>Ga0310125_10001095_pt1 | contig 13448 bp, 12 predicted proteins | sample CB11b_Tmax_Bot8__FD_203508 | JGI IMG/M metagenome (GOLD analysis project Ga0310125, IMG submission 203508) | Marine microbial communities from Western Arctic Ocean, Canada - CB11b_Tmax_Bot8 | ecosystem: Environmental > Aquatic > Marine > Oceanic | place: Canada: Western Arctic Ocean | collected... | reverse complement strand
TATTACCGTCACCTCCGTGACCCAGGGCAGCACGATTGTAGAATTCGAGATCGCCGACATCGAAGGTGAGGATGAAGAGACCATAACCGCCGAGGAAGCGCTGGTTGAACTGATCGCCATCGTCGCTGACGACACGGAAGATGAGTTTGCCACCATCGGTCCGGTCCTTGAACTGTCGGATGAGTCCACCGAGGAGGTCGTCGTGATTCCGTTGCCGATCGATCCCGATGGCAACATCGTCCTGCACTGGTTCAGTCGCACCGGTTCAGCCGTCGGCTTTGATGACTTCTTCCTGTTTGCCGACAACTTCGGTCTTGCTCACGGCGAGGACGGATACGACGCGACCTATGATGTTGTCCCCAATGGTCAGGTGGACTTCGACGACTTCTTCCGCTTCGCGGACGACTTCGGTACTTCGATCGTCAACGCCGCTGAAATCCAGGGGCTCATCGGACAATAACGTTAGAGCCCTCCAGATACACTGACCGCAATCGATGAACGCCCCGTCCTTGCAGTGGACGGGGCGTTTATGTTCTTGACAATCCCTCAGGGGCTAGATAACTTACCTCCTACCTGCACAACGGATTCTTCAAGATGTCACAGCGTTCCCATTGCGGATGCGCTGACGACCAACCAAAAATCCAGAGCATAACCTACCGACTGAACGTCTGCCGTCAGGCTTTTGCTGACTCTCGGCGTAGCGATAACCATTCGTAACGACAACGGTTCAAATACCCCACGAATCCATTTTTTCTGATTCCGGAAGCGAGTTGTTTCGCTTTCTCCGCTGGTGGGACTCCCCTCCACGAAGGCCTTTTCTGCCGATTCGTGGTCGCCTGGCGTCTGGCAAGGTCCCCAAGGCAGCACAACAATAGTTCGGCCGCCGACGTTGTTGGCTGTATGCAACGCCTGGTGCGTTGTCGGCTGTTGATCTCCATCCACCCACTGAGGTCCTGAGGCCTATCGGCTTCACCCTCAGTAAGCACACATCTCGGAAAGGTCCTCAGTACATGCCCCCCGAGCGCACGAATGAGCGAAGTGGTAACCGCTCCCGTGGTTCCCGAAGTAGAAATCCCCGTTCCGTCGACCACGACCGCGACCGCGACCGCGACCGCGACCGTGGTGGCAACGACCGCGAGCGTGGGAACGAGCGAGCGCGCATGCATGAGGCCGCTGAGCGGCTCGAGGCGGCGAGCGCAAATGGTGGTGATCCTCGCGCAGGTGGCGGGGATCCGGTAAATATTATCGAGCTACAGGCCATGAACATCCTCGATCAGCAGAAGCTGGCCAAGGAGCTCGGTATCGCCGACCATCACTCCCTGCGTAAGCAGGAACTGATCTTCTCCATCCTCAAGGCCCAGACCGAGCGTAGTGGGCTGCTGTTTGCCCAAGGCGTTCTCGAGGTGCTGGACGAGGGATTCGGTTTCCTTCGCTCGCCCAGTTACAACTACGTTCCCGGTCCCGACGATATTTACGTGTCCCATTCGCAGATCAAGCGCTTCAGCCTGCGGACAGGAGATACGATCAGTGGTCAGATTCGACCGCCGAGAAATGACGAGAAGTACTTTGCCCTGTTGCGGGTAGAGGTCATCAACTTCGAGGATCCGGAGGTCACGAAGAACAAGACGATCTTCGAGAATCTGACCGCCCTGCATCCACGGGAACGACTGCAACTCGAGCACGACCCGAAGGATCCGACGACACGGGTACTCGACCTGCTGTCACCCATCGGCAAGGGTCAACGAGGTCTGATTGTCGCCCCACCCTTCACCGGCAAAACCATGCTGTTGCAGAAGTTGGCGAATGCGATCACGACCCGGCATCCAGAGTGTGTCGTCATCGTCCTGCTCATCGACGAACGTCCCGAGGAAGTGACAGAGATGTCACGCTCCGTCAACGGCGAGGTCGTGAGTTCCACCTTTGACGAACCAGCGACGCGACACGTGCAGGTCGCTGAGATGGTGATCGAGAAGGCCAAGCGCCTGACCGAACACAAGCGTGACGTCGTCATTCTGCTCGACAGCATCACACGCCTGGCGCGGGCCTACAACGTGGTGACACCTCATTCAGGTCGAATCCTCACCGGTGGTGTGGACTCGACGGCGTTACAGCATCCGCGGCGGTTCTTTGCGGCGGCGCGCAATGTCGAGGAGGGCGGCAGTCTGACTATCATCGGTACCGCCCTTGTCGATACGGGTAGCCGTATGGATGAGGTCATCTTCGAGGAATTCAAGGGTACTGGCAACATGCAGGTCACCCTCGACCGTCGTCTGAGTCAACGCCGGACCTGGCCCGCCATCGACGTTACCCAGACGAGCACCCGCAAAGAGGAACTGCTGCTCTCCGAGTTCGAACTTTCCCGCTCCCACATTCTACGTCGCATCCTCAATCAGATGGGTGTCGTGGAAGGCATGGAGTTTCTGTTGGAGCGTATGGACGGCACGGAGAGCAACGAGGAATTCCTTAAGGCGATGAACGACTGAACGGGAATACCAGTCCCCTTGCTGCCCAGAGGGCGTACTTTATCTTATCTTATTCTGCGAGGAAACCATGAAAGATGGCATCCATCCCGACTACCGGCGGGTCGTATTCCACGACCTGAGTTCCGATTTCAAGGTGCTCACCCGGTCGACGGCATCGTCTGGCGAGACGACCAAGTGGGAAGACGGGAATGAGTACCCCGTCATCAAGTTCGATCTCAGTTCTGCGTCCCACGCGTTCTATACGGGCAAAGACCAGCAGCTGAACGACAAAGGTGGCCGCATCGAACAGTTTCGTCTGCGGTATGGCAAGCAGATCGAGGCTGACGAGGCCAAAAAGGCCGCCGAGGCTGCAGAGACGCCTGTTGCTGCTGCGGCATCTGCGGAAGGCGGCGAGACCGCAGACAGCTAGCAAAAGAGCTTTCTCGAAAACCGGGTGATGGGAGTGGCCGCCAGGCGGTTACAGTCCGTCACCCTTTTTCGTGCGTGCCGGCGCGTGTGGGTTGATACCGGTCTTACATTCAGCGGGGGTTGTTTGGAAACCAGCGAAGAGAAACAGACCGAGGACCTGCCAATCGGCGGACAGGCGGTTATCGAAGGGGTCATGATGCGGGTCGACAAGCGCATCGTCACCGCCGTGCGTACAGCGGATGGGCAGATCGTGGTGCACGAGGAGGAACACGAGCCGTGGAATCGGCGTCTGGGCTTGCATCGTATACCCGTCGCCCGCGGCGCCGTCGCCTTTCTCGAAATGATGATCATCGGTCTGCGAACGCTGAATCTCTCCGCCGATGTGGCGATGCAGTCCGAGCGCCGCGAACGGGGCCTGGCTCCTGAATTGGAGGCCCCATCCCGATGGAAGGACCGACTTGCGCTGGGAGCAACCCTTGCCGTCTCGTTGGCTCTCGGGATCGGCGTATTCTTCTTTCTGCCGCTGGCGGCGGCACAGGCAACGGGTGCAGCCAAGGGCGCCTTGCAGTTCAACCTCATGGCGGGTGCGGTGCGCACCACCCTCCTCATCGGCTACATGTGGGGCATCGGACACTGGAGCGATATTCGCCGCGTCTTTGAGTATCACGGTGCCGAGCACAAGAGCATTTTTACCATGGAAGCAGGTGCCGAGTTGACGGTGGATGAGGCCCGCGCCTTCGGTCGACTCCATCCCCGCTGTGGCACCAGTTTTCTGCTCATCGTCGTCCTGCTTTCGATCTTCGTTTTTGCCCTCGTTGATACGGCCTTCGTCGATGTCTTCGGTCATGCACAGTCTCTGATCGAGCGCTTCCTGACACACATGAGTGTCCTGCCATTGATCTCGGGACTCAGCTTTGAACTGTTGAAGTTGTCAGGGCGTAAGCGCAATCATCCGGTGACCCGGGTGCTGATCAAACCGGGACTCTGGCTGCAACGGATCACCACCAAAGAACCGGCGGACGACCAGATCGAAGTCGCCCTCGTGGCGCTACGTGTCGCGCTGGGGCAAGAGACGGCTGTGGAGTACGCGCCGTGGGCTCAGTGGCGCCGCTCCCTGGCGACGTAAACATGCTCGATCGACTCACGGGCATCGAGTCCCGCTACACGGAGCTCAGCGAACGTCTGTCCGATCCTGAGATCGCCAAGCGACCCAACGAGTTTCAGCGGTTGGCTCGGGAGGCGGGTGATCTGCGAGCCACCGTCGAGGTGGCGGGACGTTATCGCCAGGCGTTGGCACAGCGCGAGGAAGCGGAGCAGATCATCGGTGCCGGTGATGACGACGAGCTCATCGAGCTGGCCAAAGCCGAACTCGAGGAACTGGTCCCGGCGATCGGCGACATCGAGGCGCAATTAAAAGTGCTGCTCATTCCGAAGGACCCAAGCGACAGCCGCAATGCCATCGTCGAGGTGCGTGCCGGTGCCGGTGGGGATGAGGCCGGTCTGTTCGCGTCGGATCTGTACAGACTCTACGAACGTTATGCTGAACGTAATCGTTGGACCATGGAGCCACTATCATCGAGTCTGAATCCCTCCGGGGGATTCAAGGAGGTGATCTTCATGGTTTCCGGTGAGGGCGCCTTTGGCCGTCTGAAGTTCGAGAGTGGCGTACATCGGGTGCAACGCGTGCCGAAGACCGAGGCGAGTGGCAGGATCCATACGTCGGCGGCATCCGTGGCGGTGCTACCGGAAGCGGCTGACATCGATATCCAGGTCGACCCCGAGGATCTTGTCATCGATGTCTATCGCTCGAGTGGTCCTGGTGGGCAGAGCGTCAACACGACGGACTCCGCGGTGCGCATCACGCACAAACCATCAGGCCTCGTCGTCAGTTGTCAGGACGAGAAGTCGCAACTGAAGAACAAGGCGAAAGCCCTCAAGGTGCTGCGCGCCCGTCTACTCGATAAGGAGAAGGCGGAGCAGGAGGCCAAGATGTCGCAGGAGCGTCGGCAGCAGATCGGTTCCGGCGACCGGAGTGCCAAGATCCGTACCTACAACTTTCCGCAGGGGCGGGTGACCGACCACCGCGTCGGCGTCAGTCTGCACCAACTGGACGATGTACTCGACGGCGGCATCGATCCCTTCGTCGACGAACTGACCAATGCCGATCAAGAGCGGCGCCTCGGCCAGAGGGGGACAGACGCCTCGGCTTGAGCGACGAACGGACGTGGAAGTTACTTGAGTTGTTGCGAGAGGCGACACAGTTCCTGTCGTCGAAAGGTCTCGAGAGTAGTCGGCTCGAGGCGGAATGGATGCTTTCATCGGCGCTGGATATCCGCCGCATCGATCTCTACCTACAGTTCGAGAAGGTGCTGACGGGGACCGAGGTCGAGAGTTTTCGCAGCCTGGTGCGACAGCGCCTGGCGGGTCGCCCCCTGCAGTATATCACCGGTGACGCCGGTTTTCGCCTGCTGGATCTGACCGTCGACGAGCGCGTCCTCGTGCCCCGTCCAGAGACGGAGATTCTCGTGGAAGAGGCCCTGACCCATCTCGGTGAGCAACCGGCTGGGCAGATCCTCGATGTCGGCTGCGGCTCTGGTGCCATCGCCGTGTCCGTCGCTCGTGAGTGCGAGGCGGCGCGCCTCGTCGCCACGGATCTGTCGAGTGCCGCCATCGCCGTGGCTCGCGTCAATGCCGAACGCCACTCGGTGGCGGAGCGTATTCGTTTTTTCTGCGGTGACCTGCTGGCGCCCCTCGCCACCGACGCGCGCTTCGCCGTCATCCTCAGCAATCCGCCGTATATCGCCAGCACCGACATTCCCACGCTGCAACCTGAGATACGCGATCACGAGCCGCACCTCGCCCTCGACGGAGGCGCCGACGGTCTCGACGTGGTGCGCCGACTGGTCCCCCTTGCCGCCCGGCATCTGTTGCCGGCAGGGCGTCTTCTCATCGAAGTCGGCGCCGGTCAATCCGACGTGGTGGAGTCTCTGCTCGAAGATTCCGGCTTCGACGCATCGACGATCTACACCCGGGCTGACCTGACGGGGATTCCCCGCGTCGTCACAGGCGCCACACCAGGACGCTGACCGCACTGTAGCCGCCAGCCCTCGGCGGTGTTACCTCTGCACCACACTTCGAGGTGCTGATCGCTCCACCTAGACTCATAGGCAACCTCCTGTAAATACGTCTGTTGGCCACTTTAGATGAAGCCTGGCCCTGTCCTTGCATAGGCAGACCCGTGTCACCGCAAGCGCACTTTTGTTTGACACCTGCACAAATAATCCCTACTCTTTTGTGCAGGTTATAGTCAACCCCTGAAGGAGCTTTCAAAGATGGTATCTGCCAAACATCAACCCAGCCGCTCTCCCAGCGCTGACCCCAAGGACCAAGAAAAGGCCATGGAGCAGGCCCTGGCACAGGTGGAAAAGCAATTCGGAAAGGGTGCTATCATGCGCTTGGGCGAGAACCACGTCGTCGATGTGGACATCATCCCAACCGGTTGTCTGTCTCTGGACGCAGCCCTCGGTATCGGTGGGCTGCCTCGCGGTCGGGTCGTCGAGATGTTTGGACCCGAGTCAGCAGGCAAAACCATGTGCGCCCTGTCCGCCGTGGCCCAGGCGCAGAAGCGCGGCGGCACCGCTGCCTTTGTCGATGCCGAGCACGCTCTCGATGTCACCTTCGCCCGCCGTCTCGGCGTTGATGTCGACAATCTGCTCGTGTCGCAGCCCGACTGTGGTGAGGAAGCGTTGGAAATCACCGACACGCTGGTTCGTTCCGGGGCCATCGACATCATCGTCATCGATTCCGTAGCGGCCCTCGTGCCCAGAGCCGAGCTCGAAGGGGACATGGGTGACTCGCAGATGGGGCTCCAGGCGCGGCTCATGTCGCAGGCATTGCGCAAGCTCACCGGCTCCATCCAAAAATCACGAACCACGGTCGTATTCATCAATCAGCTACGCATGAAGATCGGTGTCATGTTCGGCAGCCCTGAGACTACCACGGGAGGTCGGGCCCTCAATTTCTATGCTTCGGTTCGTCTGGACATCCGAGGTATCGGCAGCATCAAAGATGGTGACGAGGTGATTGGCCGACGCACACGAATCAAGGTTGTAAAGAACAAGGTGGCACCGCCATTTCGCGAGGCTGAGTTCGACATCATGTTCCGCGGTGAGGACGTAGGTATCTCGCGTGAGGGTGATCTCATCGATCTCGGCGTGCTGCATCATGTTGTCGACAAGAGTGGCACCTGGTTTTCCTACGGCGGTGATCGTCTGGGACAGGGCAAAGAGAACGCGAGGGTCTATCTACGCGAGAATCCGGCCATGGCGGGGCAGATCGAAGATGAGGTCCGCAAACTTCTCGACATCGAAGTCTCCGGCGATGATCCAGACAGTCCCCCTCCAAAAGACGATGCCCCCAATGACGACGGCGCCAAAAAAGCCGAGGCCAAGAACGTTACAGGTCGGCAGAAGGCGGCTGCCTGAGAGAATGTAGATCCTCCCCGGAAGCGGCCCGCGGCAGCCTTCACTTGTGGCCGCCAGCCCTGTCGTGGGCCGCTCCGTCGTTAGCCCCACTCCCTACCCCCACTGCCTCCTCCACCCCCAGCCACCCCATACTCGTCCTCGACGAAAGGGCTGCCCTCGCCTCAGGACAGCCCTTTTCGTTATTTCACCCGCTCAACCGCCCAGACCAGGTAGCAATCTTTGACCCTTCGAGTCCTGATCCAAGCCGCTGATGTCAGCCGCCGTGTCGAGCAACTCGCCGCCGAGATAGCGGATGACTTCACCGGTACTGCGCCCGTAGTGATCGGCATTCTGAATGGCGCGGTACCTTTCATGATGGAGCTGCTGCGTTGTCTGCCTGAGGCCATGACGCATCAGGTCTTTTACGACTTCGTCGATGCCACTTCCTATCGCGGTACCGAGTCGACAGGGGCTGTCGAGTTGACGCGGCCCCTTACCCTTTCTGTCACCGGTCGCCACGTGCTCGTCGTCGATGGGATCGTCGATACGGGCCGAACCCTGGCGGCGGTCCTGGAGTATGTGAATCAACTGAAGCCAGCACGGGTCAGCACCTGCACCTTGCTCGATAAATTTGCGCGGAGGCAGGTTGAGGTACCCATCGACTACCGTGGTTTCGAAATCGACGATCTCTTCGTCGTCGGTTATGGCATGGATCTCGACGGTCGATTCCGTGGATTTCGTCATATCGCCGTAATCGACTCACCAGCCGCTTGAGGGAGATTCACGAGTCGGTTATCTTCTGGCCATGACCCCAAAACGAGTGCTTGTCACAGGTGTATACGGTCTTATCGCCGGCGCCATCTATCGTCGTCTCTCTTCCGTACCCGATTGCTACGAGGTCTATGGGATCGCCCGCCGTGCGGAGCCTTCCGAGCGGGCGACTGCCGAGCGTCTCGACATTCCCGCGGACCGATTTTTCCTAGCGGACATGGCCGATCTTGACAGTGTAGAGCGCGCCTGCGATGGCATGGATTTGGTGGTGCACATGGCCGCTGACCCTCGTCCCGACGCCAGTTGGGAGAGTCTGTTGCAGAGCAATATCATCGGAACTCGCAACATCTTTGAAGCCGCCTTGAGTACGGGGGTCGAGCGCGTCGTGTCTGCGAGCTCCATCATGGTCTCCTGGGGGTATCGGGAGGAGGAGCCTTACAAAGCTCTGTCTGAAGGAAGATTCGACGGCTTGGTCCCGGAGGACATCGCCATCGTCACCCATGAATCGGCGGTCCGGCCTACCGGGCACTACGCGGCGACGAAGATCTGGGGCGAAGGGTTGGCGCGTTACAACGCCGACATCAATGGCCTCTCCACGATCTGTTTGCGTATCGGTTGGGTGAATGCAGAGGACCACCCGCACAAGCCTGAATCGGGGGCGATCTGGTGCAGTCAGCGCGACGTGGTACAACTCGTAGAGAGGTCCCTCGAAGCACCGAAGAGTCTGCAGTTCGGCATCTTCTATGCGGTTTCTGACAACAAGTGGCGCTGGGTCGACATCGATCATGCGCGGCAGGTCCTCGGTTATGTTCCGCAGGACAGCGCCGAACAGGCTCTGAATCGGCTGCAGCAGAGCTGAGTCACCTCTTGCCACAAGACGTCATTCTCAGCGACCTCTCCGTCTGTCTGCCTGGCACGGCTTTGACCCGCCAACCGCGACAAGCCGGGACCTGGATGTTGTTCGACTATGAGACCGAGGCCATCGACGGTCTGCCTCCCGTTGCTGGCACCATGGTTTATGGTGCGGGACGCCTGTGTTCGCCGCCACTGGTTCTGCCGTTGCCGGTGGAGGGCTGGTACTCCATCTACATCGGCTGCTGGCACGACATCCATGCTGGTGGTTCACAACTGCGCCTGCAGTTGCAGCAGGATGACTTCTATCGCCAGATCGAGCCGGAGGTCGTGACGCCAAAGGATGGCGAGTTTCTCGGGCACAAGTTTGGCCCGGGGGATGCGACCGAGGTGTTCTGGCGCGTGGCTGATCTTCAAGACGAGGCGCTGCTGATCGACCGCGTAAGACTCTTCAACGAACTCCCCGGACGTGGTGTACAAGCCGAGGATCGCGATGCCTGTCTGGCGTGGGTCCGTCTACGACCGGCGAGCGAAGAGGACCGGGCACGGTATGCGGGGGAGGGGGAGACGGAGGCGCCAGCCACACAATTCGGCATGTACGACAATGGCAACTGGTTTCAGAAGGGCTGCACCACCGATGATGACCTGCGCGCGTCCATCGACTGGTTTGCCGGCACGGATATGAATCGTCTGTTATGGGGCTGTTACTCCAACGAAGGCGCCTGTTATCCGAGCCGCATCGCACAGCCCATGGCGCGTGATCCGGAGGTGACCCGCTGTGTGCAGGACTTCTTTGCACGGGGCGTCGATCCACTGGCGCTGGCACTGGAGCACGCCAACAAGGTGGGGGTCGGTCTGTATCCGAGTTTTCGCATTGGCGGCCGCCGTGCAGCGCCCACCGTGTTGACGACGAACGACATGCCCTTCTTCGATGCCAATCAGGACAAGCTGTGTGTGGCAGCCGATGGCACACCGACCTGCCACTACAGCTTTGCCTACGATGAGGTGCGCCAGTATTTCACCGACCTGCTACGTGAGGTGGTGGAAAGCTATGACGTGCCTGGTGTTCACTTCATGTTCATCCGCTCCAACCCCTTCGCCCTCTATGAGGAGAAGACGCTGGAGGAGTTCATCACCGCCCATGGCGCCGATCCGCGTCAATTGCCCGAGGATGATCCCACCTGGTGGACGCACCGTGCGGCGTATCTGACACAGTTTGTTGCCGGCTTGCGACATATGCTGGATGAAGTGGGGACTGCAAAGGGACATCGACTCGAATTGTCCGTGTCGGTGCCACCCTTGCCGAATGGCCCGACATGGTGTGTCGATGGCGCCGAGTGGGCGCGACAGGGGCTGGTCGATCACGTAATCCTCCACGCCGGGGGCATACTGCCACCCGAGAGCGTGGCCACCTATCGCGACGCCATGGGCGGCAGCTCCACCGAACTCATCGTCGATTTCTATCCGCGCCGCATGCCGGCGCGGGCCCGGCTGTTGCGGGCGTTGCAGTACTACGATGCCGGCGCGGATGGGTTCTGCTTCTGGGATGGGCAGACCCGCGTCACCCGCGCCAGCGAGTTTGCCACGGGTCGGCATCTCGGGCACCGCGACGATCTGGCGCGCTGGGCGAAGGACATAGAGGAACCCTTCCAGGTGGTGCCGCTGCGCACACTACAGGGATACTCGATGGATCGCCGATACTGGTCGCTGACCAACGGTTGAGCGGGCCTGGCCGCCGGGCAACTCAGTCGTCGTCGCCGTGGTCCTCGTCGTCGGTTGCTCCGCTAGGCCCGCGGATGAGCTTTCCTCGCGCCTGCTCCCGCTGAAGTTCGCGGCGCTCCGAGTCGGAAGAATTTCGTCAGCTCCTTGTGCAGTCGCTGGCGCTTGCCGTCCAACCGTTTTCTCTTCCGCTCGAGGGTGGCGCGATTGGCGTCGGAGACCTTCTTCTGCGCTATAATCGCGCGCAGATTGAGGAGGATCTTCTCCTTTTCGTTATCGGCGCGCAGCACCTGTCCTCGCATGAGCCGAAAGCGCACGGTGATATCCGCTTTGGCCATGACGACGCCAAGGATGGCCACCAGGGAGCTTCCATACTTAGGCCAGGATGTCCTCGATGTGGCTTGCCAGACGATCGACTTCGGCCTCGCTGTTGTAGATGTGCGTCGAGAATCGCAGGCAGTTGTAGTCTTGCTTCTTCGCTTTGTCAACGGGGTTTGTGGCAAATGCGTAGGTACCCTGCGCATTCTTGACGATCATGCTGTGCTTGGCGAACAGCTGGCTGGCGATTTCAGCTCTCGGCATGCCGTCTACGGCAAAGGTGACGATGCCGCTGGACAATTCCACCTGCATGGGTGTTAGCAGGCGCAGCCGTGGGAATTGCAGCAAGTGACTGCGTAACCGGTTGCTGAGCTGACGACAGCGGGCTTCGACGTTGGCACGACCAAGGGTGTTGTGGAAGTCCATGGCGACGCCGTGACCGATGATGTGGGCGACATTACGAGTGCCCATGGAGGCGGAATAGGCGGAAAATCCGGAATACAGGCTGATAGGGTGTATGCGATCCTGGACCTCGCGCCGGATGTAGAGCAGACCGCTGCCTTTGGGTGCGAGCATCCATTTGTGGCTGCTGGATGCGAAGGCGTCGACACCCAACAATTTCAGATTCATGTGCAGCATACCCGGCGCGTGCGCACCATCGCAGACCAGCAAAATACCGCGCGGTCGCGTGACTTTCGCGACATCCGCCAGGGGGTAGACCATGCCGGTGATCGTATCGACATGCATCAGACTGACCACGCGTGTGCGTGGTGTGAGGTGTTGTTCGAGAAGTTGGAGAAACTGTTCCTTGTTCTGCACCGGGTTCGGCATTTTCATGTAATTGACCTGCACGCCACGGTGTTTCTGCAGATGCTCCCAACAACAGACACCACCGCCGTGTTCGTGACTCGTCGTCAGCACTTCATCGCCAGCGTCCAGGTCGATACCTGTAGCGATCTGATTCATGCCTTCCGTCGTGTTGCGCGTGATTGCGACCTCACTGACATCGGCACCTAGAAATTCGGCTGCGCGGGTGCGCACCTCTTCGGCCAGGTTGCCGATGGGACCCCAGACGTTGTGATTCGGATTGCCCTCGAGCTGGCTGAGATACTGTGACACGGTGTCGGTGACGACACGAGGTGCACAGCCGACACTACCGGTGTTGAAGTGCACCAATCCCGGGTTGAGCTGAAATTCATTACGGACGCGACGCCACAGATCGGCTTCCCCAAGGAGGGCGTCCAAATCTGTGCCTAGCGTCGACAACCGATTATTCACACCTTGAGCCATTTCGGGCCACATCTGGACTGCAGCCGTAGCCGCTGCCAGTCCCTTGACGAATGAACGTCTCTCCATCAGGTAAGAACCCCTTTCTGCCTTCGATTGTAGCCGATGTTTTGTCGGTAGGCAACCGGGCGTGTTGGGCATCTGGGCCCGGTCCATGTTTGAACGATGCACAAACCAGGAAATAACGTTACCAACCTGACCAAGGTGCCTCTCGATGCGTCATACCGACTCACTGGTCGTCGCATTCTTTCATCATCGCCCTGCTGGTCCTGGTGGAGAGAGGTGGTCCCCAGAATTCGGACAGTGTGTTAAGTTGGACTCCGCCCTCAATATGGAAGGACAAGGAGTCATGAGCACTCGTCGGAATTTCTCTGCTGAATTCAAGGCCAAGGTAGCCCTTGAGGCGCTGGTTGGCGACAAGACGCTGGCGGAACTTGCGGCCAAGCATGACGTGCATCCGAACATGATCACGCAGTGGAAGCGCCTGGCCAAAGAAAGCCTGCCTGAGGCCTTCGGGAAGAAGGCCACACGCGGCTCGACGGACCGCGACGCGGAGGTCAATCAGTTGCACGCCAAGATCGGTCAGCTCACCGTGGAGAACGATTTTTTGTCGAAAGCCTTCGGTCGATGAGCCATGACCGGAGGGCAGCGATGATTGAACCAGATCATCCGCGGCTCAGCATCGTGCGTCAGTGCCAGCTGGTCAGCATTGCGCGCTCGTCGCATTACTACGTGGGCAAGGGTGAGAGCCCACTGAACCTGGCGCTGATGCGCCTGATCGACGAGCAGTATCTACGGACGCCGTGGTATGGATCACGGCAGATGGCGCGTCATCTGCGTCGACAGGGCTACAACATCGGTCGCAAGCGGAGTCGTCGGCTGCTGCGTCAGATGGGCCTGACGGCCATCTATCGGAAGCCGAGGACGTCGACGCTAAATCCAGCGCATAAGATCTACCCCTACCTGCTGCGGGACTTGCGAATCGACCAACCGAACCACGCCTGGTGTGCCGACATCACCTATGTCCCGATGCAACGAGGTTTTCAGTACCTGGTGGTGATCATGGACTGGGCGACGCGTACGGCGCTTTCCTGGCGTCTGTCGAACACACTGGACACTGATTTCTGCACCGAAGCTCTGGAGGAGG
>Ga0310125_10001094_pt1 | contig 13453 bp, 11 predicted proteins | sample CB11b_Tmax_Bot8__FD_203508 | JGI IMG/M metagenome (GOLD analysis project Ga0310125, IMG submission 203508) | Marine microbial communities from Western Arctic Ocean, Canada - CB11b_Tmax_Bot8 | ecosystem: Environmental > Aquatic > Marine > Oceanic | place: Canada: Western Arctic Ocean | collected... | reverse complement strand
TATCGAGCACGTAAACAGCCAGGCCCAAGCCAATCTGCTTTAGATTTGATGAACACATGACCACCTTGGCGTGGAATTTTGCCCGCGCCAGTGTCGGCAGGAGGATCGAGATTAGAATCGCGATGATTGAAATAACAACAAGCAGTTCAATCAGGGTAAATGCGCATTTTGATTTACATACATTACGCAAAGTCAATGCCGCATTTAATTTGACACTTTTATTCTTTTCTATAACCCTTTATCCCGGCAGGGAATTCCTGTCGCCACCGGGATTTCTCATCCTACCCTCACATCATACAACGCGCGCTCCGCGTGCAATTTTAAACGGAGAGGGAGGGATTCGAACCCTCGGTACAGGTAATACCCATACGACGGTTTAGCAAACCGTTGCCTTAAGCCACTCGGCCACCTCTCCATCGTGCTGACCGCTGTTACCGGCCAACCTATCTGCAAACATCGGTGCATTCTACCCACCGGCTATAACCGCTCAACTAACACACTGCCATATGGTTGCAACATAAGGCCCTATACGGTACAAGGTTTCTTCGCTGTGAGTTTGATGATAATAGAGGTCTTTCATTTCAACTATTAGCCAGAGGAGATGGAACATGGCAATGTTCATTGGCGAAGCGTTGGCTGGGGATGGCAACGAGGTAGCACATATTGACCTGCTGATCGGTGACAAGGACGGACCCGTGGGTGCGGCATTTGCCAATGCCCTGGCCAATCAGAACCAGGGACATTCCAACCTGTTGGCCGTACTGACACCCAACCTTGCAGTCAAGCCCGCCACCGTGCTGATCACCAAGGTGACGATCAAGGGCGCCACGCAGGCAGTGCAGATGTTCGGCCCCGCCCAGGCTGCCGTAGCCAAGGCCGTAGCCGACAGTGTGGCCGAGGGCATCATCCCCAAGGACAAGTGCGAAGATTACGTGATCGTCTGCGGCGTCTTTATCCACTGGGAAGCCGAAGACGACGAGGCGATCTATGACAGCAACTACGAAGCGACCAAGCTGTCGATTGAGCGGGCGATGAAGGGCCAGCCTTCGGCCGATGAAATGGTCGCCGGCAAGGACTCGGCCAAGCATCCGTTTAGCCCCAAGTAGACTGCATTCGGCCAGGTTGCCTCGAAATCCTATCCGTAGCGGTCGCACCACTGGGAACCACGGCGCTGCGCGCCGCGGTGTCTATTGCCGCCATAGGCCAAACCGTTACGATGAGTCTCGACAGGGTATCAAGCTGAACTGGAAACGGAGTTTCTTCCGTGGCCCGACGCACTCCGATCGCCGAAATGCAAGCCAACCAGTTGATTGAAGGCATTTATGCCATTCAAAACTGTCAACTGGGCATGACCAAGGGCGGCAAGCCTTACCTCAAGTGCCTGCTGGCTGACCGCACCGGTCGCACTCCCGGCAGAATGTGGAACGCCAGCGAAGACCTGATCAATCACCTACCCACCAACGGCTTTGTCAACGTCGAGGGCCAGACCCAACCCTACCAGGGTGAGATGCAGATCATTATTCAGCACATTTCACCGGCCCGCCCCACGAATGACGATTTGCAGGATCTGCTGCCGAGCACCAGTAAAAATGTGACCCAGATGTTCGACCAGGTTAAAAAAATACTGGACACCATCGCTGACCCGGCACTCAAAACATTGCTGGGCCAGTATCTCAAGGACGACCAGCTCATGGACCTGTTCCGCAAGGCGCCGGCGGCCATGACGCTCCACCACGCCTACATCGGCGGGCTGCTGGAACATACCTTGAGCCTGCTTCAACTGGCAGATGTGTTCTGCCCCCTGTATCCAAAACTCAACCGCGACCTGATCATGGTCGGCCTGTTTATTCACGACCTGGGCAAATGCTCCGAACTGACATGGGAACAGGGGTTTGGTTACAGCGACGACGGACAACTTGTCGGCCACGTGGCCCGCGGCGTAATCTGGCTGGAAAAAAAAGCTGAACAGTGCGCCGCACAGAACAACGCCATATCCGATTCGCTGCTGAGCGTGCTGCACCACATGATCCTTTCCCATCACGGCAAGCTGGAATTCGGTGCCCTGAAGATACCGGCCACACCCGAAGCAATTGCCATCAATCTGCTCGATAACATGGACGCAAAATTACAGATGGCCATCGACGCTGTCCGTGAGAATGACACGGCTGTGCAACTGGGTGGCAACTTCACAGAAAAAATATGGGCGTTGGAAACACGCCTTTATCGCCCCGATCCAACCTCTTCGGAAAATGAACTGACCGGCGCGTAGACAGGCATTTATGGCACAACGACCCAATATCCTCTGGCTGCTGACCGACCAGCACGTGCCCTCCATTTCCGAATTTGAAGGTAACCCGGTCATCCGCACGCAGCACCTCGACAAGCTCGCGTCTCGCAGTGTGCAATTCGACGCGGCCATCTGTTCCAGCCCCGTCTGCACCCCATCACGCATGAGCATGATGACCGGCCGTGAAGTCCACCGCTGCGGCGCGTGGAACAACCATTGGGTCATTTTTCCAGAACATCCCACATGGCCCGGCCACTTCGCCCAGCACGGCTACCGCACCTGCCTGGTCGGCAAAATGCACTTTGGCGGTAAAAATCAAATGAACGGGTTTCAGTATCGCCCCTACGGTGACCTGAAACACGGCTTGGGCCATCAACCTGATCCGATTGAAAATTTTCCGTCCCATGGTGGAGCTGGAGGGGCCTGTGAAACAACGATTCCCGAAAGCCTGACACAGGACGTGATCGTCACCCGGGAAACGCTATCGTTCCTGCTCGAACAGCAGGACCGTGAACCCGAAACACCATGGTTCTGTTGTGCCTCGTATATTCGGCCGCATCCCCCTTTCACTGCACCGGGCCGCTACATGCGTTATTACCGTGACAAGGTACCCGACATCTCTACACCGTCCGACGCCTATGAAAAACTCGACCCGTTCTCAACGAACCTGTCCAACAACGAGAGTGGCCAGCAACTTAGTGATGAACAAAGAATGCGCGGCCGCGAGGGTTATTACGCATGCATCGATTTCGTCGATGACTGCATAGGCGAGTTACTAGATGGCCTGGAGAAAGCCGGAGCGCTGGACAACACCATCATTATTTACACCAGCGACCACGGCGAAATGGCTGGCGAACATGGCCTGTGGGGGAAGGGGACCTACTTCGAGGAATCAATCCGCGTGCCGCTGTTGATCTGTGGACCGGGAATCGAACCGGGGAACCACCGCGTGGCTGATCCCGTGTCGCTGATGGATCTCTTCCCAACCATGTGTTCGCTGGCCGGACTACCACAACCCGATAGCCCCGGCGGCCTCGACGGCGTGGATACCAGCATTGTCCTACGCGACCCAACACAACCCGGTCCTCGTACGTATGTCCCTTTGGGGTATTACAGCTGGGGCGTACGTGCCAAAGGCGCCTTTTCACCATCGGAAGATGATCCTCACCAGGCCATGCGTACCTTGCGAAGCCGAGACTGGAAATACGTCGAGATCGAGAAGGGTGACCCACTGCTGTTCGACTTGGCCAACGACCCGCACGAGATAACCAACCTGGCAACCGACCCGCAACATGCCGGCCGTATAAAGGAAATGCGCGATGCCCTTCACAAAGGGTTCTCTTGGGACGGCGTGCACCGGCAGTTTGCCTTGGACAGAGAGCGTCTGCCCCAGTTCCTTTCCGGGTTCAAACCGACCACGCCCAACCAGTACATGCTGCCTGACGGGCGTATATTCGACGCCGAGCGTGAGCTTTATGATGCGCGTTGGCAGGCCCTGCCACCCGTACCCGACGGGGGCGGAATCATCCCGCAAATGTTCGGCTGATCACTGAACCAGTACACAGCGTGTGATTTTTAGCCGCGTGCAGTCTATAATCAATGTACTTACCGAGACCGCCCTTGAAGCACGCCAATTCCGTCAATTCCGTTAAGGTCAAACCGACCGTCAGGGTCAAGTATCTGCTTGAAGACCCCAAGTCCTTGGGCCAAAGCCAAGGGGAAATCGAATTGCTCGCAGCCAAGGGCGAAAACCTCCTGGAACTGGGGCTTGATAACGGCATTGACATTGAACACGCCTGCGGAGGCCAGTGCGCCTGCTCAACCTGTCACTGTTACATCCTTGAGGGCATGAGCCAGCTATCGGAAGCGGCCGAAGATGAGGAGGACCGCGTGGAGGAAGCGCCGGGACTACAGCACAACAGTCGGCTCAGTTGCCAGTGCGTCATAGAAGGAAATGGCCCCATCATCGTGCAGATTCCCGCGTGGAACCGCAACGCCGTCAAGGAAGCGCCGCACTAATCCATCTCCTCCTGCTCACTGGATCAGAATCCGGGGGTTATGGGAAAAAGATTGGCCTTGAGCACAAGGTCGGTGACACCGCTTAATTCGCTACGTGCCGTTGGTACCACTTGTAGAATTGTTCAAGCCCATCATCCACGTTGATTCGTGGGTTGTAGTCCAGCAGTTGCCGGGCCTTGTCAATATCGGCAAAGGTAATTTTGGGCTCACTGGGTGGCGCCGGAGGATTTTCCAGTTGTGCCTTGCGGCCAACGAGTTTCTCGATAATAGCGACAAACTGCGTCATCAGTACCGGCTGACCATGGCCAAGGTTGATGATCTGGTAGCCCAACCGTCGGCCAAGCGCCGCGACCACCCCGTCCACGATATCGTTTATGTACGTCCAGTCACGCTTCATCTTCCCGGCATCAAATAGCGTAACCGGTTCGCCCTTGACAATGTGATCCGTGACCAGGAACGGCATCATGTCCGGCCGGCCACGCGGCCCGTAGACAGAAAAAAATCGTAATGCCGTAAAATTCATTGAGTGCAGCAGGTGATACGTGTAACCAAGCACCTCCACCATTTTTTTGCTCGCCGGGTAAGGGGCCAACGGCTGGTTGCACGGGTCCGTTTCCACGAAAGGCACCCGCTGGCTGTGCCCGTACACCGACGACGTCGAGGCGAACACGAACTGATCCACTTCATGCTCGCGTGCCACTTCCAACACATTCACTGACCCGGTTACGTTGACGTCGTTGTACAACTTGGCCCGGCCTACTGAATAACGCACACCGCCGTAGGCGCCCAGGTGAGCAACTGCCGTCGGGCGGTGCTCGTCAAAAGCACGGCCTATCGCATCAACGTCGCGCAGGTCCGCTTCTATCAGCGTAAAGCGGTCTCGCTGCTGCGCTGCTTCCAGGTTCTGCCGTTTGCGTTGCGGGTTGTAATACTCGTTGAAGTTGTCGACACCCACGACGCTGGCCCCGCCGGCGAGCAGTCGATCGGTCACATGGGAACCGATGAACCCAGCGGCCCCGGTGACCAATACCGTGCCCTGGGCTGGCGGCGCGTCATCATGGGTATTCACTTGGAAACCGCCTTGCGCCGATTGTCATGGCGCAGCGTTTCCCGATATCGGCCGTGCATACCGTTGGTCGTGTTACGCATGAACTGGATCAGCGAGATAATGTGCTCGTCGTCGGCGTAGTCCTGTTCCAGTTGCACCAGCATTTCGGCCGTCTGTCCCACGCCCTCCCCGTTGGCCGAATTACGAAACAGCCGGCGATACGCATCCTTGAGATGATCGATGTTCTCGTTGGAAAACCCGTGTCTGGCCAAACCGATCAGGTTCGGCTGCCTTACCTTGGCCGGATTGCCCTCAACCACCATGAAGGGGGGCGTATCCTGCACAATCCGCGTCATGCCCCCCACGTATCCGTACTGGCCGATGGTCACAAAGTGATGCACACCACTCTGCCCCCCCACGGCAGCGTGATCCTCAACCACCACGTGGCCCGCCAGCGCAACGCTGTTGGCCAGCACCACCCGATCGCCGATCACGCAGTCATGTGCGATGTGCACGTAAGCCATGACAAGGTTGTGATTGCCCACGCGGGTGACACCCTGGTCATTTTCCGTGCCTTTGTGAATCGTCACACTCTCGCGGATGTCGTTGGCATCGCCGATGATCAGTTGCGTGGGACCACTTTTGTACTTCAAGTCCTGCGGGTCACCGCCCAGCACTACATTGGGCCAGACGGTGTTGTCCCGCCCCAGTATCGTCAGCCCCAGAACCACCACGTGGCTGACCAAGCGCGTACCAGGGCCGATCACTACCTGCGGCCCCACGTAACACAGGGGGCCGACCTCGACTTCTTCGGCAAGGTCCGCCTGGGGATCGACTACCGCTGTCGGGTGGATATTGGCCATCGATGATCAAGATGCCCGCCGCCGCCTGGCTGCCAGCATCCGGTTACTCCTGTTCGTTATCCACCAAGAGGTACTTCACCTGCGCCTCGGCAGCAATCTCGTTACCAACATAGGCAATACACGACATGTGCGCGATTCGGCTACGGATACGAATCGTGCGCGCTTCGATCACCAGTTGATCGCCCGGCGTCACCGGCTTGCGCAGCTTAACCCGATCCAGGCTCATCAACACCCCCAGTTTCCCCATATGCTCAAGGCTTTGGCCGATCAACACACCCGACAACTGAGCCATCGCCTCGACCACCAGCACGCCAGGCATTATCGGTGCGGTCGGGTAATGGCCCTGAAAATAGGGCTCATTGACCGAAACGTTTTTGATCCCCACGATCCGCTTATCTTGTTCTATCTCCAGCACGCGGTCGACCAGCAGCATGGGATAACGGTGCGGCAGTATCCGCATCAATGAGCGAATGTCCACGGCACTAGCGTTGTTGGCCAGGTATTGGCGTGTGCTTGATCGATGTTGCTCGATCAATGCACGCACCAGTTTGTGATTCAGTGCGTGGTTCGATTTGCGGGCAAAGATCTGCCCCTCAATAGGCGCGCCCATCAGGTACAGGTCACCGACAAGGTCCACGATCTTGTGCCGCACCGGCTCATCTTGAAAGCGATAGGCGTTGCTGATCGGACCGTTGGGACCGATTACCAACGTATCTTTTTCCGTCAGATGCTTGCAGTACCCAGCCTCTTGTAGCGCGATCGCCTCCTGTTCCAGACAAAAGGTTCGTGCCGAGGCCAACTTGGAAGCAAAGTCCCCGTTGGCCGAGTCGTACGTCTGCACCTGACGACTGATGGGCGAATCCTGGCCGAAATCCAGATCGAAGGTCACGAACATCGACGGCTCATCGCAGGGCATCGCCGCCAGCGTGGCATCGCCGTCTCGCACCATGACCGGCTCAGTCACTTTGAACCGATGCCGCGGGGCACTGGCGTCGGTATTGATCCCCGCTTCATTGAGTACGTCAATAAACGGCCGCGCCGATCCGTCGCCAGCCGGTAACTCCGGCGCGTCCAACGTGACCTTGACGTTGTCGATCTTCAGGCCAGCCAAGGCCCCCAAGCAGTGTTCGCACGTCTCGACCACCGCCTTACCGCTGCGCAGCGTCGTACGCCGCGGTTGTTTAACCACATTGTCCACGATCGCCGCCACTTCAACCCCGCCCAGGTCCGACCGGGCGAATACCACGCCGTGATCCACCGACGCCGGCTCGAAGGTCATCGTGACTGCTGCCCCGGCAAACAGGCCCCTGCCCGAAAGGGACACCGGTTTGGCGATAGTGCGCTGCCCGTCGGTATCCATGGCTGAAACTCGAAATTTATCCGTCGCCGATGAAATCCCTCTGCCCCGTCACCACATATCACAATCATGTATTAGACGCCCTGACCTGACCGTCACTGGCTGTCTTGACTGTGGGAAAGCATTTTAACCAGATCAGGCAATTTTCGCATGGCCCACCATTGACGAACTGTCGCCTTGACCGGCTGCGCCGGATACCCCAGGTATTCACTGCCCGCCGGTATATCCTTGCTCACGCCCGAGCAAGCGCCCAGTTTGACCCCGTCACCGATGGTCACGTGGTCGCGAATCGCCACCTGGCCGCCGATGGCTACCCCGTCACCGATGGTCACCGACCCACCGATCGCGGCCATCGCAGCAATCACGCAGGATTTACCGATCAGGCAGTTGTGTCCGATTTGGCACAGGTTGTCGATCTTTGTCCCGTCGCCAATGACGGTGGCGGAGAATTTGCCCCGGTCGACGCAGGTACCGGCGCCCAACTCTACCTCATCGCCCAGTACCACACTGCCGATCTGCGGAATTTTGGCCAGTTTCATTTGCCCGTCGTCGCCAGGCGCCGAGCGATACCCAAACCCGTCGGTGCCGATGGTCACGTGGGAGTGCAAAATAGATCGGTCGCCAACCTCGCAGCGTTCGCGAATTACGCACCCGCTCCAGAGCACACAACCAGCTCCAATACGGCAATCATCGTAAATCGCCACGTTGGGATGCAGCACGGCACCATCACCAATGGTCGCCCGTGGCCCCAAGTAGCAACCCGGCCCGATCGCCGCGCCATCGCCGATCCGCGCTGACTTGTCGACGTGCGCCGTCGGATCAACACCTGCCGGCGGTGCCGGCACTGGCGGAGCAAACCTGGCCAGCACCTGCCCCATCGCCAAATCAGCATCGCTCACCACGATCAGCGCCCGCCCGGTGCCAGGTTCGAGGTCAATCCCCTCATTGACCAGTGCCGCTGATGCCTGCGACGCCGGCCACTTTCGCGAAAAATGTTCGCTGGCAATAAACGTCAACTGCCCCGCTGACGCGCGTTGCAATTGCTCCACCCCAGTCAATTTCAAATCGCCAGGGCCTACCAGCTTTCCGCCAACCTCCAGGGTGATTTGTTGCGTGGTTAACGTCACCATGTTGGGCCACCTACAATACGCCAGTTAAAGTTCTGCCGTTCAACTTTCATGACGTACGACAACCGACATTGCCACCTTAACGGCTACTGCTCACGCGCACCCCAAGCGTTGTCCAGCACCTGGAGCACCTGGTCCGTGATGTCCAGGTCGTCTGCCGACCACAATACCTTGCGGGCGCCGATCTGGTTGGAAAGCTGCTCCAGGTTCGCACGGGCCAGTTTTACCGGCTCCCGATACATCACCACGTCATAACCATTTGCCATGGCGATCTCTCCGCACGCGTCTCGCAGTTTCAGATACAGGCCCTCATAGCGAATGATCTGCTCGCGTATGATCTTTTGAGTGCCCAGTTTCTTCTCGATCTCAATCTCTATTATTTTTCGACTAAGTTGTTCGGCCAATTGTTTCCACGCATCTTCCCCAGGTTTGTACAGGTCCATGTCCGACTTCTTCTCGGCGATCCGCTTCTTCATTTTATCCAGCGTGTCCGAGAGTTCGTCTTGGGCAAACTGAACCTCTGCCTGAATATCGGCCTGCTCTTTACACTTGTTAAAGGCTTGGCTGACATCCACCACGGCCACCGACGTCATCCTTGCCTGCGCCGCAAAATTGGCTGACGCCGTCACCCATGTCATCAGCGCCGCCAATGCCGACACGCCTCCCGCTACTAAAACCAGATGTTTTTGATAAGTCATTGTGAATGCTCCCTCATAAAAGTTGATTCTCAATCTGTCTTAAAACGGCACCGCAATATCAAAACTGAACACTTGTTCCTCGTCGCCATCTTCGGCCGCAATAGGTATTGCCAAGTCGAACGCAAACGGCACTTGACCCAACGCAGGCACTGCCAGTCGAATTCCTACGCCTATAGCCACCCGGTAATTTTCAAAACCAACATCCTCTTCCACCGTGCCCGTATCCATAAACATCACCCCCCGTATCACTTCCTGATAAATCGGAAAGTTATATTCCAGTGAAAAGAGGAACATCCAGTCGCCACCCACCGGGTCATCACCCGGGACGGTGTCCGTGGTGAGACCGTCACCGTCACTGTCGGCCACGTCGGTCACATCGCCACGCGGACCAATGCCGCGAAATTCGAACCCACGCAAGCTGCGATGGCCGCCGGCGTGAAACCGTTCGAACACCGGCGCCTCATCGTCTTCAAAAATATACCCTGCCCCGATGCGTGCGCTGACCACAGTGCGCCGGCCGAAAAAATCCTCATCCACTGTCCAGAACTTGTGCAGCCCCACTGATCCTCGCGTAAAGTTGTAGTCGCCGCCTACCGCGCCGACCCGGCTCAAGTTGAAGCGTAATGTGCTGCCCTGCGTCGGAAACAGCCGGTTGTCCACCGTGCTACGGCTTACTGACAGGCCCAGTGAAGAAATCTCGCTTTCACCCATGACGTCAAACACGTCCACCGCGGCATCGAGATCGATATTCGTGATATCGATCAACTCGTAACGCGTCTGAATTGAGGCAGACCACACATCGCCAAACCGCTGGCCAAAGCTGACGTTGCCCCCGGCCCGCTGTTCATCATAATCCCGCCGTTCCCGCTCGAAGAAGAATCCAGTGGTATCCAGAAATATGTTCGAATCGAAAACATACGGTTCACGGAACGTAACCTGGTATCGACTCGTCGCGCTTCCCGGCTCCAGCAGGATGCGCAGATATTGCCCGGCGCCTTTTCCCCATTTGCCAGTGAAGAACTCGCCCACGCTGTCGGGCGTGTCCGTGATGTCAAAGTTCCGCTGCGTAATGTTGAACGAACCGACCACACCCGAATCCGAACTAATTCCCGCACCCAGTCCCAGGCTGCCCGTGTTCTGTTCCTCGACCTCGATCAATACATCGCGCACCTCGTCGCCGGGGTTGCCCAGCACTGTCACCTGCGTACGACCAGACTTAAACAGCGGCGAACGGTTCAAGCGTTGTTTTGTCCGATTAATACCTGCGCCAACGAACGGCTGCCCGGGCCTCAGGTCGCGTATCTGACGCAACAACACCTTGTCCTTGGTCAGTTGATTACCCTTGAACTCGATCTTGCCCACCCAGTAGGGTTTGCCTTCAACTACCCGCACGAACAGGTCCACCTGTGATTCGTTCTCGTGAAACAGCCGATCGATACCCATCTGTCCATCAGCCTTGACCAGTTTCATCTCGATGTAGCCCAGTTGACCGTATAGTTCAACCAGCCGACGTTCACTGGCCTCCAGTTGATTCGTCGCAAACACGTCGCCGACGCGCAGCGCCATGGCCTCGATGATCGACTGGTCGTTGAACACGCTATTGCCTTCAATCTCAATCTTCGCCACCGTGTATTGTTCGCCCTCCTGCAGGGTGAACATGACGGCGGCATCCCGCCCGTCGGGAGACATCTCGATCTCCCGCACTACCTGGGCATCGAGATAACCACGCTGACGATAAAACTCACGCAGACGCCCTGCGTCCTCCTGCGTGCCCTCACGGCTCAACTCACCCTTGCGCAGCATAAAAATGTAAGTCTTCGATCGGATACGGCTTTTAAGCTGCTTAGCGGTAAACTTGGTATTGCCCTGAAATCGAATTGCGCGGATGCGAAGACGCGGCCCTTCCACTACGCGAAACAGCAGGATTCCCAACTCTGCCAGCAGCGGCTCATCCACACCCACCGTCGCATCAAAGTGGCCCGCCTGCTTGTAAGCCGTCACGACCTGCTTCTTGGCCCTGTCGATCAGAAAATCATCTGCAGGGTCACCCGCCCGAAGCCGTATCACCTCCAGCAACTGTTGATCGGGCAAAACGTAGTTGCCCACTACCTGCACGTCACTGATCAACTGCTGCTCACTGAACTCGTAAAACAAAATAACCGAGCCATCGCCCTGCGGTTCTATGCTGGCCTCCACGCGCAAAAACTTGTTCAACTGCGTCAGCCTCGCTATATCCTGCTGCACTATTGTCGCGTTGTAGGGATCGCCCTTCTTGACCCGAATGGTGTTGAATACCAGTTGCGGGTCAACTTGCCTGAGCCCCTTGAGGCGAACATCCGCCACTGGCCGATTCAATGGATCGATGCCTTGGGCCCACGCACCGCCTACACATGCCACGCCTACAACCGTCACCATAAGGGCGATGTGAAGAGGACGGCAGTTCAATAGCGGGCTCCGCAACGGGAATCGGCGTTGGCTAAACAGTGCAGTCTAATCAGATTACCGTGGGGGGCAAATATTGGCCGCAGACCAAACGTCAACCCACAACCGTACAATAAACAGCTTCATAGCAGCCAAAAAACCGCCCTCCAAAAACGCACTGGTAAAACAAGGCGTTGGTTGCCACGGCCACGAGGAGCGGTGGTTAGCGTCCTGCTTCGCCCAGCTATAAATGTTGCGTTATACTCTTTAGCCATAGCAATTTGATTTGTTTACGAAAGAAATCCAATGGCGGACATGACATGGAAGCAGGCCCTAGCAGATAAAATACCAGCCGATCTGGGCCGCGAAATTGATGAGTTCCAACAACAGATGACGCTACGGCGGCGGGGCAAGCTCGACGAAAAAATCTTCGCCGAAACCCGCCTTCGACGTGGTGTGTACGGCCAGCGTTACGACAGCGGCAGCCGCCATGACGGCGTCGCTACCCAAACACTCGATTATCAGGACAAAGACGAAACCAAGGGGCCAGACACCCTTTGGGATGCGCCCGGCATGCAACGTATCAAGATTCCCTTCGGTGGTGTTACCCCCGATCAACTCGACGTGCTTGCCGACCTGGCGGACGAATATTCTGATGCCATTCTGCACGTCACCACACGGCAGGACTTTCAACTGCACTTCGTGCATATCGACGACACGCCCGACCTGATGCGCCGCCTTTCTGCAGTAGGCATCACTACCCGATAAGCCTGCGGCAACTCCGTTCGCAACATCACGGCCTGTCCGATCGCTGGCGTCTGTCGCGATGAAAACTTCGACGTCACGCCCTATGCCAGAGCGCTGGCCAAATTCCTGCTCGGCCACCCCGATTGCCAGAATTTTGGGCGCAAGTTTAAGATCGCCTTTTCCGGCTGTGCCGACCACGCCTGCGGGTTGGTATCCATGCACGATCTGGGTTTCATTGCCGTCACCCGCACCGTGGACGGCAAGGAGCAGCGTGGTTTTGCCACCTACGTCGGCGGCGGACTCGGGGCGGTGCCGCACCAGGCCAAGCTGTTTGAGAAGTTTCTCAGCGAAGATCAATTGTTAGCCACCACCCAGGCGATCGCTCGCGTGTTCGCCCGGTTGGGTGAAAAGAAAAATCGCAACCGCGCCCGCATCAAGTTCCTGATCGCCAAACTGGGCATCGAGCCATTCAAGAAGCTAGTGGACGAGGAACTGAAGATCATGCCAACTGACCCGCAGTGGACCAATTACCTCGAAGGCATAGATCGCCAGGGCGCAAGCCCGCTCAAAGACGCTGTCTCGCTAAATGGTGCCAGACGACCAGACGGGTTCGACCAATGGCGGCAGACAAACGTCTACCCACAGCGGCAGGCGGGCTACGCCGTCGTGACGGTCACCCTGCCGCTGGGAGACATGTCTTCACAGCAAGCGAGGGCGCTTGGCGACATTGCCCGCCATTACTGCGGCGACAACCTGCGAACCACCGTCGAGCAAAACATGGTCTTGCTCTGGGTCAGCGAGGGAGATTTGGTTGACCTCTATAAAGATCTGCAGGCCACCGGCCTAGGAGAGCCCGGTGCCGGCACGATCGTGGACGTGACCGCCT
>Ga0310125_10001092_pt1 | contig 13457 bp, 14 predicted proteins | sample CB11b_Tmax_Bot8__FD_203508 | JGI IMG/M metagenome (GOLD analysis project Ga0310125, IMG submission 203508) | Marine microbial communities from Western Arctic Ocean, Canada - CB11b_Tmax_Bot8 | ecosystem: Environmental > Aquatic > Marine > Oceanic | place: Canada: Western Arctic Ocean | collected... | reverse complement strand
GGCGACTCATTTGTTTAGACCGATCGGTTGGTTACGCCGGCTAATTCCGCGGCGCTCTCGCCGTGAATCCCTCGGTAGCAGAATTCGCCAGGCGCTTGAAGAGCTAGGGCCCATTTTCGTTAAGTTTGGGCAGGCTGTCTCCACCCGGCGGGACCTACTCCCAGCGGATATTGTCGACGAGCTGGCTAAGCTCCAGGACCAGGTGCCTCCATTCCCTTCGCAAGAGGCACTTCAGATTCTCGCGACGGCGTTTGGTCAGACGGCCGATGAGCTTTTTGGCGGTTTCGAGCGAGAACCGCTCGCGGCTGCTTCGGTAGCGCAGGTCCATGGGGCGACTCTTCCCGGCGGCGAGAGCGTTGTTGTAAAAATTCTGAGACCAGGAGTTCGACGCTCTATCGAGAGAGATCTGGCCGTGCTCTATGCGATCGCGGAGCTTGCCGAACGTTACTGGAGCGACGGGCCACGGTTGCGTGCCCTGGAGGTTGTCAGCGAATTCGAAAAGACGCTGCTGAAGGAGCTTGACCTAATGCGCGAAGCGGCCGACGCGGCCCAACTCAGACGCAATTTTGACGGCTCGGACACGCTCTATGTTCCCGAAGTCTACTGGGATTACTGTCGACCCAATGTCCTCACCATGGAACGTATCTCGGGCGTACCCATTAGCGATATCGATGCGTTGGTGTCCGCCGGGACTAATATCCGACGCCTTGCAGAAAATGGAGTGACGATCTTTTTCACGCAGGTCTTTCACCACAACCTGTTCCATGCGGATATGCACCCAGGGAACATATTCGTGGACGTTTCGGATCCGGAACACCCGCGATACGTAGCCGTGGATTTCGGGATCGTGGGTAGCCTGAGCGCAAGGGATCGGCACTATCTCGCAGGGAATTTTCTCGCGTTTTTCAAGCGCGATTATCGCCGCGTCGCGCAGCTCCATGTGGACTCCGGTTGGGTGCCCGCCGCTACCCGGGTGACGGAGCTCGAAGCTGCAATCCGGGCCGTGTGCGAGCCGATCTTCAACAAGCCATTGAAGGAGATCTCTTTCGGCCTGGTGTTACTGAGATTGTTCGATACGGCGCGCCAGTTCGATATGGAGGTTCAGCCGCAACTCGTATTGTTGCAAAAGACCCTTCTCAACATTGAAGGTCTCGGACGCCAGCTCTACCCGGAGCTCGATCTGTGGGCGACGGCGCAACCCGTACTCGAGGAGTGGATGCGGCAGCGCACGGATCCGCGCACACACCTCAAGCGGCTCGTCGATAACTGGCCTCAGATCAGCGAGGACCTGCTGCTGCTGCCCGACGCGCTACACAAAATAGCGCGCAGAGCCCTGGAAGGGCAGGAGGAGAACACGCGGGAGCCGATCCAGGAGAGCCCTTCCGTGCGGCAGGCTGTGAACGTGCGCGGTGGGATCTTCACCGGTGCTGTGTTGCTCTTGGCCGGGGTCCTATGGATCGGGCTGGAGGTGGCACCCTCGTGGCCGGGGTGGGTGTGCGCGGGGGCTGGTTTTGTCTTGACGATTCGCGCCGGGCATTGAAGGGGCTGAAGCCTTTGATCATTTCAGCCCATCATGAACTCGACTCGCCCACGTTCACTTCACCGCCAAGGCCTTGCATCGCAGCTATGACGAGCCCGAAAACCTTCTCGACGAGAGACTCGTCTGCGCCACGGACGACCAGATTCGCGCCGTAGCGACCGTCCCGAGAGAAGGGATAACTCCCGATTTCTACGTCGGAGTGTTTCGCGGCGATGCCGCCCAAAGGTTGTGCGATATCCCCTTCCGGCAGAAATACATCCACGTTCCTAGAGTGGATGGACCCACCGGCCCCAAGTTGGTCCGCGAAGTTGGAGAACATCGCCCGCGCCACCGACGGGATGCCCGCCAGGACAAAAACGTTTTCTATTCGGAATCCGGGCGCATTGCTAAGCGGGTTCTCGATGAGCACGGAGCCCTTGGGCACGTGGGCCATCTTCAACCGGGCTGGGTTTAAGTCACGCCCACTCCGCCGCAAAAGTGCGACCGCATCGTCGTGTAGGATTAGGTCGCGATTGAAGGCGGAGGCCACACATTCCGCGGTGATGTCGTCATGGGTGGGCCCGATGCCACCCGTCGTGATGACATACGTATACCTGGCCCTGCATGCGTTTAGCGTGGCAATGATCTCGGTCTTGTCGTCCGGAAGGACGCGGGCTTCCTCCAGACGAACGCCTCTACGAGCAAGTTCCGCTCCGAGAAATTGGAGGTTCTTGTCCTGTGTTTTCCCAGACAGAATTTCGTTGCCGATGATCAGGACGCACGCAGTGGTTGGTGACTCTTTAGTCATGGGCGCTGTACTCCGAAATACTGGTTGCGAAGGTGAGAAGAGATGTTGAGCAACCACCATTCAGCTGCCGCCAGCGCAGTGACGCTGACGACGACGGTTTCCAGAGCAAGGTGCCCGAGAAGGTAGTCGATTTTCCGCATTCCATGTCCTCTGAAGGGACGGGGATGATCCCCCGTTTAGACGTCCGGGGCACCACACTGCCAGCAGACTGCGAATTGACCTTCGTTGGTCTCGTTGCACTCACGGCAGTGCCACTCGCCACGCTGCTCGGAGGTGTGTTCGTTAGCCGCGAGCAGCGCCTCGGCACGCGCGAGGTCCTGGTCACGGACTACCCAGAGCTCAGGCAGACAATCCAGAAAAGGGATCTCGCCCAAACCTCCGGAGAGTTGATCGTTCCGGATAACGCAGACGATCCCCGAGTGCTCGAGGAGATTCTTCAAGTGGCCGACGTGCGCGAGCGACTCGTGAGTGATCAATCTCTTCATGGTTTTTGGCCCCACCTTACGGACGCAGTGCCCTCAGGAAGCCCGCTGGACTCTCACCTCGCTCGAGGGCTTCCACCAATGCCGAACCCACGATTACGCCGTCTGCGTGCTGACCGATGAGCTCTACATCGTCACGGCTCCTGACACCGAAGCCCGCGCAAACGGGTACCGGCGATATTTCCTTTACGGCGCCTAGATAATGCGTAATCCCCGCGGGGAGTTGAGTTTCCCCGCCGGTTATCCCGGTCCGCGTCACAGCATAGACAAACCCCTCACTTGCCCTGCAGAGCTTCGAGAGACGTTCGGGCGGTGTCGCAGGTGTTACGAGCTGGACGAGGGCCAGACCATGTACGTCAAGACAGCTCTTAAGCGGCGCGCTCTCTTCGTAAGGCAGATCAGGGACGATGAACCCGCTCACACCCACCTCCCAAGCGCGGGTCGCCAGCGTCTCGTAACCGAACGCGAGCAGGGGGTTCAAATAGCTCATCAATAGAATGGGTGTTGAGGACTGAGTCTTGGTCGCGAGCTGATCCAATATCCAGCGTAAGCTGACGCCCTTTTCGATGGCGCCCTGGCTTGACCGCTGAATCGTGACGCCGTCCGCCATCGGATCCGTAAACGGGACGCCGATTTCGACGGCATCTGCCTCTTCCTCGACCTCGCTGAGCACCTCCAAAAAGCCCTCCGGCTCCGGATAGCCGGCGGTCAGGAATGCCACTAATGCCGGCCCCTCCGCCTGCTCCAAGGCGCGCCGCAGCGCCTCACGCGGCTGCATCGGTGGGCTCCCTGTCGCCCCGGTCTGCAACCGGGTATTGGCTTAGGATCGGCATGTCCTTGTCTCCCCGACCCGAAAGGCCGATGAGAATCCTAGTGTTCTGGTTCTCAGTGGCCCAGCGTCGGGCGCCGGCGATGGCGTGGGCAGTCTCGAGCGCCGGCAATATTCCCTCCAGCGCACAACACTCCTCGAGCGCAGACAATGCCTCGGAATCGCTGGCAGTGACGTACTGGACCCTGCCGATAAGCTTCAGCAGCGAATGTTCGGGACCAACTCCGGGATAGTCCAGCCCGGCGGACACTGAATGGGTTTCTTGTATCTGGCCGTCATCGTCGTAGAGCAACAGACTGTGCGCGCCATGTAACACACCCGGACGACCCGCGCTCAACGTCGCTGAATGATCGCCCTCGGCCTCTCCCTGGCCCCCGGCCTCGACACCGATGAGTGTTACGGCTTCGTCCGCCAGGAAAGCATGAAACAGTCCAATCGCATTCGAGCCTCCGCCGACGCAGGCGAAAGCGGCGTCCGGAAGCCCAGCACGTGCCGCGAGCTGTGCCTTGGCTTCATGACCGATCACGGCTTGGAGTTCGCGAACCAGGTAAGGGTATGGGTGAGGACCGACAGCGGAGCCCAAGAGGTAATAGGTATCGATCGGGTGGGAGACCCAGTCCCGAATGGCCTCATCGATCGCAGCCCGCAACGTGCGATCGCCCGAGGTCACCGACACCACCGTCGCGCCTAGCCGCTCCATGCGATCGACATTTGGTGCTTGCCGAGCGACATCGATCTCGCCCATGTAGACCACGCACGGTAAACCGACGCGTGCGCAGGCCGCCGCGGATGCAACGCCGTGCTGCCCGGCACCGGTCTCCGCAACGATCCGGGTCGCACCAAGATCGCGGGCGAGTAGCGCCTGTCCGATGGCGTTGTTTATCTTATGCGCACCGGTATGCGCCAAATCTTCGCGCTTGAACCAAACCTCAGCACCCCAGGCTTCGGAGAGCCTCGGAGCCGGCGTCAGAGCGGTGGGTCGCCCGACCCAGTTCTCCAATTCGGAATTCAGCTTGCTTCGGAAAGTTTCTTCGGTAAACAGCCCATAGACCCCATCGGTGAGGCGGTCAATCGCCGGCATCAAAGTCTCCGGAACATAACGGCCTCCATAGGGGCCGAAACGTCCATTTGCATCGGGAAGCTCACCATCGAGGAGTGCCCGGAAGAGCTCCTTGTGCTGCATTGCTTGGTCCGTTGCCATGGTCATTACTCCGTTGCCCGAGCTCGGGCGACAAATTTTCTTATCTTTTCCGGGTCCTTTATGCCCCGGGAAATCTCGACACCGCTGGACACGTCGACACCCCAGGGATTCACTGCCCGAACCGCGGACGCCACGTTGTCCCTGTCGAGGCCGCCCGCAAGTATCACCTGGGTGGTCGCCGCGAACCGGGCGGCCACCTTCCAGTCGGCTTTCTTGCCACTGCCACTGTGGGCGCTCTCGAATAGGATGCGCGGTGGCCATTCGTTCCCGGTAGAGCTGACGCCCGTTCGAAATACCCGCAGGGGCTCACAACCACCAAGCTTGAGCGCGTTAAAGTCTGCGTTGTCAGTCTGAAGCCAATCCGGCTCGAACACTGACCTGACTTCGTCCCACTCTTCCGCCAACGGTTGTCGCATCACGGCGACGCGAATCACTTCCGTGGGGAGATCGCGACACAGCTCACGGGCCTGTGCCGGGTCGATACGCCTCGGAGAGGGTGAGAATACGAATCCAAGTGCATCGGCGCCCGCCGAGAGCGCGGCCTCAACGGCTTGCGGGGTCCTCAGCCCGCAGATCTTCACGAACATGGGATTCCCCTGCCCGCTTTTTCGCCCGCCTGTTTCATCGAAACTAGTTGCGCAGCGGGGTCCGGCGAGCGCATCAACGCGGAGCCGACGAGCGCGGCGCGATAATTAAGTCTTGCAACGGCGGCTACGTCAGCCGGTCGGCTGATGCCGCTTTCTGCGACTGCCGGGAGGTCCCTCGGCAGGTAAGTCGCCAGTTTGCGGAAGCGATCGAAGTCAACTTTGAGGCTTGCCAGGTCGCGGCAGTTCACGCCGCAAAGAACCGGGAACGTGTCCCGAGGGGTTATACCGAATGTGGAGATACGCTCTAGGTCGCGCTCATCGAAGGCCTCCAGCAGAACGAACAGACCGCATTCGGTCGCAACCTCCAACAACGTGGTAACGTCGGAGTCATTCAGCATCGTGACAATTACCAAGACACCACTGGCCCCCGCGGCGCGAGCCTCTAGCACCTGATAAGGGTCGGTAAGAAAATCCTTACGCATCGTCGGGACTCCGTGGCTCATCAGGGAGGCTGCGGCGTCGTCGAGATCCTCCAGGCTGCCCTTGAACTGCTGGGGTTCGGTCAGCACGGAGACAGCACTGGCGCCACCGGCGGCGTACGCGCCAATCTGGGCGGCTCGATCGAAACGCTCATCTGTCAACTCACCCGCGGCCGGCGAGCGTAGCTTTAACTCGGCGATCACGTCGAATTCGCTCAGGTTGAGCGGCGGTGGGGGCGGTGTCGAGAGGGCACGCTGCAGCAGCGCCCCTTCGGATTGTTTAGCACGTGCCTCGCGGACACGTTGGCGGCTGCTACGTGCCATCCGGCTCAGGAACGACCCCGCTCTTAAGTGACTTGTTGAGGGTAGTGCCATCAACATAGTGCCTCGCCGAACGATTCGAGTCCTTCGATGAACCGTGCGCCAGTGCCGTCCGTCAGCGCCTCGCGCGCACGCTCAACGCCGGCCTCGGCGTCGGTCACTACTCCGGTCAATTCCAACGCTAATGCGGCGCCGAGCGCTAAAGCGTCTCGGTGGGCGGCCGTGTCACCGCCGCTCAAGGCGTCACGCAGTCGTGTTGCGTTCTCCTCTGGTGTTCCGCCTTCCAGATCTTGCGGGACGCAACGGGCCAGCCCGTAATCCGCGGGGTCGCGAACCGTTCTCTCAACCGAGCCAGGGCGAACGTCGAAACACAGGAACGGGCCGATTGGCGTCGGTTCGTCCCAGCCTGGTGCGCCATGCACTACGAGACTTCGCTCGGCGTCCATCCCAGACAAGGTATACGCCATCAACTCCGCCATCGGCTCGCTGAATGCGCCAATCACGTTAAAAGGAGGCCTCGCCGGGTTGGCCAGCGGTCCTAGGATGTTAAACATCGTCCTCACTCCGAGGGCAACGCGCACGGGTGCGATGTTCTTCATGGCCGGGTGGTAATGGGGTGCAAACAGGAACGTGAACCCCGACGCCTCTAAGCAGGCGACCGTCTGTTGCTCGTCGAGGGGTATGGGCAAGCCCAGCGCCTTCAGCACATCCGCGCTTCCCGATCGGCTCGAGATTGATCGATTACCGTGTTTGAGAACCTTTGCGCCGCAGGCGGCGGCGAGCAGGGCACTGCCCGTGGACAGATTGAGGCTGCCCGAGCCGTCTCCGCCGGTACCGACGATGTCCACGTAAGGCTCGCCCTTGGGTACGGGGGGCCTGATTGCAAGTTCTCGCATGGCCTCCGCAAATCCCCGGATTTCAGAGGCCACCTCCCCTTTCGAACGCAAGGCGACGAGCAATCCTCCAGCCAGGGGGGGTGGGAGGTCGCCGCCGGCCATGCCTCGTAAGACCGAAGCGGACTCTTCCTCTGACAGGTTATTGCCCGCGATCACCTTCTCCAGCAAGTCGACAGCCTTTGAACTCATTTCGATCCTCCCTGGGTGCTTGTCGTGGTCCGGGTCGGATAGAGGAAGTTCTCGAGCAATTTCGGTCCTTCAGGCGTCAACACGCTCTCCGGGTGAAACTGCACCCCCTCCACCGACAGCGTCTCGTGGCGCACGCCCATGATTTCGCCCTCTGCGGTTGTTGCGGTGATGTTTAAGACGTCGGGTACCCGGTCCCGGTGCGCCGCCAGAGAATGATAGCGGCCTACCTCGAGGGGATTGGGTAAGGCACGGTATACAGCTTCCCCGTCGTGTTCCACCAGGGAAGTTTTCCCGTGCATCAGGATACCTGCCGCCACTATCTCGCCGCCGAAGTGCTCAACGATGCACTGGTGCCCCAGGCACACACCGAGCACGGGAATAGTGCCGGCGAAATGAGCGATCATCTGCACTGATACACCGGCGTCAGACGGGCGCCCGGGCCCCGGAGAGATCACCAGGTGTGTGGGTGCGATCCGCGTGGCATCGGACACGTTGATCACGTCATTACGATGCACGACGACATCCGCTTCGAGAATCAGAAACGCCTGCACCAGGTTGTAGGTGAAGGAGTCGTAGTTATCGATCAATAGCACGCGCGCGCTCACAGACCTTCCTCCGCGATCTCCAGCGCCCGCCTGAGGATGGCGCTCTTCGCCAGCACTTCTTGGTATTCACGCTCGGGGTCGCTGTCGGCGACAATACCCGCGCCTGCTTGGAAGCTGTACTCGTTGCCGTTGAACACCATCGTGCGGATGGTAATCGCCTGATCCATGTTGCCGTTTTTCGCCAGATAGCCAACCGTACCCCCGTATAGGCCACGTCCGACGGGTTCGATCTCGGCGATCAACTCCATGGCGCGCACTTTAGGAGCACCTACCAATGTTCCGGCGGGAAAAGTCGCGGCGAACAGATCCAGGGCATCCCGATCCTTCGCTAATTCGCCCTGCACGCCGCTCACGATATGCATGACGTGGCTGTAGCGCTCTATCTTGCGATAGGGGTGGACGTGAACTGTGCCTGCTTCGGCAACTCTTCCAAGATCGTTTCGTGCGAGATCTACCAGCATGATGTGTTCGGCATTTTCCTTCGGGTCGGCCAGCAATTCCGACTCTAGCGCCGCATCCAGTGCAGTGGTTTCTCCGCGGGGCCGGGTGCCTGCAATCGGGCGGAGAGAGGCTCGTTGTTGGTCCAGTCGAACCAGTGCTTCGGGGGAGGACCCGGAAACCTTGAGATCGCCGAGCTCAAAGAAATACATATAGGGCGAGGGATTGAGAAGCCGCATCGCCCGGTAACACTGGAACGGTTGCAGGTCCGTCTTTCCCGCGAAACGCACCGATAGAACGATCTGATAGATGTCCCCGGCGGTGATGTGAGTTTTGCAGCGCTCCACACCAGCCATGAATGCTGCCTGGTCCAGACTGGCTTCGGCCCTGGAAAATGAGCGCTTCCCTTCTGTCGATCGAGTCCCCAGGCGGTTGTCGATGCCCTGGCGCAGTGCGTGGATGACTTCCGCTCGGAGCGCTTGGCGCTCGCTCTCGGTTCCGGAGTGTAAAAGTGCGACGCGGCGCGAGAGGTGGTCAAAAACGAGTAGGGATGTCGGTGCGAGGAGCGCCACCTGCGGCAACCCTTCGAGTTCAGAACGATTGGGTGGCAGCTGCTCGAAAAAGCGCACCACATCGTACCCACAGGCTCCGACCAGGCCGCCTGAGAAGGGGATTCCCTCAATTTTGGGTTGTAACTCCGGCGTTCGGTCGAGCGTCTCGCGTAGGACACTTAGCCATTCGGCGGCGCCTTTCGGCCTCGGCCGCGGTTTACCATCGATCACCAGCTGGTCAGCGTGAAGCACGAGGCTGGGCCCTGGGCCGAATCCGAGGAACGAATAACGAGCTAGCCGCTCGCCACCCTCGACACTCTCCAGAAGGAATCGTGGCTCGAATTGCTTAAGCTTCAGATAAGCCGAAACCGGTGTGTCCAGATCGGCGGCGATGTCGAATGGTGCTTGCATCGAGGTCGTTCTCCCGCCCTTAAAAAACAAAAAACCCATCTCCGGAGGTGCAGAGATGGGTTTGCATGGTCGAAACAGACGCTCTGGTCAGAATTACGCGCGCGATACCCTCTCTGCCGGTGAACCTCGCCACCAGCGCTGTGTCCAGAGTTGAATGCTTGCAGGTCCACTCATGGCGGAGAGTATGTCTCTATGCGCTTCGAAGGGTCAAGGCCCCCCCCCGGTGGCTGACACCCGGTCACAAGTCGTATAACAAGGGCAGAATCACCGAAAAACCGGCCCACATGATGAGCATCAGTGGCACCCCCGCTCTTATGAAGTCGCTGGCCTTGTAGCCGCCGGCCGACAAGAGCAGCAGGTTCGTCTGGTAGCCAAAGGGGGTGGCGTAACTCATATTGGCCCCAAAGATAACGGCGAGTATGAACGGTTCCGGTGAGCTCCCCAATTGATCCGCAACCTGAATGGCGATAGGTGCCCCGATCACACCGGTCGCGTTGTTGGATACGATGTTGGTGAGAATCGCCATCACCAGCATCAGAATGCTCAGGATCACCGGCGTTGGCAGGCCCTCGACGGCAGCCACCAGCAGCTGGGCCAGATAGCGGGCGCCCCCGGTCTCGGTCAACGCTACGCCCAGCGCCAGGCTGGCGACAATGATCATGATGATCTGGGGGGACAGGGCGTTTGAGGCGTCAGTCCAGCTCAAGCAACGCGTGGCTAACATCAGGGCGACACCCGTCACGGCGGCCCCGGAGATAGGTACTAGACCCAGTGCGGCGGCCAGAACTACTAGCACCATGATCATCATGGCCCGGGGGGCCCGGTGGGTGTGCGGGAGATCCGTTGTGCCGTCTAGGACCAGGGCGGTATTCGAGCCCTTTAATTGCTGCAGCTGTGGTTCGGTACCCTGCACTAGCACGATGTCGCCTGCTCGCAGTGAGGTTGCGCCTATATCGCTAGAGATCTCCTCGAGATCGGGGGTGCCAGCACGGTGAAGCGCCAGTGGCAACAGCCCTGTACGCTGGGCGAACCGGGTACCTAGAAGACTTGCGCGGTACAACATGGAGCCAGGTGTCACGACGATCTCCGCTAGGTGCTGAGATTCATGTTCACCCAGCTCGGAGCCACCCTCGCTGTAGAGCGTGGCACCGAGTTGCTTCTCGAAGCGCTTTAGGCGCTCTGGCGTGTCCCGTACTGCGAGCCGGTCGCCTTCCCGGATGGTGACAGACGGCAGTTTGGTGACTGAGAGGTCCTCACCCCGGTCGATCCGATCCACCCGCATGTCGTTGTCGGTAAGCGCTAGGCACTCCGCGAAGCTCAGCCCGCAGGCGGAGCTGTCGGAGTTGATGTGAAAGATCGCGTTAAAGACTCTGGGGGCCGTGTCCGACAGTAGTGCTTCGCGCTCGGGTAGCAAGCGCGGTGCGACCAGCCAAAGGTAGACCACGCCGAGAGGACCCACGATGAGGACCGGGAGTGCGAAGTCGAACATCTGTAACTGCTCCACACCCTGATCTGCGGCGATGGCGACGACGAGGAGATTCGTGGAGGTGCCGATCGTGGTCGCCATGCCACCCACCAGGGTTGCCAGACCGACGGGCATGAGTATTGAGGACGGCGCGAGTTTATTGCGGACCGCGACGCCTACGAGCATCGGCAGGAGCATGATGACAATGGGGGTGTTATTAAGGAACGCGCTCAAAATGGCGCTGATGATCAGTGTGGCGAAGCTTGCCAGTAGGGGGCGCGCCATCCAGGCCTTCGCTAGGAAAACGGCAAGTGGTTGCAGCGCCCCGGTGGTTTCGAGCCCCTTGCCCATGATCATCAGAGCGCAAATGGCGATGAGGGCTTCGTGCCCGAATCCGGTCAGGAACGTAGTCGGAACCAGAACTCCGCCGTCGGTTTCGTAGGGGAACAACTGGAAGCTCAGGATCAGTATGACGAGCATTGCGAGGCCCGAGGCCTCTAGTGGAAGCCGATCCCGTGTGAACAAATACAGGGCGAATCCAGTCAGAAGCAGTACGAAGATGCCGTGGCTTTCGGGTAGATCTGGCAAGAATATTCTTCTTTCGCTGGCCCGGGTCCCCTAATAACACGGCTCGGGAACCGCCGCCACTTGACAGTGGGAAACCGAGTCTAGAGGCTAGCGCGGCCTTGTCCTAACGCCCCAGAAGTGATTCCCGAATGCTGAGAACTCCCGCGAAGGCGTCCGTGGTACTAGAGAGCTACCTGGGGGTCTTTCGTTACAGCCGCAGGGCGGTAGAACTGGTGTGGTCCACCCACCGGGGACTCACCATATCGCTCGCAATCCTCACGGTGACCGCCGGCGTACTTCCCGCGGGTGTCGCTTATCTTGGGAAGCTCATCGTGGATGCCGTCGTTGCTCAGATCGATGTCGTTGGCGCGGGCGGGGTCGCTGTGTACTCGACTGTGCTCACCTGGGTGGTGGTAGAAGGTGTGCTAGTCGCTGGTTTGATCGGCGTTCAACGCGGTATTGGATTCTGCCAGGCCCTGCTGCGGGTTCTGCTCAGCCAACGGGTCAATACTATGATCCTAGAAAAGGCTCTGACACTATGAATCGTCGCCCCAAGAATTGAGAATGTAACTACATAACAACGGAGGCATCATGCTGATTTTCGTTACCGCGATCTCGGTTGCGCTCATCGTCTCATTTCTTTGTTCGATTTTTGAGTCCGTTCTCCTTTCCCTGACGCGACCCCAGATCGAGATCATGATGTCGAACCGCAACCCCGCGGGAAGCCTGTTCTCGGGTTTCAAGGAAAACATGGATGTACCCATTGCGGCGATCCTTATCCTGAACACTGCCGCGCATACGGTCGGTACAGCAGTCGCGGGCGCCAGGTATTCCGACGTGTTCGACTCCGACACGCTCTGGATTTTTTCGATCGTCTTTACGCTGGCTGTACTGCTCTTTACCGAAATTATTCCCAAGACACTGGGCGTTGCCCATTCCCGGTCCCTAGCCACGCCCGTTGCGTACGGCGTCAAATTCCTGACCGTCGTGCTGAGACCGATATTGTGGGTGAGTGTACGCATCTCCCGAGCGTTTCGAGGTGCCAGCGACACCCCAGTCACCTCCATGGATGAGATCAGGCTGATGGCTATTCTGGGTAGGAGCGAGGGTGTGGTTGGTGGCCAGGCCGCTGACATGATCGTCGGTGCGACACAGTTGCGACACATGAGAGCGCACGACGTCATGCTGCCGCGCGAGGAAATCAAGTTTCTGTCTGCGGACATGGACCGTGAGACCGTCCTGGCGCTGGTCAAGGACTCGGGGCACAGTCGTTTTCCGTTTTCACCGACGGCGGACATCGACGACGTGAATGGTGTCGTGCTTGCGAAGGACCTATTGGTCTGGATGCTCGAGCACGACGGGGAGGGCATCGACTGGGAAAACGTCAGAAAGGAAGCCCTGGTCGTCCCCGAAAGCTCTCCCCTACCTCAGCTCCTCCACACTTATCAGGAATCACGTCGGCACCTCGCGATCGTCGTTGACGAATATGGAACCATAGACGGTTTGGCGACGATGGAGGATGTCCTCGAGGAAATTGTTGGTGACATTCGTGACGAAAGCGATTCGCTCGTCAATGACCTGCACGCACAAAAAGACGGCACGGTCGTATTGCACCCCCACGTAGACCTGCGACGATTGTGCGAGAAACTCGGAATTCCCTGGGAACCTGCTGCCGAAGTCAATACTGTGGGCGGCCTGATCACCGAAATATTGGAACGCATTCCTGTCGCCGGAGATTCTATTAACTGGAGGGGCTACCGGGTTGAGGTGTTGAGCGCAGACCGCCGACGGGCCCGCCTGATCCGGGTTCGGAAGGATGCTGACGAAAGCTAGAGATGCCGGGCGTCATACGCTCAGTGCAACAGCGCTTGCCGCTGCTTCGGGCGACAGGAGAAGTCGAAAGGCTCACAGTTCTTTTGGAAGCCGATCCCGTGTGAACAAATACAGGGCGAATCCAGTCAGAAGCAGTACGAAGATGCCGTGGCTTTCGGGTAGATCTGGCAAGAATGTTCTTCTTTCGCTGGCCCGGGTCCCCTAATAACACGGCTCGGGAACCGCCGCCACTTGACAGTGGGAAACCGAGTCTAGAGGCTAGCGCGGCCTTGTCCT
>Ga0310125_10001091_pt1 | contig 13459 bp, 10 predicted proteins | sample CB11b_Tmax_Bot8__FD_203508 | JGI IMG/M metagenome (GOLD analysis project Ga0310125, IMG submission 203508) | Marine microbial communities from Western Arctic Ocean, Canada - CB11b_Tmax_Bot8 | ecosystem: Environmental > Aquatic > Marine > Oceanic | place: Canada: Western Arctic Ocean | collected... | reverse complement strand
GCCAGGCCGTTGGCCCGGGACATGGACGTCAGTATGTTTGAGCCCTGGGGCCCGGTGGGAGTGGCTCGGTACTTGCCGTCTTTTAGCACAACTTCCACCCTAGCATATACCCTGCGTCCATCTTCGTTTCGGATGGGGCCGGTTAACACGCCATCGACAACCGGCCGGTGAATCTTTGTCCGGCCCAGCATAGTGCGGATTGCCGGCCTGGCGAACATCTCAAAGGCCACCATCGCGCTCACGGGGTTGCCCGGCAAGCCCAGAAGGGGGATGTTCTTTCCGCCGGCTCCGTTCAAGTGTCCGAACGCCAGGGGTTTGGCCGGGCGCATCCGAACCGACCAGAAATTCATCTCTCCCCGCTCGTTCAGCACATCCTTCACGATATCATAATCGCCCTTGGAAACGCCCGCCGAGGTGACCACAAGGTCGGCCCCCGCGGCCGCTTCCAGTTTGGCGTTCAGGTCTTCCAGATTGTCCCTGGCGATGCCCAGAATCCTAGGGATGCCCCCGCTGGCCACTACCGATGCGGCCACGCTGAAGCTGTTGGAGTCGTAGATCTTGCCGCCGGACAGGGGCGTGCCAGTGTTCTCCAGTTCGTCCCCCGTGGCCAAGACCGCCACCACCGGGCGGCGTATCACCTTAACGGTATCCATTCCCAGGGAGGCGATGACCCCGACCTCGGCGGCCCGCACAATGGTGCCTTTCTCCAGCACCAATGCCCCGGCGCTCACGTCCTCGCCGGCGGGGCGAACGTTACAGCCAGGGGGCATGTCGGCGAAGATGGCCACTTGGTCCAGCGGCTTACCCGCCCGTTTGCGATCCACCTCGTCGGTCTCTTCGAAAGGTACGACTGTATCAGCGCCATCGGGCACCGGAGCTCCGGTCATGATCCGGATAGCCGTGCCGGGAACAACCGGCTTGTCTGGCATCTGGCCGGCGGCCACGATGCCGATGACCTCCAGGTTGCTGGGGTTCTCGTGGGATGCCCCGGCGATGTCGCTGTGCAGCAGGGCGTAGCCGTCCATCCCCGAGTTGGCCAAGGGAGGAAGGGCCAGCGGCGAGTGTATATCCTCGGCCAGCACCTGCCCCATGCAATCCAACAGGGGTTTTTCCTCGGCCTCCAGTGTCTGGAAGCTGGCCATGATCCGTTCGTAGGCCTGCTCAACACTGAGCATGTCTTCTTGAGCGTGGCCGTGTCCGTGGGAGTGGGCGGGGGTGTGCCCCGAGTCTTTATGTCCGTGGTTGTGACTAGTCATATGCTTATCGACTGAGGGTTTATCAAGCCCTCAGCGTAACGTTTAGCTCCCTTTCGAGGGTCCGGAGAAGCCCGTCCAGCGACTTGTTGACTTCTTCGTTGGTCAGTGTACGGTCCCTCGCTTGAAAGTATACGTGAAATGCCAGCGACTTGGAGCCTTCGGATATATTTTCGCCGGCATAGATGTCGAACAACTCAGCGCGGTCCACGCCCCGGTGACGCAGGATCAGCCGGGTCACCCGCTCGGCATTCACATCGGATGGCATCACCAGCGCCAGGTCTCGGGTTGCGGAGGGGTATCTGGGCAAGGGCTCAAACTGCCACTCAGAATCTGGCAGAGCGTCCAGTATGGGGTCTAAGTAAAGCTCGAACGCGGCTACCTGAGGCGACTCCAGACCCAAGCGCTCCATGACCACGGGATGCACCTCGCCGACCAGACCCAGCAACGAATCTCCAGACTTGATTGCGGCGCAGCGTCCCGGATGGAACGCAGGGTCGTCGATGGGCTCGTAGGTGGCGGCAACGCCCAAGCGGCCCAGCACCATCTCCACCACGCCCTTGGCGTCATAGAAATCCAGCAGGCTGTCGTCCTCAAGCCACGAGGGCTCATGGCGCAACCCGGCCAACGCTCCGGCCACGGTCTCCCGCTCATCGGGGAGGTCGCCGTGCCGTGGCCAAAAGACCCTGCCAGCCTCGAACAACCGGAACGGCCCGGCGCTGTGGCCTTGGTTGGCGGCCAGGGTGCCCAGCAGGCTGGCCCTCAGTGTCGTGCGGAGATACTCACGGTCGGAACTCATGGGATTTGCTACCCGCAGGGGTGGCCCCGCGGGGTCTAGATGTTCCACCTGTTCGAGCTGCTGCAGGGTCACCAACGGATAGTTGATCACCTCTTGGATCCCTACTGCGACCAGGAGGTCTTTCACCCGGTCCCGCAGACCCATGATCGGAGCCGGCTGCTGGAAGGGTATGGGACTGGAGAGCATAGTGGTCGGGACGGAATCGTACCCGATGGTCCGCACCACCTCCTCAACCAGGTCTTCTTCGATATTGACGTCGTTACGCCAGTAGGGCACGGTTACTTTCAGCTCACCGTCGCCGCTGGCCTCCCACTCGAAACCCAGCGCATCCAAGACCTCCTGGGCCCGCTTCAAGTCCACATCCATGCCCAACATACGCTTGATCTTCGCGCTGGTCAGCGGCACCACCGGGGCATCGGCGCCCTCGCCGGACAAGACATCCACGATACCGGGGGCCACGGCGCCGCCGGCGACTTCCTGGATCAGCCCAGTGGCCCGGCGCAATGCGATGGGCGCCAATTCCGGGCGAAGACCCTTCTCGAAACGCAGGGTGGCCTCGGTGCGCAGCCCCAGCGACTGGGCGGTCTCCCGGTTGTTGGCCCCGTTGAACGTCGCAGATTCCAGCAGCACATTCACCGTGTTGTCGCTGATCTCACTGTTGGCCCCGCCGATAACCCCACCCAAGCCGATGGCGTCATTGGCGTCGGCGATGACTAGGTGCTCGGTAGTGAGTTCGCGCTCCACGCCGTCCAGGGTGGTCAGGGGCTCTCCCGGCCGCGCCCGGCGCACGATCACGGTGGCATCTTTGATCAGGTCATAGTCAAATGAGTGCAGCGGTTGGTTGTACTCCAGCATCACGAAGTTGGTCACATCGACCACGTTATTGATGGGTCTCAGACCAGCCCTGGTCAGCCGGTCCTGCAGCCACTGGGGAGATGGGCCAATCTTTACACCCATAAGCAGGCTGGCGGTGTAACGGCGGCACAGGTCTGGGTCGGCCACGCTGATCTTGACCTGTTCCTCGATGGGCGCGCCCGATTCTTTGTAACTGATCTCCGGCTCCCGGACTTTCTTGCCGGTCAGGGCCGCCACCTCATGGGCTACGCCCAGGACCGAAAGGCAGTCCAAACGGTTGGGAGTGAGCTCCAGGTCCAACAGGATGTCGCCAAGGTAATCGTCCAGCAAGGCCCCGACGGGCGCATCATCGGGCAGCACGATGATGCCCGAGTGGTCTCCGCCCAGGCCCAATTCGACAGCAGAGCAGATCATCCCCTGGGACTCAACGCCCCGTATCTTGGCGGCTTCCAAGGTCTCATGCCGTTCGGTGTGGGTGTTGTAGATATTCGCACCCACCTTGGCGAAGCAGATGTTCTGCTCGACGGCGACATTAGGCGCGCCACAGACCACTTCCAACTCCTCAAAGCCGGTGCTCACGATACAGAGGCGCAACCGGTCGGCGTTGGGATGGGGTCGGACGTCGGTCACATGGCCGACGTAGACCTCGATCCAGCCTCCGATAACCTCAACCTCGCCGACCTCGATCCCGGCCATGGTCAGCCGGTGGGCCAACTCCTGGACAGGCAGGTCAACGTCCACATATTGTTTAAGCCAGCTAAGGGGCACTTTCATCTAAATATCTCTTATACCGGGATCGGGAAACGGCGGTCTGAGGCCCGCCGTTGACGCCGCTGATTAGAATTGGCGCAGGAACCGGAGGTCATTGGCGTAGAAATGGCGTATGTCGTCGATGCCGTACTTCAGCATGGCGATTCGTTCCGGACCCATGCCAAAGGCAAAGCCGGTGTACTTCTCGGTGTCGTAACCCACCCCTTCCAAGACCTTGGGGTGGATCATCCCGGCGCCCATGATCTCGATCCATCCACTGTCGCGGCAGATGCGGCAACCGTCGCCCTCGCCGTTGCAGGCGAAACAATCGATCGACATATCCACGCCTGGTTCCACGAACGGGAAATAGTCGCAACGGAAGCGAATCTGGCGTTCCTCGCCGAACATCCGGCGGGCGAACTCATAGAGGGTGCCCTTGAGGTCGGCGAAGGTGATTCCCTCGCCCACGGCCAGACCCTCTACTTGATAGAAATGCCATTCGTGGGTGGCGTCGGTGGCCTCGTACCGGTAGCACTTGCCAGGCACAACCACCCTGATGGGCGGCTCCCGGTTCTCCATCACCCTGGCCTGCATCGGCGAGGTATGGGTGCGGAGCAACATGGCTGCTTCGCCAGCCGGGTCCTCGTAATCGACCCAAAGGGTATTCCACATGTCTCGCGCCGGGTGGCCCTTGGGTATGTTCAACATCTCGAAGTTGTAATGGTCCCACTCGACCTCCGGGCCCTCCACAACGCCAAACCCCATGGCCACAAAGACGCTGCATATCTCCCGGATGATCTGGGTAGAAGGGTGGAGCCGGCCTCCCAAAGCGGGACGGCCGGGGAGCGTAACATCAAGTCGGTCTTGACTGGCCGAACGCGTCAGCGAGGCCTCACTGATCCGGCGGACCCTCTCCTCAAGACGCTCCTCAAGGGTGTTCTTGGCCTCGTTGGCCAGCGCCCCGATCGTCCGGCGCTGCTCCACTTCAAGGGACGACAATCCGCGCAGAACGGCGGTCAGGGTGCCGCGGCGGCCCAGGTAGGACACACGCCACTCGTCAACGGCTTCCAGGTCTTCCAAGGATTCCAACTCCGCCGAGGCCGAACGGGTTATCTCTTCGATGCTCTGCGCCGTGGGGGGCTGGGCTGTGGGCTCGGTCAATCGGAGCGCTCCTCTGGAGTTTTGGTTCCCTTGGTCGTATCGCTGAGTGGGTTCGAACGAATCACGCACGCAACAAGCAATTATAGAAACCGGCAATTCAAGGGTCAAGACTGTCAGGCTCAAATGCGGTCTTTATCCGAGCGAAGGGCGGATGAAATGACGACTAGTTATGACAGATAAATATCGTTTTAGAACAATTATTCTGATAATGTAGGTGGTGCTTACCGATTAGCAGACCGACAGTTAGATAACAGGCGCGGTCTCGCCTCTCTAACCACAAATCCACCAGAACAGACCTAACAGGAAGGATCGTGAACTGGCTCCGACTTAAGACCTGCATAAAATGCCAGGTCGCCCTGGCCGCCGACGAGGGAGACTGGATCTGCCTACAGTGCGGCACCTACTACTATACCGGTTTGTACCAACTACCTTCCCACCTGAATGACAGCCCTCCGGCCCCAGGCGCCGGCACGTCCGGCCAACCAGAGCAGAAGATGGAGGCCATGGCGGCGACCCAGTTGTTTTCCGCGCTACAGACGGCGGCAGTGGCAGCATCAGGCACAGTGGCGGTCTCTTTATGACCGTGCTGTTGGCGCTGGACGCTGGGGTCAGGGAGACCGGTTGGGCCGTGTTCAAGGACGACGAGGTAATCGAAAGCGGGGTCACCGGGCTCTCGACCCGCCGCAAGGTGGAACCCGAGGGCCGCGTCGCCCACCTGATCGAGTCGCTGGACGAATTGGCCGGCCAATGGCAGCCTGGGGCCGTAGCCTTCTGCCAGCCCAGCGGCATCAATTGGCCGGTGCCGGCGTTAGACCTTCTCGTCTCATCGTTGACCGAATGGTCATCGGGGCGTCGCCCGCCTCAATTCTCCTACACGGCTCAAGAGGTCAGAACAGCCATCGCCGGGCATCCCAACGCCTCTCGTGACCAACTGGGTTACGCCACCATGCTGCTCTTGGGGCTCATAGGCCAGGGACGCTCCACCCACGAATGGGAAGCCATCGCCGTAGGCCACTACCACCAGACCCTCGGCCAAACCCACGCTGCCTAAGGGAAAAACAACCCTCTCTCCCAAAACAAAAACCCCCCCCTCGTCCTTCCGCGGAAGGAGGAGAGGGTTCGGTCCGACGGAGTCAAGACTCTCGACCTTTGGTTGGAGATCAGGATGAGCGGAAAATATCGAAGCGGCCCCTAATACCCCTCGTGCCTCTCTGCGTCAGGAAAAGTCTTCTCGCCGGCGTTGATAGACACCGTGAGCCGGTTCTCCGACGGAGGAATCGGGCAACTCCAATGAGGGTTGTAGGCGCAGTACGGGTTGTATGCGTAATTGAAGTCCACCACCAAGCGGCCGTCCCCAGTGGCAGGCAGGTCTAGGTACCGTCCATCACCATAGGACTCGGCCCCAGTCGTGGCGTCCATGAACGGCAGGAAATAGTCGTCCTCGCCGGCGCTGCGGTACACCGTTAGGGCCACGGGCACCCCGCTGACGTCGAACTTAAGCTGGCCCCAACGCGTGTGGGAGGCCGTGTCCCCCGTGCTGGTGCCCACCTGAATCTCATCTTTGGAATAATTGGCAAATTCCTCCACCTCTAGCACGAACCGCAGTCCCTCGTTCTCCGGGAAGTACTGCAGCCCCTTGAAACGCTTGCGCTGGTCCACGGTCAGAGGCGAATTCTGGTCGCCTCCGAAATACTGGTCTTTGGCCTTTCTGAAATCACCGATCTCTGACATCACCATGTCTCGCTCCCCTGTGTCTGGCTCCTTGATCCGTTTTCATCTTCATACTCAACAACTTAGATTATTAAAATGCACCGTCCAAGATTTTGGTGCGCCCTATGGGAGGCAAGATTTTTGGCCGTGTCAGGCGTGTATAATAAGGCCCGTCCCAGACCTGCTGGCCTGGGCGCGATCTACGGCAAACTCAAGCGGATCCCTGCCGCATGAACCCTTTATAACCGGAGGCGCCATGCCAATCATCCAACGCCCCTACGTCCCCCCTGATGACCAGGTTCCCAAAGAGGACTCTTACGTGAACCCAGGCGTGAGCCAGAGCGAAGGTACCGGCGAGGCCGCCGTTCCCCAAGATGGCTCCCTAGACCCCATCACGTTCTACAGCGACTCCATGCACATCTTCAGCAGCCTATATTCCGCGGTGCTGTTCTTCGGAGAACAGATGGAGGAGCGGGAACCCATTCTCAGGGCCCGCATCAAGGTCAGCCCCCAGATGCTCAAGGCCATCGCTCTCCTGACCACCAAGCACGTCAAGGAGTACGAGGACGCCGTTGGGCCCATCACCCTGCCGGACCAGGTCTATGCGGCCTGGGAGTTGGAAGGAACCGAAGAGGGAGAGCATGGCCATGCCGCAGGATGAGGACCGCACCCTAGCCGAGGACATAACGACCCCAATCAAGATTCAACCCGGCTTGGACCGCGCCACTCCGGACGGCTGGGACTGGAAGTACATCTCAACCAGTCAGCCCAACGCCGCCGTCTTCCACATCAGCCACTCGGAGTCCACAAGGGTGTTGATCGACAAGCTAGGCCCGGAAGACTGCGCTGATGACGCCAATTTCGTGCTGAAACAGGAGATTCCCATCGTGCTCCTGGACAGCCTGGACAAATTTTGGGCTGCCGAATCACGGACCCGACTGCCCCTTTCGGGTATTCGGGTGCCGGTGGAAGGGGATACCGTGGCCGAGGCAAAACGGGCTTTGGCCGCGGACTTGGGGGCCCAACTACGCCTGCTGTTGTTGTTGTCCAGCTCGCACAAGGGCAAGATTGCGCCCGCCTTGTTGGAGAACCTGAAATACCTGTCGTCTTGCATGGAGCCGGGGCCCGGAGCCTCGCAGTAGAACGCAGGCCGAAGCAGGTTACTCTGTAGCCGCCGCCAGACGCCCGCGCACCGCTTCAACAACCTGATCCAGCGGCACACTGCCGGCCTCGGAATCCGTCCGGCCCTTGATCTCCACCACGCCAGCCTTCAGGTTCCGGGGGCTGACCACCAGCCGCACCGGCAGGCCCAGCAGGTCTGCGTCGTTGAACTTGACTCCTGCCGCCGAGTCTTCCCGGTCGTCGTACAGCACTTCGATCCCAGCATCTTCAAGTACTTTGTACAGCTTCTCCGCGGCCTCGGCCACCTCTTCGGTGGCAACGTTCAGGCCAACCAGGTGCGCCTGGTAGGGGGCGACCGGAGTGGGGAACACGATGCCCTTGTCATCGTTGTTCTGTTCCACGGCCGCCGCCAACAAACGTCCCACTCCGATGCCGTAGCAGCCCATGATGATGGGGTGTTGCTTTCCTTCACTGTCCAGGAAATCCGCTCCCAGCGCCTCGCTGAAGAACGTCCCCAGCTTGAAGATATGGCCCACCTCGATGCCCTTGGTGGAATCCAACATATGCCCGCAACGGGGACATAGCTGTCCCGGCTGGGCCAAGGCAATATCAGTCACGATGTCGGCCTGGAAGTCCCGGAGGTAGTTTGCGCCGGTGAAATGAGTGTCCGGTTTGTTGGCGCCCACCACGAAATTGCTGCCGTTGGTGATCGACACATCGGCCACGGTCTTGATATTCGTCAGGCCGATCGCCGATGCCGAGCCCGCCACCAGTCCCGCCGCCTTGACCTCGTGGTCTTCAGCCAGGCGCAGGTCGTGGGACTGCAGGGCGTTCATTAGCTTGACCTCGTTCACGTCCAGGTCGCCCCGGATGGTGACGAAAAGAGGCTCGCCGTCGGCCATATAGAAAACCGCCTTCAGGGTCTTCGACTCGGGCACGCCCAAGAACTCAGCCAGCCCGGAGATCGTCTTCACCCCAGGGGTGCTGACCTCTTCCAACGGCTGTTCCGTTTCGGACTCAACTTCAGGAATCTTCGACTCAGCCTTTTCAGCGTTGGCGGTGTAATCACAAGATGAACAGGTAATAACCGTGTCTTCTCCGGTGTCAGTGGCCAGTAGGAACTCGTGGGAGTCTTTGCCGCCGATGGCCCCACTGTCCGCCTCGGCCATCAGCACCGGCAGGCCGCAACGCCGAAAGATGTTGCGGTAGGCCTGGGCCATGGCCTGGTAGCTCTCATCCAGGCTGGCATCGTCGGCGTTGAAGCTGTAGGCGTCCTTCATGTCGAATTCCCGCACGCGGACCAGACCGGCCCTAGGGCGAGGTTCGTCCCGGAACTTGGTCTGTATCTGGTAAAGGATCAGGGGCAGGTCGCGGTAGCTCTGGACGTTGGCTTTGACCACATTGGTGATCACTTCTTCGTGGGTGGGCGCCAGCACCATGGGCCGCCCGCGCCGGTCCTGCAGGGAGAACATGTTGTCGCCAAAGGCTTTCCGCCGGCCGGTCTGCTCCCAGAGTTCCTGGGGCTGGAGCGCAGGCAGCATCAATTCCTGCCCGCCGGCGGCGTTCATCTCTTCCCGGATGATGTTCTCGATCTTGCGCAGCGACCGCAGGGCCAAAGGCAAATAGGCATAAATACCGGCGGCCACCTGGTGGATCAGTCCGGCCCGGAGCATCAATCTATGGCTGGCAGTTTCGGCGTCGGGAGGGTCGTCTCGCAGCGTCTTGGAGACCATCCGGGAGAATCTCATATCTGGGTGAAGCCTCTTAAAAATCGAATAGAAATCCGGCCAGCCGGAGACAAACCATTATAACGGCTGCAATAGGGCAAATAGAACCAATGTCCCTCTAGAAAGAGGGCCGAGGGAGTGTTGCCGGGACGCCGGGCAGTCTAGTCGCTGGCTTCTACCGCGGTCTTCTCCACCTCTTCCATCAGGGCGGACAACATCTCGGCCTCTGGCACCACGCGGACCTTCTCGCCCTTGCGGAAGATCACGGCACGGCCCGCGCCGGCGGCGATGCCAACATCGGCGTCCTTGGCCTCGCCGGGGCCGTTGACCTCGCACCCCATCACGGCGACGGTGATCTCTTTGTTAGCCTTCTTGAGCAGAGCATCCACGTCATTGGCCAGCTTGACCACGTCCACGTCGGCCCGGCCGCAACTGGGGCAGGCTACCAGGATAGAGCCCTTCTTGCGCATGTTGAGGGACTTCAGTATCTCGTAACCGGCCGCAACCTCTTCGGTGGAGTCGCCGCTCAGCGAGACTCTGATAGTGTCGCCGATGCCGCTATAGAGCAGTACGCCCAGGCCAACTGAGGTGCGTATGGAGCCGGCCATGGGGGTGCCGGCCTCGGTGATGCCCAGGTGCAAGGGATAGGGCATCATGGTGGCCAGGCGGGTGTAGGCCTCCACGGTAGTTGGGACATCAAACGCCTTCATGGAAATCTTGATCTGGTCGAAGTCCTGTTCTTCCAGCAGGCTGATCTCCCACAGAGCGGTCGCCACCATATGGTCAACCACGCTGTAGTCGCCCTCCTGGGCCTGCCCGGCTTTGGGCAGGGCGTTTACCAGATCCATGTGCCGTGAGAACCCTCTGGTGCGGCCGATCCCGCCCACCGGGGGCAGGCTGCCAAAGTTCACGCCGATGCGGATGGGCACGTTGCGGGCTTTGGCCGCTCGGACCACCTCACGCACCTGGTCTTCATTCCGAAGGTTGCCGGGGTTCAGGCGGAGGCAATCGATGCCGCCCTCCAGGCAGGTGAGCGCCAGCTTGTAATGGAAATGAATGTCGGCGATGAGGGGGATGTGGATCTGTTTTTTGATCTCGGCCATGGCCTCAGCCGCTTCGGCATCAGGCACGGCGCTGCGGATCAGCTCACAGCCCGCCTCTTCCAACTCATGGATCTGCTTGACCGTGGCCTTCACGTCACGGGTGTCGGTCTTGGTCATGGACTGGACCGTAACGTCCGCTCCGCCGCCAATCTTAACGCCGCCCACATAGACCGGCTTGGTTACTCGCCGTTTACTCATATCGCTCATCCTCAACAATCAAGAAGAGGTCAACTTCATATAATATCACGCCTGATAATATCACGCCTGAAAAGGCGTACCTCGCAATCCAATGCTATGGCAATCTTATGGTACATGAATGAGGGAAAACGTGCCAGAATGGAGCGAGGGAAATAGGCGCAGGTCTAGTGAGACTTAACCTAAGAAACTACGGCCTCTGATCTAAAGGCTAGGAAGCTCTAACCTAAGAAGCTTCGGCCATCTATAAGGCGGGCGATGTCGTTGACGCTCACCAGCACGATGCCGCCCATAAGCAATGCGAAACCGATCAGGTGCACCATGCCCTCCCTGTGAGGCGGTATCTTCTTCCCACGGCGCGCCCATTCCAGCACCACGAAGAATATCCGGCCGCCGTCCAGCATGGGGATGGGCAGAATGTTCAAGACGGCCAGGTTTATGCTGAGCAAGACGCCCACGCCCAACCACCCGATCCAACCACCGTCCCGGGTGATCTCTCCGGTGATCTGGGCAATGCCGATGGGCCCGGAGAACTCCGGAGACGATCCTTCTCCAAAGGCCCCGCCCAGGGACTGCTTGACCAACACCAACATCTCCCAGGTGTTCACAAAGCTGTTGGGGATGGCCTCCCAGATGGGCTCCGACTGTTTTACGATCGTCACGTCATCCAAGCGCGGGAATACGCCGACCAGCCACCGGCCCGATTCGGTGTCGAACCGGGGCCGTAGATGCAGCAGCAATTCTTGGCCGCCCCGTTCGACCAGCATCGACATCTGGGAGCCGCCGTTCAGGTTGATCTCGCGGGTGAAGTCCAGCCGGTTCTCGATGTCCCGGCCGTTGGCCCGTAGGACGATGTCTTCGGCCTGTACCTGCGCCGCTGAGGCTGCCGTGCCCTCTCCGACCTCCTGTATCACCAAACGTCCCACGGCGACGTCCCGGGGAATCATCAGGATCACGGTGAAAATCAACAGGGGAAGGATGGCGTTCATAAGCGGCCCGGCTACCAGGACCAAGAACCGGGTGCCGGTGCCTTTGCCGGCCAGACTGCGAGGGACGTTGGGGTTGGCTTCCCCCGCCAAACGCACGAACCCGCCGATGGGCGCCCAGTTCACCGAGTAGAGCATGTCGGCCAGCACCAAAGACCCGTCGCTGACCGAGCGTATCTTGCCCTCATGGTTCAGCAGGTCCTCTTCACCCGGGCGCTCTCCCTGCTCTTCTTCCTGCTCGCTCTTGGCCAGCTTCCTGCTCAGCTCGATGACCCGGGCCACCAGGTTGCCGTCGGCGTCCTCGGTGGACCTCACCTTTATCTTCTGGCCCCGGCCCAAGTCTCCAGATCCGGACAAGCCGACGTAACGGGTTGCGCCGTCGATGAGTACGGGCGTGTTGCCGGTGTAAATGCCAAAGGCGCGAGGTGGGAAGCCAACCCCGAATTCCAACACCTTTACGCCCATGGCGCGGGCAGTGGCGTAATGGCCAAACTCGTGTATGACCACCAGGATCAAGAGTAGCGGCACCAGAGAGCCGACAGCTATTAGGACAGTTTCCATAATTAATTATTGTGCAGGATTTCTACAGGATATCGCGGTAGGTATTACGGTCTAAAGTCCGCTAAGGATTCAGCCACCGGTTAGTTCAATTGCCCTGCCCATGGCCCAACGGTCCGCTTCCAAGAAGTCCTCCGCCTTGTCTCCAGGCAGAGTTTCGTGTTCAGTGAGCACCTTATCTATGACCTTGGGAATGTCGGTGAAGCCGATCTTGGAATCCAAGAAAGCCTGGACCGCCACCTCGTCGGCCGCGCTCAGGGCCGCCGGATAGGTGCCGCCCTTCTTGCCCGCCGCCACGGCTAATTCGAAGCAAGGGAAGCGTCCCGACTCCATGGGGTCGAAGGTCAGAGACTGGGATTTTGATGTGTCGAGCCTGGGAATCATCGAGTTGGGCAGGCGTTTCGGGTAGAACAGCGCGTACTGTATGGGCAACCGCATGTCCGGAGGACCCATCTGGGCCTTCACGGAACCGTCTGCGAATTCTACCATGGAATGGATGGTGCTTTGCGGGTGGACCACCACTTCAATCCTTTCCCAGGGCACGCTGAACAGCCAATGAGTCTCAATCACTTCAAACGCCTTATTCATAAGCGTAGCAGAGTCTATCGTTATCTTCTTGCCCATCTTCCAGGTTGGATGCTGGAGGGCCCGCTCGGGCGTGACTGACTCCATATCCTCAAGGGGTGTGGTGCGGAAGGGCCCGCCCGAGGCCGTGATCAGCAATCTGAGTATCTCGTTGTCCTCGCCCCGCAGGCATTGCCAGATGGCGCTGGGCTCACTATCAACGGGAAGGACTTCGCCGCCGTAGCGCTTCTCGTATTCCTTGATCAGGCCGCCGGCCATCACTATGGGCTCCTTGTTGGAGAGCGCGACGGACTTTCCAGCCTTGAGCGCGTTCAGCGTCGGTATCAAGCCCACACTACCCATGAGCGCCACCATCACTTGGTCCACGTTTTCCAGGCACACCATGTCTTCCATTGCAGTGAATTCCTGGCCTGGAAATGCTCCAGCGGGGGGACTGATGCAACAGACGTGCTTGGGGTTGAACTCTTTGACCTGCTCGTTAAAAAGCTCGATGTTGTTGCCGGCGGCCAGGCCCACGACCTCGAATTCCTCCGGGAACGACCGGACGATATCCAAGGTTTGCCGGCCGATTGAACCAGTGGAACCAAGTATGACGATTCTCTTCATTGTCGGTTAACTCACGCAGGTGCGGTGGCGGTTCAAGGAACGAACACCG
>Ga0310125_10001088_pt1 | contig 13481 bp, 11 predicted proteins | sample CB11b_Tmax_Bot8__FD_203508 | JGI IMG/M metagenome (GOLD analysis project Ga0310125, IMG submission 203508) | Marine microbial communities from Western Arctic Ocean, Canada - CB11b_Tmax_Bot8 | ecosystem: Environmental > Aquatic > Marine > Oceanic | place: Canada: Western Arctic Ocean | collected... | reverse complement strand
AGTTAGAGGCTCGTGGCGATCGGTTGCGATACTCGCCTCGGTCGGCAGTGACGCCCGAACTGGCCCAACGCATGAAGGACCACAAATGTGAGCTACTAACGATCCTACAGCCTGCTTCCGACGCCCCCTCGGTCGACCTGGCCGACGCACCGGCATTGTGGCAAGCGGCCCTGGATCGACTGGCAGGCGACGTGTTATTTCCGCCCGATGTGATGGAAGCCTTGCGGACAGCTGATGCCCAATGGGCGGACACACCTGGCGACGAGACAGTAGATAATTGACAGCTAGCCACCTAATCGATATGATAATTGATAGGCTAGCAAACAACTAATAGAAAGTGATCAGATGGCAAAGCAACGAAGAAAAACGAAGTCCCTATCGGACCAGCTACGAAAGATTATCGAACACGGGCCGTTAACGCGGTACAGGATCTCGAAGGATTCTGGCGTCGATGCTTCCCAGTTGCTAAGGTTTGTCCATGGACGCGGCAAATTGACGACCGACACGCTCGACCGAATCGGTGATGTGCTCAAATTAAGGATTGTTTCTGAGCTGGAGGAAAAGTGATGGCGAGTATTAACAAACGTAAAGATTGGTACTACGTGCGGTTTATGGACCTTGACGGTGTGCGTCGAACTATCGCGCTACGTACAAAGTCGGAGCGCCGCGCTATCAACAGTAAGTTAAAAATCGAGGACCTGATTTCGGCCAGCAAGACGGGACAGGCGATCGGTCCCGAAACCAAGGTTTGGCTGGCCCAGCAAAAGGCTTGGATGCGAGCAAATCTGGTTAAATTTAGTCTAATTGATGCCGACCTAGCAGCCACAACACCAGGCCCTCTGTCACTTGCTCAGCATATCGACAGCTATATTGCCAAACGAACGGACGTTAAACCGTCCACAAAGATCAATTGGGGACATACACGACGCAATCTCGTCGATTTCTTTGGTGCCGACAAACCCTTAGCCCAGATCACCACTGGAGATGCAAAAGACTTTGAGCGACACCTGAAATCGGATGCGAGAGAAACAGCCTACGCAGGAACCGAAGCAACCGCAGGGTTGAGCCCCGATACGGTCCGAAAACGCATCAGCAACTCCAAACAGTTTTTCCATGATGCAGTGGAACATGAAATCATCGACCGAAACCCGTTTGCGAAGCTTCGATCATCGGTGGTCGGAAATCGTGACCGAGACTTCTTTGTGACGCGTGAAATGGCTGAAAAGGTTCTGGACGCCTGTCCTGACGCCCAATGGCGGTTGCTATTCGCACTTTCGCGGTTCGGGGGCCTACGATGTCCTAGCGAACATATTGCGTTACGGCTTGATGCCGTGGACTGGGACGCCAAACGGATCAGGATTGATTCGCCAAAGACCGAACATCATGACGGGAAGGCCTTTCGTATCATTCCACTATTTCCCGAGCTGCAACCGCACCTTGAAGAAGTCTGGCATCAAGCTGGACCTGGTGAAGAGTACTTTATCACCCGCTATCGCGACCCGACACAAAATTTGCGGACGCAATTAAGCAAGATCATCAAGCGGGCAGGTTTGAAACGGTGGCCCAAGCTGTGGCAAAATCTGCGGGCGAGTCGGCAGACGGAGCTCGAGGAATATTTTCCCTCGCATGTGGTTTGCCAATGGATTGGCAACAGTCTGCAAGTGGCCCGGAAACACTATTTACAGGTGACCGATAGCCACTATGAAAAGGCAGCTTCGAATGTAGCCAATTTTGTAGCCAGCAAGGCGCCGCAGGGGGTCGTAAATGAGAAATGCGACGCGGCAAAACCTGCAGAAAACCGCAGTGTTTCGCAAAACGTCGCAGTACTAATGGGCGATACTGGACTTGAACCAGTGACTTCCGCCTTGTAAGGGCGGCGCTCTAGCCAACTGAGCTAATCGCCCGCTGTTGTGATTTTTAATCCCTCATTGCTTCCCACGAAGAACCAACACCATCGATCGTGTTTTCTAAAGGGTTACAGTAGGATCAGGATCCACCACAACATCGCTTTTCATTAAAGCTATCATAGCCTCTGCGTGCCTATTGGCAAACCTCAAACCGTCCTGCCCTGTCGCTCAATGCTGGAACACGAACTCCTGGGTGTTCAACACGGCCCAAAAAACGTCCTGCAGCGCCTGCAGACGGTCAGATGCCGCAGACAAATGCGCTGCATGTAAACGGGCCTCTTCAACCGAAGGAGGCCGACAAAGGGTCGCCACATAGATTTCACGAACAATGTCCTCATCCAGCACTCCCGCCGCCACCAGTCGGTGCAAACGGTTCTGCTGGCTGCTCAACTTGCGGGACACAACATCGCCATTGAACAGCTCGAGGGCTTGCGTCAAGTTAGAGTCGGTTCCACGCTCGCAGGAACACACCGTCTTGCGAACGGGCTGCCCAAATGCAACAAGAAACGAATTCTCTGTATCCGGGATGGGTAATTGTGTCGCCGGCGTTCCCAATGGCAGATCGTTAAACTGCTCTGGTACTTCGGTCACGTCAGACAACGCATCGAGCAACTGTTCGGCAGAAAGCATGCGAACCTGGGCCCGGGAAAAATGATCGGCATCCTCAGCATCCGCGGTATCTGTTTGTGACGATCGCTGGTACGCCCTACTGTTCAGGATCACCCGCAGCAGATGCTTGCGGTCAAACCCGCTGTCAATAAAGTCTGCCGCCAGCGCATCGAGCAATTCGGGATTGGAAGGCGGATTAGAATCCCGGAAGTCATCCACCGGTTCGACGATCCCCTTGCCCATTACCTGACTCCAGATTCGGTTAACGGCCACGCGGGCGAAAAACGGATTGTCAGACCGAGTCAACCATTGCGTGAATGCCAACCGCCTGTCCGCCATGGCGCTGGTATCCAGTGACCCGTCCACGGGTACCCAGGGCACCACCTTCCCGACCACCGAAGACTTCAAGGTTAAACCACTGGGGACCGTGACTTCTTCTTTTTCATCCAGCCATACAATTTTCTCGTCCTCGGTTTCACCATCTTTGTACTTGATCTGATCAAAAAAGGCGGACAACCCCCGGTAACCCTGCTGCGTCCAAGATTCGAAAGGATGATTGTGGCACTTCGCACACTTGATCCTGACACCCAGGAACGCCTGGGCAATCGCTTCGGTACGTTGAGAATTGTCCTTGTGGGCACGAAAGTAATTGGCCGGTGGGTTCGCGAAAGTGCTACCCTGTGCCGTGAGCAATTCATGACAAAATTGATCCAGCGGCTGGTTAGCTGCCAGCGAGCCGACTAACCATTCGTAGAACTGGTTCGCTCCCTGCCTGCCCATTGCGTCACGGGTCAGGTTGAGCAGGTCGCCCCATTTCAGCGCCCAAAAACGGTGATAGTTCTGGCTACTGAGCAAACGCTCGATCAATCGCACCCGCTTGTTCGGCGAGCTATCGGCCAGAAACATTTCCACCACCTCGACCTCTGACAGACGCCCCGTCACGTCCAGATAGACGCGCCGCAAAAACTCGTCGTCCCGACACTGCTGAGACGGTCGATAATTCATCTGTTTCAGTTTGGCGTGTATGTGCCGATCGATAAAGTTCTGCTCGACAGGTTCTGTCCAGGTAAACCCCTCGACGTTACGGACGAAAGTCACAACGGTCGACTGGATATGCTCACCGTATCGAGCCATGCCAGCGACAATACCGCGCCGCTTGGCGACCAACAGCCCATCTTCGTCCATCGTAGCAATCATCTCGTTGGAACTCGAAAACTTGCTTAGCTTGGTCACATCCCGCACCGAGCCGTTATTGAAATGCGCCAAAACCAGCAACTGCTGCCCACGCGCCGGAAACTCGATCACCCGTCCCGCCTGGGGATAAACTTCCAGCCGCTTGACCGTGATCGTTGGCTCATCATCCGTCCGACAGCCCTCATCAATCCAGGTTTTTAAGATCTCGTAAGCTAATCCTGACTCGCGCAGCCGCTTGCCACCACCATGTTCAACTTTCATCAACGGTTTGCGGAGCAACAAGCTGAATTCCGGTTCCAGTCGGTTGATGCGCCGCGCAGCAAACTCCCGTGTTAAGGTGATCGCATCACGTTGAGGATCAAAGGCCATCAGTGACAGCCGAAATTGTGATTTTCCCAACGGTGCACCATGACAAGTGCCAGCATTGCACCCCTGCCTGGTGAGAATGGCAAGTGTCTCGTGCTGAAACGACACCGGATCGGCGGCGGCAAAACCTGAAACCTCGACGGGAATACGATGTGACAACCCGGCAACCGTGATGATGATCTGGGCCGTCCCATTGCCGGCGGGAATTGCTACGCCCTGGACAACCTGAACGACACTCGGATCGCTGCTGTCCATTTGTGCCACGCGTGTCAGGTCCCGAGCATGGCCGCTGCGATAGAAACCGGTCACGATAAGCTGCATCCGACGGCGTCGGGCAGCAAACCGAACTTGGGCAGGAAAGACGTCGATGCGTTGGGATGACCCCACCAGCGATGCAACAGAGCCCTCACCGGTCGCATCACCCGAAGCATTTTGATCCCCTGCAGATACAACGATGACCAACAACAATAACAGCAGGCGCTCTGGTAACATCAGTCGAGTCATAGGTGTCATAAGATGCCGTCGATCACCTCTCCCCGGGTGATCGGCCGCATCCGCCCCTGGCGGTCCTGAAGCCGGGTTTGCGGATCGATTCCAGCCAGATGGAATCCAGCCAGATGGAAAATGGTGGCCGCCAAATCCCAGGGTCCGACACGATGCGATACCGGATAGGCAGCCGTTTCATCCGAACAACCAAAGACCTCACCACGGCGTACGCCCCCGCCGGCCAAAAGCATCGAATAACAATAAGGCCAATGCTGCCGTCCACCCTGCGGCGGGCTACTTAGATGATCGATCCAAGGTGTTCTGCCAAACTCACCCCCCACCACAACCAGCGTCTCCTCAAGCAATCCACGATACTCCAAATCCAAAAGCAGCGCCGACAAACTCTGGTCCAAATTGGGAAGCAGCTGACCTTTCAACCTGTCAAAAATATTCGCGTAATGCAGGTCCCAGTGCTGCTCTCCTTTCTCCGGAATGTCACTGACCTGGATCAACGGAACGCCCGCTTCAACCAACCGCCGAGCGGTCAACATGTTACGCCCCAGGAACGAGTCCCCATATCTCTGCTGGGTTTCCCTTGGCTCATCGTCCAGATTGAAGGCGAAATAAATCGTTGCGAATTCAGCAGGTTTCGGGCATGTCCTTGCACCAGGGAGAAACCGGCCGTTTTCTCGTGCTTGCCCAGCGTACGTTGTGTTGCACGAAGCTGGTCCAGCAGCCCCTGCCGTTTTTGCATCCGTAAAGCAGGAACCCCGTCTTTAAGTGTCAAAAGCCGGGTTGGATCACCTTTTGAAATGAACGGATCGTGGGCCTTACCCAGGTAACCGCCTGTCTGACCAATGTTGCCAAACTGTGGCAGGATAGGTCCACCCAATACCGAACAGGTCGGCGCACCAGACAGATGGACCTTGGCCAGATCCATGATCGCACCGTAATGCGGGTGGTCGTCTGGTTCTGAGCGAGAATTATTATTGGGCACACGGGAAGGGAAGCCCGTGAGGAACGTGTAAATCGCGCTACCATGCGCCGTATCGGTGTGGCTGAAGCTTCGTGCCAATGTGTAAAGATGGGCCAGCCCAGCCAGCCGCGGCAGGTGTTCACAAATTTCCACGCCCACCACGTTGGTCCGAATCGGACGAAATGGTCCTCGCACCTCCAGCGGTGCATCCGGCTTCATGTCGAAAGTTTCCGTGTGTGGCGGACCTCCGTAGAGGGTTACCAGTACGACCGTCTTGGCTTGTCCAAATCGGATGGGTACCGACGAAGTACTGGCCACCGACATTGGCGAGGAAGCACCCAGTAACCCCAACGCTCCCCATCCCCCGACACGCAACACTTCGCGCCGCGTCAAACCATCGCAAAAACTCGTGCCACCACTGAGAAAACTGAGCATCGCAACCGCCTCGTTCTCATACAGGATGAATGCGTAGATTCACGGTAAATAATACGATTGTCCAACGCCGGTCGCCGAATTTTTTCTCATTTTAGATGCATCCGAATCGAGCGTCAAGTTAATAGCTGCTATTGACTTAGACACTATCATCTTCGCTCTCCTGGCTGGAGCAACAACTGTGCTCGTGTTAAGCTGGTCATCAGGCGTTCGCACAAAATTTTCCTGTCACAACGAATCAGCCATGGACATTCTGAGAATCTACTCAGAAGCGAAACCACAACCAATCATTCTCTCAATGGGTCGGATCGGTTTACGGTTTTCGCTCGCTACACTAGGGAGGCTGGTTTTGATGGTCCTCGTAGCCAGCGTTGCCGGCGCTCAGGACGGCCCTCCACCGGCCACAAACATCCAACCGCTTCAACAAGCCGCCGACGCGGCTGCCGCGCAAGTCATCCGGCAAAAACAGATTCACGAAACGGCCCGCCAACGGGCCTGGACCCTGGCCCGCCAACTCGACATGGCCCAACAGTATCTGGCCACCACGAAAGCACGCGTAGAAACGGCCGAAAAAGAATCAGCGCCACAACAACTGGCCGAGAGCAAACTGGCCTACCAACGTGCCGCCAAAGCAGCCGATCGCATTCAGCGCCAGCAAGCCGTCGCAGTCGAACGTCTTCATCAAACCCTCAGCCAACTGCAAACCGCCAAGGGCCATCATGAAGCCAAACTTCGCACGGCCCAATCGGCCCTGGCCAAAAAGGGACTGTTCATTTCCTTTGCCCACGAGATCGCACCCATTTTGACCCGCCGATGTTTCTCCTGCCATGCCTCGCAAGTGGCCAAGGGCGGTATTGATTTGTCTTCCTACGCTGCCACCATACGGAGTGGAAAACGTGGAAACATCGTGGTTCCTGGTAACGCCGATTCGTCCACGCTGTACACAGCCGTGGCAGATGAATCGATGCCACAGGAAGACACCCCTCTGACCAGGCAGGAAATCAACCTGATCAAGCAATGGATTGACCGGGGGGCTGCTCTCGATGCAGGAATCGAGCCTGAAGACCAGCTGACCGAGATCATTCCACGTAAAGTTCAACCAGAACCACCGGACCTGTACCACGTGCCCGTACCCATTACTGCAATTGCCTTCAGCCCCGCCGGCCAATTGCTGGCAACCGGTGGATACCACGAAGTCATTTTATGGAACTCCAACAACGGCCGGTTGGTCCGACGGGTGATCGATGTGGCTCAACAAATTTGTGGGATCGACTTCGCCCCCGACGGCAACACGATGGCTGTGGCCAGCGGAGCCCCATCCGAGATTGGGGAAACCTCGTTGTTTCGTGTCGCCGATGGAACCAAATTGCGTACCCTGATCACCTCGACAGGAATGATGCACACCGTGCGTTTCAGCCCCGACGGCCAGCTGCTGGCAACCGGCGGTCACGACACACTGATTCACATTTTCACATCGTCGGACGGGGCGCGACATTTTCACACCGTCGGACGGGGCGCGACATTTTCGCATCGCCGACCATTTTCGAACGGTCACTGACATCGCCTGGTCACACGATGGCAATCGTCTTGCTTCATCAAGCTTGGACAGAAACACCAAGGTCTTTGACGTGACCACCGGACTTCAGCTCTCCAATTTCCAAAAGGCTTCCGAAAGTAATTTTCAGGGCATGGTCTACGGCGTCGATTTTTCCACAGATGGCAAGTGGGTCGTGTCCTGTGGTAATGATCAACAGCTGCGGATCAGTAACGCCAGCGACGGAAAGTTAGTTCGTGAAATCAGTGGCTTTGCAGCGTCGGTCACAGCACTGATTGTCGACGGAAACGGGAAGGTTTTCAGTGCGAGCGCTGATCATTCAGTCCGGCTCCACGCGCTGGAGGATGGCCAACAGCTCCGCACCTTTGTCGGTCACCATGATTGGGTTTATGCGATTGACATTCATCCAGCCACCCAACGACTGGCAACGGCAAGTTACGATGGTGAAGTTCGTATCTGGAATATCGATAGCGGCAAGTCCCTGCTCAGCTTCACCGCTGCACCCGGTTGGAATCCAAAAAATTGAGCTTCTATCTGGCTTCAACGATAGGTAAGAGAGCCTGCCACGAGGCTCTCTTACTCTCCAGTTCGAAACAAATTCTGCTCGATTCAACTCACTGCCAAGAAATGTTGTTTCGACGTTGCAAGCTGTCCGCTCGTCACTCGAGGTTTTGAAATGCCCTCGATTGATCCTGTTTTTCCTCCCTCAGTACTCGCAGGCAGTCAATTGCACGGACGCGCATGGCATCGCGGTCGTTCCAGTTGACTTCCTTGGGATAGGTTCCAGCATCCAGCGGGCCACAGTCATCGGGAATGCGACCGATAAACGATTGTCGCCCTACATGATCATCAACAGCCTGCAGCCACCTCGCAATCGGATACACCATCGGCTTCTCTGACCGGCACGCGATGAGCGAAACGCATTTCTCACCGATATGCGCGAAGGTGCACACGAACAAGTTGTCGATCGCCAACCCACTGAAATCAGTACACCCATTCGGGTATTACGCGGGAACAGCCAAGGCGCAGAGCAACCTGCAAATTTACTGCCGGCCCAGGCTGTTCAAATTGGCAATGAACGTCGGCTTGAGCATTAACCTTCGACCGGGAGTTTTCCCGACTTGATGCGATCGCCGAAGGCTTCATCATCTTCATTTTTCATCTTTTCAACCTTGCCGAATGCCTCGGCAAGCTCTTTAAGAATCTGTTTCTTCACATTGGCTTTTTCATCATCGCTGGCTTCCTTGGTGCGTTGTTTGGCATTTCCTTCAATCAATTTCGCCAACTCTTTACCATAAGGATTTTTCTTGTCTTTTTTTTCGCCTTTGATGTGACACACGTTGCATCCCTGCTTCTTAAAGGCTGCTTTGAAATCAGCATTATCACTGTTTTTGACATATTTTTTGTCGAAAGCCTTCTTAAAAGGTGGTAATCCAAATACCAATCCGTTGGAAAAGGCAATCATCGTGGATAGACAAATCAGAACAAGCTTCCTCATCTCAAACTCCTTTTAAAATCTAAATTGTGCTGTCGCCACGATCGTCACAGGAACGGGGAGTCCCATCGGTCGGATAACGATCGCACCAACATCCATCAGAAGGTAGGAAAATCTAACACTCATAGTTAATCGTGATACGTACGACATGTCAAGCAAGTTCAAACCGTTTTAATCAATTCCACACAATTTCAACGCAACAACAAACTCTTAATACTTGCTATTACTGGACATAGGACTTACTTGCAGATACGATTCTCGAACATCACGAAGAAAAAAATACGAATGCCCACTTCCGCCCATCTATCCGAACTTCGCGACGATCCAATCGGTGAGCCTGGGGGCCAGGCGGTCCATCCACACCAATAATTTCCCGCCCGGTGCAAGAATGATTTCATGTTTACCTCGACGCATTGCGCGAATGGTTTTTTGTGCAACCTTTTCTGGTGGCATGGCACCAAAATGACTCCACCACACCCCACCTTCATTTGCGATCAGGTTGTCAAAAAACTCACTGCTGGTGGTACTGGGACTGACCAACAGCAACGGCACACCTTCTTTGGCCAGCTCGGCACGCACGGCATCGCTCAAACCATGCAGCGCAAATTTACTGGCACAGTACTCGCTCTTGGACGGTACACCACGATGTCCCAGAACCGAATTGATATTCACAATCAAGGGACGTTGAGATTTCTTCAACTGCGGGAGGGCTATGCGCATCAATTCGGCGGGTGCAAAAAAGTTCACTTCCATGATCCTGCGCAAACGCTGCTGATCGGCTGTCGCAAACGGACCGATCGCACCAACACCCGCGTTGTTGACAAGGATATCCAGGCCACCCAGCTGCAATGCCGCCGCGAGCAGCTGCTGTCGAACCGCATCCTCGGTCACGTCGCCCACCACCACGATCGCTCGCCGTCCTTCGCTGGAGATTTCGCTGGCGAGTTCTTTTAATCGTTCTTCCCGTCGAGCTGTGATCACAAGATCCACACCCTGACGGGCCAGTTGGCGAGCAATCGCTCGGCCAATACCACTGGAAGCCCCAGTGACAATCGCACAACAGTCTTGGATTTCGCGCCTTGCCATAAATTCCTAGAGATCAAGCAACGTCTTCCTCGAGCATCGACCCGTCCCCCTGATCCGTGTCGGCAGCACCCCTCGTACCTTCACGAGGTCGAATCACGACGTCATCGTCTGTAATTCGACCAAGGTATTTCTCCGGGAGACGACAATGGATTGTCACGCGATTTTCATGGTATTGCTTCGATAAAACTTCACCATGAGCCGCCAGGTAGGCCATCAACCGGCCGTTTTCCACACCCATCTCGACATCGACATTTCGAAACGTTCGACTTAACGCATCACTGACGGCAACCTCGAAGGCACCCAGGCCCTCACCGGAGTGCGCACTGACCGGTAGGGCCTTCGGGTACCGATTCAGCAAACCTTCGACCAAATGACGACTTCCTGGCGCATCGATTTTGTTCAAGATCAGCAACGTATCTTTAGCCTCGATACCCAAATCACCCAGCACGCTGTAAACCGCGCTGATCTGATCCCGTGCCACAGGGTTGCTGGCATCGGCCACGTGCAACAACAGATCCGCCTGATGGGCTTCTTCCAGGGTGGCTTTGAAACTGGCGATCAAATGGTGGGGCAGATTGCGGATGAAACCAACCGTATCACTCAACAAAACGGGCCCCCAATGGGGCAACTGCCAACGTCGGGTACGCGTATCGAGCGTGGCGAACAGCTTATCTTCAGCTTTCACGTTCGCGTCGGTCAAACGGTTCATCAACGTGCTCTTGCCTGCATTGGTATATCCCACCAGCGACACCATCATGTGGCTCCGTCGGCCGGAAACTTGCCGCTCTTTGCGCTTTTCAATGGCCCGTAAATCATTCCGCAGGTCCTGAATGCGCTTTTCAACAAGTCGCCGATCAACTTCTAATTGCTTTTCCCCAGGCCCGCGCATCCCGATCCCCATTTTCAGACGTGATAAGTGCGTCCACATCCGTTTCAATCGAGGGAGTGAATACTCGAGCTGTGCCAGTTCGACCGACAATCGGGATTCGTGGGTTTGTGCATGTGTTGCGAAGATATCCAGGATAAGTTCCGTACGATCCAACACTTTGACACCCGTTGCCTTTTCAAGATTCCTTATCTGTCCCGGCGTCAGATCGTTGTCGAACAAGATGACGTCGGCCTCGTTCGAATCGGCAAGCAGCTGCAACTCGTGAACCTTACCGCTTCCCAAGTAAGTGCTGTTGTCAGGCTTTTCTCGTCGTTGCATCAACGTTGCAATCACTTTGGCACCTGATGTTTCAGCGAGTCCGATGATTTCTTCAAGCGGCTCGGCATTGAACCTTTGTTCGGGAAGGATCACGCCGACGATAACCGCTCGCTCACTGGCAACACTTTGCGTTCGCTCTAATTCATACACTTTGTGGGACGTCCTCCATAGCTAGCATCCTTATGTATGCCTATTCTAACTGCACCTTGCCATACGATCACGGAGACTTAACCGAAAAACGTTGCTTTTCCGCTGTTTGATTATAATTGACACCTTCGTTTGACTAAAGATGATTCACCGCAAACCATTGATTAACAACAGGTTGAAAACATTCTAATTAAACCCGTTGCCGGTCGGCTCCCGGTTGAAATCTCTCTCTCCATGTACGATACGAGTCTCAACCCAATTTTGATCGCGCAAATTCACCAGCCGTACCGCCGGCAAGGAAACCGCCAGGTTGGGGAAATGACGGTCGACATATCCCCGCTCTGCCAATGCCGACAGCGATTGGGCAGCGGAAGGTGTGCACGATTTGAGCAACGTCAGCTCGCAGGATCCAAGTTGGCCGGCTATCCCTGCCGCAATGGAATCACTTGTTACGTCCCAGGATGCAGGCAATCGCTGAGACAATTCATGTTGCGAATTGTTTAACCAGGACGGAAACTCAACCATCAGGCGCACCTTGGGCTTACTTGTGTTACACACTTTCTGCAGATCATCGATTCGAGAAACTCGTCTCATGCCTGGTAGCAGACACGACAGCATTTGCGAGGTGACACTCATCGCTTCAATACAAAGATGATGAACTTCCTCGGCTGACAACTCGAACCGTCGATCGTATTCTCGAATCGTATCGACCAGGGCTCCGCCACCGGCAACCAGCAATTGACAGTGATGATTCTGTCGGCTCAACCAACGATCCAATTCGACAGGTAACAAGTCCCAATCAAAGAGACTCCCACCAACTTTAATCACGCTAATTTGCGGTCTTTTCACAGGCCAACTGCCTCGCGTGCCAACACCGCAACCGCGTGGGCTGCTGCACAACTTGAAACCCGATCTCCAAGTTGTTCGGCAAGTGAAATTATATTATTTTCCAACCCCATACGTGCAGCTACCCGACGGGCCAGAAATTCACCCTGGCCAGAAATCACGATCGCTGCGCATCCAGTGGACAGCCGTCTCGCAACTCGATTGGCCATTTCGTGGATTTCTTCAGTTTGCACACGAGCAACGGCCAACGCCATGACACGAGCTTCTCCCGTAGAAAACATGGTGCGATCCGTACAAATCGTTCGTGCCAGGCGATCTCGAGCTGCTGCCTTCGTGGCGGGACGGCCGTCGGCGGTCTCCAAATTTTGCGGATCCTCGGGCAAATCATCCAAGGTCAAGTAAACATCAAGCGAAGTACCGAACACTTCGCGGGCAACAGGACAGGCCTTGCCTCTGAAATCCACTTGGCGAACCAGGCCACAAATGGGTGTTCTGGCGATTCCGCTGTACACCAACTCGCCATGAATCATCCGTTGGGTATCGTTTCCTCCTTCGCCAATCGGTTTTCCTTCTTCCAACGGGATGATGTCACAAGTGGTCGATCCAAGATCGATCAGCAATGCCGATTGATCTTGAATATAACGACCCGAGAACATCGCCAAAGCATGCCAATTGGCAGCGGCGGCCTCCTGGGGAGAAGCCAACGCAACCTGAGGTGTGACCAACGTGCCATTGGCAAAATAGACGTGCATGTGACGACCTTCGCTTGCCTGAACAACGGCCTCCAAAATGAATTCAACCCCTTCATTTTTTGTAGAAAAGCAATCGGCCAACTCGCCGGTCATCGTGATCGCCAGATGATCACAAGCGGGCGATGTGGAAACCAGCCTGCGCAAATTGTCGACCAATCGGTCGGGATACTTCCAGAGCGAAAAGAATTGTGACCTGGCATATCCAAGCCCATCGGCGACCTTCAAGTTTGCCCCACCAATATCCAACGCCAGCAATGTCATTTTCACCTCTGGTTCACTGCCAACTGTTCATCAGCCGTTGGATGAACAATCGTCTTGGCCCGTCCGCAGGAAACCATTGATTAATTTCCTTCCGCGTTGAATTCGACTAATTCTCGCAGAATGGTCGTGTGCTGCCGCGAATCACCGTCGGTATGTTGACCA
>Ga0310125_10001087_pt1 | contig 13482 bp, 12 predicted proteins | sample CB11b_Tmax_Bot8__FD_203508 | JGI IMG/M metagenome (GOLD analysis project Ga0310125, IMG submission 203508) | Marine microbial communities from Western Arctic Ocean, Canada - CB11b_Tmax_Bot8 | ecosystem: Environmental > Aquatic > Marine > Oceanic | place: Canada: Western Arctic Ocean | collected... | reverse complement strand
GTCATCTCGTCGAAGCCGAGGCCTTCGCGAATATAGGAACTCGTATTGCTCCATCGACGCCACTCGGGATCGTCGACAGGGTACGTCGCCTTGGCGCGCTGCTCCTGCGTCAGAGCCCCCAGGAAATCCTTCGCCGCCTGCACCAGATCCGAGGTGGGTTCGACCCAAGCCAGATCGATGGAATAGAGGCCCTCAATGGCAGCGCTATCGGTCGTAACCCCCACATAGGGCGTCAAGGACTGAGCATGGACCAATTCGGTGACCCGATTACCCCCACTCGCCGAGGCCGGACCAACAGGCGTTACCGCTTCCTGGCCGCTGCTGCTGCCCGCAATGAGCAGCGAGAGGCAGGCTAAAGAACCCACGGGACGTTTCTTCATTGTCTCTTTCCCCCGCCCCGAAGATACCAGGCTGTGCTGCTATTTTACCCAGTTCGAGCCGGAGGAGGGCCAATAATCCGATGAAATCGTCGTCTTCCGGCAGAAGCTTGCCCACTCGGTTACAGTTAGGCCCGCGCGGGCTTCGACCCTCGTGAAATTCTCGTAGCCCACATTTGTTAGATCGACGTTCTCGCAATGGTGCGGAGTGGAAGAACCGGCTAGACAAAAGCGCAATGCACCCACCGTCATAGTCTGGGGCGCCACCACCTTAGCCATCCTGCTCTGGGGCGGGACGCCAATCGCAAACAAGATCGCAATCATCGGCATTGACCCCGCGACAATCGGTATTCTCCGGCCTATCCTCGCGGGTCCCGTTGCGCTCTTACTCGCGTTGAGTCTCAGGCTCCCGTTCCCCCCGGACGGACGCAATCGCTTCCTGCTCTTCATCGCCGGGGTCACGAACTTCGCAATCTGGCCGACCTTACTGAGCGTCGGCATCGGAATGACCTCCGCCGCCCACGCGGGACTCATCATCGCTCAGATTCCCGTTTTCACCGGGTTATTCACTGCGCTGCTCGACCGCCGCTGGCCTCACACATACTGGTGGATCGGCACCACAGTGGCAGTGATCGGGACGTTCTTTCTGATCGTGTATCGGGATGGTTCCGCGCCAGATGAAGCTTCCGTGATCGGCGATCTAATCATCCTGGCGGGGGTGCAGTCCTGTGCCATCGGATATATCGTCGGTGGGAAGCTGGTCCCGGTGATCGGCACGCGCGCAACCACCTTCTGGGGCATCGCCATAGCGGCCGTCGTAGTCGTTCCAGTAGTGTTTGCCGTTGCGGATCGGACCGACTGGTCGGCTGTGGAGAGCGCGAGCTGGCTCGGCCTTATCTATCTAGCGTTCCTCGGCTCGTTCGGTGCGTACCTCGCATGGTTCTGGGCACTAGGCCACGGTGGGATCACCCGGATCAGCACCTCTCAGCTCGCCCAACCCGTGGTCACACTCGTGCTGGCGGCGATGATCCTTGGCGAGATCATCACCCTGCCGCTGATCATCATCGCCGGTGTTATCGTTCTTGGGGCCGCCTGCGCGCAAAGGCCTCCGAAAGCTCTCTGATCGCTCTTCTCACCGTGGGGGCCTCGTTCAACTTGGCAACTGTGCGATTCAGACTTAGACTCTGGGAGTGGAATCTCGTACGCGCAGCCAGCATAGAAAAACACTCGGCCCTGCCGTGATTGGCGCCGTGTCGGTCTGCCTGTTCCTGATGACGGGGACGTCCACCGCTCAGGTATCGGACTACCAGGCGCCGCGGCTGCCCGGCACAGACAACCCTGACCTGAACGGCGTCTGGCAGGTGCTCAACACAGCCAACTGGGACATCCGACCACACGCGGCCGGGCCATCGGCTTTGCCCGATCTTCTCGGAGCCATCGGCGCAATACCGGCCGGTCTCGGAGTAGTCGAGGGTAACGAAATACCTTATCAGCCCTGGGCCTCGGACAAGCAGCGGGAGAACTTCGAAGGAAGACTCACCCGCCCCTTAACCCGAGAAATGAATGAGACGACCGGTGACCCAGAAGCAAAGTGCTACATGCCGGGCGTACCCCGTGCTACTTACCTGCCCCACCCATTTCAGATCGTTCAAACTCAGAGTCAGGTCTTTATTGCCTACGAGTTCGCCAACGCAGCCCGAATCATTCACATGGACAGTCAGCCGCCGTCCCCGGCTTCATCATGGATGGGCTGGTCCATTGGACACTGGGAAGGGGACACATTGGTGGTCGAGGTAACAGATCAAACAGAACTGACCTGGTTCGACCGAGCGGGGAACTTTCACAGCGACGCACTGCGAGTGACAGAGCGTTATACGCCGATCACGCCAAATCATCTGCAATATGAAGCGCTGATTGAAGATCCGAATGTATTTACCCGTCCGTGGACTATCAGCATGCCGCTGTACCGTCGCATGGAACCGAACGCTCAGCTACTGGAATTCAAATGTGTCGAGTTCACCGAACTGTTTATGTATGAGCATCTTCTCGAGCCTTCAAGCGACTGAGGAGATCGGCGAACAGGAGGTTTCAGATGAACGCTAGAACCATCACATCACGATTCGCGCTTACGAGCGGGTTACTGCTGGGAATGATGACCCAGCTACCAACCACCGCGCAAGAAACGGACCGCTGGACACCGGATCGCACAGCCTGGGGTGATCCCAACCTGCAGGGTGTCTACACATTCTCTACTCTGACCCCTCTGGAACGACCCGAGGCGCTCGGAAATAAAGCAACCTACACTGCGGAGGAGCTGGCTGAGGCCGAACTCCAATCCATCATCCCAGCCACAGCGGCGGAAACGCCGACAGCGGAGGGGAGCAACGACGATAACCTGCGGGGGAACGAGTACAACGCCTTCTGGGCATCTAATGAGAAGGGACGGCTGGCCGAACGCACCTCGCTAATCGTTGACCCTCCCAACGGGCGCCTGCCCCCGCTAACGGAACGCGGACAACAGATTTATGACGAAAGGGTTGCCGAACTCGCTACACGACAGGTGGGCGAGGAGCCTAATATCTACACGCTCTACGACACCTGGGAGGACCATCCGGTGTACACCCGGTGCGTGGCACGCTCAATGCCACGTGTCCAACAAGGCTATAACCACGGGCTTCAGGTCCTGCAAACACCCGGATACGTGGTCATCTACTACGAGAGCCAGCACGATACGCGAGTCATACCCCTTGACGGGCGTCCGCATATCGACTCGAGCATTCGCCAATGGAACGGGGACGCCCGTGGACATTGGGAAGGAGATACGCTCGTCGTGGACTGGCAAAACTTCACAGACAAGCAGTTTTTTATGTCGATCCCCCCGGCTATCGGGCTTCGGAACATAAGCCTACCCCAGGGCAACATACGCCTCGTGGAACGACTCACGAAGGTCGACGAGAACACTATCGATTACGAAGTGACCGTGCACGATCCAACGACATGGACCCAGCCTTGGACACTCATCGTTCCGTGGCGGGCGGACGACCCTAGTTATCAGTCCCCGGTGGATCTCTATGAATTCGGCTGCCACGAAGGCAACTACCGAATGATGGAGAACTCGCTCAGAGGCTCCCGGGTTCTGAGAGAGACCTACACCGAGGCCGAATAGGCAAGGGAGTACTCAGATGCGAAAAGAATTGAAGCTTCTCTGTGCGAGCGCCGGCGGTCTCCTGCTGGGAACCACGATAGCTCAGGCACATCATGCGTTCGCAGCAGAATTCGACGCAGCGAGGCCTGTTGAGCTTCGCGGGATCGTCACGAGGATGGAGTGGATCAACCCCCATAGCTGGATCACGATCGATATCACCACAGACGAAGGTGCTGTCGAGACCTGGGAGATCGAAGCCGGCGCTCCAAACGCCATGTTCCGCCGCGGCTTCACCAGAGACTCCCTTCCCGTGGGGACGGAAGTGGTGGTCCGGGGCTATCAGGCACGAGACGGTAGCCAGCGGGCCAACGGCCGGGACGTGACGTTACCCGACGGGGAGCGGTTGTTCCTTGGGGCCTCCCGTCCGGGTGACGCAGCCGATTAGACGACCTAGTTATTATCGGGTACAAAGCGTCGCGTCGACTCCAGATCGCAGTCGAAAGGCGACATATCCATGTCCGGCGAGTAGATTAGCTCGCGCCTGTGGGTCATCGAACCCACGATGTACTCGGGGTCTTCAAGGGTGAACTCCACCGCCATATGAGTACCGCCCTCAGACAGCCGGTATCTTTCGATGACGTGCTTCTGCGCACCCGACGGAATTCCGTTCTGGTACGGGGAGCGGTGATCCTCAAAGTTGCGGGTGTCGACCACCAGCACATTCCCTTCCCAACGCCCGATCGAATGACCGTCAAAAAAACGCTCGCTCGGATCGGGATGGTCGCTCCCGTCCATGTAGACAACCCGTTCGCTGTCGAAATACTGCACCTTGAGTAGGACGGTCTGCTCGGCCTCGTTGAGCTGGATCTGCATCGGGTAGAGATCCGTGTAGATGATCGGCCCAGGTGTCGGTCGTCCGACGCAACTAAGCTCCGGGTTCTCCGCAGTGGTCTCGTCATAGGCCGCCATGGCGGCGGCGGCCTTCGACGTTAACGTAAGATCACGGCGCGTGAGCTGGTCGAGACCACCGGGGTAATCAACAAAGCGCGCCCGGTCAGCGGTCCAGATCCCCTCGAGCGACGCCGTGGTGGCAGCGGCGAGGGTTGCCCCTCCGCCAGCGATCGGCAGCTCGACTCCGTCTGCATTGCGAATCCACTCGAACAACCCATAGGGCCTACCATCTCGGGCAGGGTGAGCTGAGAAAGTAACGTGGTCTCCCAACTGCAGCGTCTCAGGGGTCCAACCTCGGCGCCGGGCATTGGCCGCCGAGCCCATTTGAATCGTCCACTCGACAGCTTCGCCGCCTTCATTCGTTGTCTCGATACTAAAATAGGTGTGCGGATTTCGCAGGCTAAACTCCCTGAGGGTGCCCTCATGGGTTACGAGCGACTCCATGTCCAGCGCGGCATCGCTATGGTGGCCCAAAACCGGCGAAACAAACGCCAGCGCCACAATCAGGATCGATATGAATCTCACTTTCGCCCCCCCCGGAACGTCGTCCTTTGATTGATTCTACCGGCAAGTGGACGCATGGCGAAGGTCACTCGTCCGTCAAATATCGCCGCGCCGTCTCCATATCGCACGCAAGCCGGGTCGGCTCCAGATCCGGCTGGTACTCCAGCTGGGCAGTGTAAATGACGGGCTCCGCCAGGTAATCGGGATCCTCAACGACGACCTCGTAATTCATATGCCGCCCATCGCCGGCCAGCGAGAACCGCTCAACCGTATGCTTGCGCGAACTCGACGGGAAACCGAGCGTGATGCCCTCGGAGTGCTCGGCGAATTGAACCGTATCGACCACCAGAGTCTGGCCTTCCCAATGACCGATCGAATGCCCCTGTAAGGTCAGCTCACCGTCCTCGGGATGACCGCGACCATCCATATACACGACCCGCCGGGAAGTCATCCAATCCACATCGAAGACCACCGTGTCCGGATTGATCTCGAGCGTCGTCGCGACCGAGTAAACCATGAGCGTCGGCGCCGTCACCGGGACACAATCCGCATAAGAAGCCTGGCTGATATCCCAGGTGTCTCTCGCAATGCGTCCTCGTTCGGTCACGTTCCACGTATTGCGCGCTCTGACAAAACCGCGGAGCTCGTTCACGGGCGAGAACCACGTCCCCTCAAGACTCATTGCCCGTGCGTCTCGGGACGTTCGGATACCCGGAGCCGCAATGTTCAGAGGGAGCTGCGAGCCATCTTCTGTCCTCAAGTATTTGCCCAGCATTATTCTCTCAGCACCACCCTTGTTAGGGTTGCCGAAAACAGTGACCCGCTCACCAGACATGAGCGAATCGGGTGTCAGGCCGAGCGGATTCAGTATGGACGGGGCACCCGCCTCGATCTGCTGCTCGAAGATTTCGCCGTTCTCGGCGATGGTCTCCACGGCCATGTAGACGTGTGGGTTTCGCCATTCATAGCGTGTAACGACGCCCTCAACCACGATCTCCTGAGTGGTGTCGAACATAACGGCGCTGTGGTGAGCGCCCGACACTGCGGCCAAGGTGAGACCCACAACAATCACTAGCGAATGCATCCGGCGCTTCATGCGTCCCCCATCCAGTCTAACCCTCCTTAAGTTTACTCCGCTGCCCAACAAGACCGAAACAGCCACACCCGCTGGTCTAAAGTGGGTAGAATTCCCATGAGAACCCTCCAGGAGGGAGGGGATCTTCAGCCATCCTTGCCATTCCTCGACGTCCAAGTGGACAGGATACGGTGTAAAGCGGTGGCAAACGGTTGCAAAATAAGGCCCTGGGTAACCCTTAGCAAAGGGTCCGTAGGACAGGAAAAATGGGGAGAGCAATGTCATTCTTCGAAAAGCCTAAACGAGTGAATATCTCGAAAACAAGCACCGCTCGTGCGGTCACTCTTTTCCTCGCGGCCACGCTGTCGCAAGTCGGGCTGGCACAAGGCTTCGATGAAGAACCTACATGGTCCTACGGGATCGGACCGCCTGCCATCGACCCCAGCACGGTATTCGAACTACCGGGCTCAGGCCGGTCATTCACGCATGGGGAGATTCGAGACATCTTTGGACCGGCCGACTGGTACCCGGACGATCACCCAACGATGCCGGATGTCGTCGCCAACGGCCACTACCCGGACGTCTGGGCATGCGCGCTCTGCCACTACCCCAACGGAAAGGGCCGTCCGGAGAACGCGGGCATCGCGGGCCTCCCGAAGGAGTACTTCATCCAGCAACTCCAGGCATTTCGCAACGGCCAAAGGAAGAGCGCCCAACCGAGAAAGTCCAACACCTCCCTCATGGTTACGATCGCCCAGGGCATGACCGATGAGCAGATCGAGCAAGCAGCAGCCTACTACAGCTCAATGCCGTGGACCCCTTGGATCCGAGTAGTCGAGACCCAGGAGGTCCCGAAGGCCCGCTTTTCACTCGGCATGTACATACCGCTGGAAGGTGAGGATGAAGGCATGGAGCCGCTCGGCATGCGTATCATGGAGACGCCGGAGAACGTGGAGCATGCGGAGGTGCTGCGTGACCCCTACTCGGGTTTCATCGCCTATGTCCCGGTGGGCTCGGTTGCAAAGGGCGAGGAGCTGGTGACGACGGGTGGCGGCGGAAAGACCCTGCAGTGCTACATCTGCCACGGCCCGGACCTGAAAGGGCTTGGCTTAGTCCCTGGTATCGCGGGCCGCTCGCCCACTTATGCCGTGCGACAAATGTACGACATGCGGGAAGGCACAAGACGTGGGGCCTCGACGGCCCTCATGCAACCGGTCGTCGCCAACCTCACGACGGAGGACATGATCAGCATCGCTGCGTATGTCGCCTCGCTACCGCCAGGCGAACCGGAATAGAGTACGACTTGAAGCTACGAGCCGCTCCACCCACCCTGGTAGCGGCGCGTTTGGGGGGGCCCTTCAGCCCTGCGGCTGCGCCGTCTATTAGACGGCGCTTTGCTCATTCTGGTTAGAATCCCCGGCCTCGAACCCCCCCTGTCGCAGTCGAGAGCTTGTGGCCATCCCCACCAGTGGGTGCTTCTTCCAGAACGCTGGACTAGCGCGTCATACTCGCGTAGGCACGATCCAACAACCGCACCGGATCACCCTTCACTTCATCCCACTCAGCGGTGGGGCTTGCGGCGATTACTTCCTCCAGTGTGGCCCCACCGGCGATCAGTATTGCAACCCGCTCCCTGATGATCCGCAGCATCGAGACATACTCAGCTAGGTCCGCATACGTACCGATTGGACCGTGCCCGGGAACGACGATGGTGTTCTCATCGATCTGCTGCATGACCCCCTCACAGAAGAGAATAACGCCGTCTAAGTCACCACCGTTATCGGCATCGATGAACGGATACCCGCCGGTATTAAAAACATCGCCCATGTGAACGACGTTACTCTCGCGCAGGATCACGGCAGTGTCACCGGTGGTGTGCGCCGAACCGAAATGCATGAGATCGATCAACTCACCATTGAAATAGAACTGCATCCGATCGTCATAGGTGATCGCCGGCAGTGCTTCCAATGGTGATGGGGCCTGCTCCACAAGCAGGCCGCCGGTCAGGTTGACAACCTGGCGTTCGGTCATCATCTGCCGCGAGTTGACGTGAGAAACAAACCAACTTCCGACCGAGGCCAGTAGCGAATTACCGCCCGTGTGATCGAAGTGCCAGTGCGTATTGATTACAAAGTCGGGTTCACCGCCACCGAACTCACGGATGGTCGATCTGATCTTCGGCACCATACCGGAAAACTGATCGTCCACGACGAACACGCCCTGACTACCGATTGACGCAAGGACGTTTCCACCGACGCCGAAGAGTACGTGCAGACCCGAGGCGATCGTTTCGGTTCTTATCTCGGCCGTCGCGAAATTCACGCCCCGGCTCGCGTTGAGCTCGTCCGGCGTCATGACATCTTGCGCATTAGTCCCAACGCAGATGAGTGCGGCTGTCAATCCAGTGATGATCTTTCTCATAGTTATGCCTCTCTAGTTAGCGTCGCAGAACGAATCCTAAGGCAAAGCGAAAACGTAGAGCGCGTTGCCGGTCGCCGGATGATGAATATCCGGAGCAATTAAGCTCGGCACGTTGCGCGGACTGCCCCCACCCAGTCCCGTCGGTACTGCAACGTACTGCCGACCGTCTACTCGGAACGTAATGGGGAACCCCTGAACCGAGGTGGCAAGACGCGTCTCCCAGACAGTCTCACCCGTATCGACATCGATCGCCCTGAAGTTGCGGTCTAGGTCGCCCACGAACGCGAGTCCGCCTCCTGTTGAGAGCACGGCAGTCAGGTAGGGTGCGCGCTGCTCGATCGACCAGAGTTCCTCCATGGTGTCGACATCGTAAGCAGCAAGCTTGCCGATGTTGCCGTCGGTACCCGGCATCTCATACCAACGCCGGTCGGCCGCGGTGCCGCCCGCACCGGGGACGAACTCAACCACTCGGCCGCGAATCTCCATGCAGCTCTGGCTCAACGGAATAATTAGGCGCTCCGTCGGCTGGTGGTAGCTCATGGCTTGCCAGTTGTGCCCGCCCTGGGTGCTCGGGCAGGCCGAAGCCCACTCGCCCCGAGAGTTATCGATGATGTCCTGACGGTAGGACGGACGACCCGTCTCCGGATCAATTTGATCGTAGACGTTTTGATAAACGGTTTCGTGGTAATCAACGAAGCGGCCGGTCTCTCGGTCGAGCTTCCAAAGGATGCCGGGCTTACCAATGGTGAAGACAGCGCGCTCATTACCTATATCGACCAGCACGCGTTCGTATACCTCGTCGAGATCCAGAGACTCACCCGGTGCATGCTGAAAATACCAACGCAAACTACCGTCGTCGGGATCGAGGGCCAGCGTTGCGCTCGTATAGAGCGCGTCATCCAGGGCGCTATTACCTCGGGTTACAGGCATCCATGGCTTGGCCTGCGCCACACCCCAGTACGTAAGATCAAGCTCGGGGTCGTAACTCCCGGTGATCCAAGTCTCTCCACCCGCGCGATAGAAATTTGGTATCTCGCCCCACGTGTCGCCGCCAGGCTCGAGATCCTGAGGGATGGTATTGAACCGCCAGAGCTCTGTGCCGTCTTCCGCATCGTAAGCGCTGATAAAGCATTTCTCTTCCCGGTAACGCGCGCATCCCGCGAGCCCCGAAACGATCTTGCCTTTGATCACGAGCGGGCCGCTCGAGTTGGCGTAACCACCTTCGCCCATGGTCGTTTCCCACACGAGCCGGCCCGTGCGAGCGTCGAGCGCTACGAGACGCGCATCGTTCGTCGAGAAGAAGATCTTGTCGTCGTAGATGGCGAGCCCACGCATCGGGTTAGCCGCAACGTTGGGTCCGACGTGATGCTCCCAAAGGAGTTCACCGGTCACCGCATCGAGCGCCTGCACGAGATTAGCCATGTTGCCGAGATATAGAATGCCATCGTGGACGATGGGCGCGGGCTGGCTCCGGCCGCCCTCGGTCATGGCCCACGCCCACTGCAGGCTCAGTTCGCCAACATTCTCACGATTGATGTCGGTCAGTGAGCTGTAGTTCCACGCCTGGTAGTTGCCGCGAATCATCAGCCAGTCATCCGGATCGGGATCGCGCAGCATGCTGTCGGTGACCGGCTCCAATTCCTCAATGGCCCCTTCTAGAGTCAAGCCCGTGAGGCCGGCTGTGACAGGAGCCTGCCCTGCGGGGAGTGCTGACGCCGCTGCTTGGCGCACGGCATCCGGCATCACACCGTCTGCGATCTCGCCGATCACGGCTGTCGTGGTTGCGGTGAGTGTCTCGTCACTCGGCTGCGCACCGTTCGCCTGCAACAAGAACGCGACGACTTCGACGTACGTCTGCTGACCTAGGCTCCCCGGTATTCCCGGGGATGTGGGCATCGTCAGTTGTGTGTACTCGATAAGCTGCTGGGCGGTGCGCTCCACCCACACATTCATGAAGTCAGGACCCGCGAGAGGCCGCGCCTCGTTCAGCCCGCCCAGGTCCGCCTGATGGCAGCTCGCGCAATAGGTCCGGTAAGCGACGAGACCTGCCGCCGCCTGTTCTTCCGTGAAAGGCCCCGGCGCGCCTGCCTCGGGAGCCTGCGCACTCGCGCTACCGGCGGCCAGAGCCAGCGCCAAAAGCAGGACTGGATCCTTGTTCTTATTTTTTCTCGTCATGTCACCAACCTAGTTCAGCAACCAACCCCAGAGGTTCCCCTCCGGAGCAGCCTCACTATGAATCTGAATATAGAGCTTTCCCGCACGCAGGCTCTCGACCTGCTCGCCGGTCAGCTCTCCCTCACCGGAGAACGTACCCTCGACACTAGCAACCACGGAAAGGTCGAACAGTGCCGCACCCCGTACACCTATCGCGACCCCCTCGTGGACACGCGCTACGGTGGCGGGTCCGTGCATGGCCGAAAACGATCCATTGACGAACAACCGCTCACCGTCCAGTCGGGCCGCGCCGGAGCCTGACCCCGTCACGTTCGGTTGCATCACACGATCGATTGGCATCATCGTCAAACGGGCGGTGAAGGTCTCGGACGTCTGTGCGACCGCAAAAAGCGTGAAACAAACCATTAGCCCCGCCACCCCAGTCATTCTGGCACAACGTTGCAATACGGCGTAGCCCTTTCGGCCCTTCATAAGCATTCAGCCCTCAATAGGATTGTTACGACCAAATTGAGCCCTGCGCACCAATCCGCCGGCAGGCTCTCTTGTTTATTTCTCAGTTGAGGATTTTACTCTGCTCGCGACCCTGTCGGACAACGATTTGGAAGGATTTTTTAGGGAGATCTGGAGCCGATCTCGGTAGAATCGAAGCCAAAAGCACTCGTTGGAGAGAATTATGTCATTCGATCACCCACGCCGCCGTTTCATCGGGCGGATCGGTCAGCTTTTCACGGCGATTGCAGCCGCCAAATGGGCACCGCAGATCACTCTGGCTCAATCGCGGCAGGACACTATGTTCGCCTACGTAGGCTCCTTCACGTCCGAGGATAGGGGGGCGCGCGGCGACGGCATCAATGTCTATCGCGTCGATCCGGTATCCGGGGACTGGGAACACATCCAGAGCGTGGGCGATCTAGTCAACCCCTCGTTTCTAGCCCGCGACCGGAGCGGTCGGTTCCTTTACTCCGCGCACGCCGACATGGACTACGCCACGGCGTTCGCCATCGAGCCAACGAGTGGACACCTGACGTTATTGAACCGCCAAGGCACCGGTGGTACGAACGGCGTACATCTCGCAGTCGACGCGAGCAACAGTTTCCTGGTGGTGTCCAACTACGCTTCAGGATCGATGGCGGTACTGCCGCTCAACGAGGACGGCTCACTCGCACCCCTCAGCGATCTAGTCACACTCTCAGGCTCGCCGGGACCGCATCCCACTGAACAGCAGAGCTCACATCCACACCACAACCCCTTCGATCCCCAAGGGGGGTTTTTCATCGTGCCGGACAAAGGGTTGGATGCGGTATTCGTGTTCCGGCTTGACCCCGAGAACGGCACCTTGATCCCAGCCGACGTTCCTTCGGTCGCAACGCAGGCGGGCGCTGCACCGCGCCATGCCGACTTCCATCCAACGCTGCCGCACGCCTATGTAATCAATGAGTTGGACTCCACTATGGCGGTCTATGAGTACGACACGACAACCGGCGCGTTGGAGCAAATACAGCTGCTGTCGACCCTACCAGACGGATTCACCGCAAGGAACACGACGGCCGAGGTCTGGGTGCATCCGTCCGGGCGTTTTCTGTACGGTTCGAACCGCGGTCACAACAGCATCGTCGGCTACGCAATCGATCAGTCGAGCGGACGCCTGGAGCCCATCGGCTGGACGCCTACCGGGGGTCAAACGCCGCGCTACTTCGGCCTAGACCCTTCGGGATCACGTCTCTATGCCTGTAACCAGAACGATCACAACATCGTGACGTTTATGGTGGATCAGGCAACAGGCACGCTCACCCCACGGGCCACCATGTCGCCGAGCGAGTGTTCTAGGCGGTGTTAGGACCGGTCTACCTATCACGAGGAGTGCGGTACGTTGAACTTTCCCGTTAACCTACGAATGTGAACATTTGTTTGGGTTTTAATCATAACTGCTTGAAATAGACCGTTTTGCCTTAATATAAGCAATATGATCGAAGAATCGCGGAAACACTACGAGATCGAATCAGTGCAAAGGACAGATCCTCCGCCTGGTACTGAAGGCTCCGTCTGGTATCGGTATGTGATCACACAGGGTGCCAACACGATTCACGGCTACCGGCAAGGAAATCTCAAAGCTGTCACGGGAGCAGTGAGAGAGCTCGTCGAAAAACTGAATGAGCGGCGAATGGGCAAACGCGCGCCAGCGCCCAAGCCAGCGACGACGTCTAAGGCAAAGACACAAAACTGACGTGGCAAAATTGCGCTGGCCTCCAGGGCCAACGCAACGTCATCGCATCACTCAGATTACCTAAAGGAATCAGATCGGGCAGCTGGCGCCAGTCTGTTCTCCGTTGACCCACGCAGCAAGCATTTGCCATTCAGGATCGTCCTGGGTCAGCCACCGACGAACCCCGTTGTGCACGTAGTCACCACCTCCATCGGGGTGCAGCGGATGCATCAACAGGCGGCTTTGAGTCGGCTGTCCGGGTTCGATCAAGCGGCTGACATTACTCCAAGATTCTTCCGGATCCGTCTGAGCAAATTCAGCGTTATGACAATTGGCACAAGCAAGGCCGCCCTCGGTCACACGGAAAAAGATCGGCTGCACGCACGAGCGAAAGAACTCGAAGTCGACCTCTGGACCTGCCTGGGCAGTCGTAGGTGAACCGGTTAGTACCCACTGCGCCAGTGTCTGCCACTCGGAATCATCCTGTGAGTCCCAGAATTTTCCACCAGTATGCATAGCACTGCCACCCGCCTGCGGGCTGAGCGGCGCCTGCAGCAAGCGGCTATTCTCGGGGTCACCGGGCGTCACCAAGCTCGAGACGACCTCGAAATTCGCGCGCGACTGGGCTTCC
>Ga0310125_10001085_pt1 | contig 13504 bp, 12 predicted proteins | sample CB11b_Tmax_Bot8__FD_203508 | JGI IMG/M metagenome (GOLD analysis project Ga0310125, IMG submission 203508) | Marine microbial communities from Western Arctic Ocean, Canada - CB11b_Tmax_Bot8 | ecosystem: Environmental > Aquatic > Marine > Oceanic | place: Canada: Western Arctic Ocean | collected... | reverse complement strand
TGGGGTATTGGAAACACGGCAAACTCACCAACGCCAGCCAAGAGGGATTCAACAACAAGATTGGCTGGCTCACCCGACAAGCCTACGGCTATCGCGACGAAAACTCTCTGCACTTGAAGATCTACGACCTACCGAATCTATCGACCAGAAGGAGTCTATGAGGACGCACTTCCGTGAAGAGCCACAAAAAGGAGCGTTTATGTCAAAGACTCAAGTCGCGGTATGGAGTGAACTGAAACCGGGAACTCCCGCCTATGCCATCGTGGCCGGCGTGGGCTTGGTGGTGGTCCGGTGGCCCGCAGGAGACGAGGTCTCGGTCCTGTACGGCCGATGCAAGCACCGCGGCGCCCTGATGTCGGATGGGTATGTCAAAGGCGAGAACATCGTCTGCGGGGTGCACAATTGGGATTACCAGATCCGCACCGGCATTAGCAGCTACAACAGCGAGGAGCGGCTGGAGAAATTCAGCTCTGGAATCGATGGCGACGAGGTGTGGGTGGACGAGGACGAGGTGGCCGCATGGGCAAAGGAGAATCCGCAGGCCTACGATCGCGACGGCTACCAGGGTCTCTACCAGGATCTGCACGGCACATCCGACGAACCTCACACCGGCACGATCCGGGAGCTCGCCAACCACGGGTTGGAAAAGACCGGTCACCATGGACCGATGGCGGCCATGGGCGTCCCCGGTCCGGAGCTGCCCCGGTGGGCTGACATCCAGATCGTCACGGCGCAATTGGCGCGGTTGCCGCGCCTCGATGACGAACCCGTGGCGACCGACCTCACCATCGGTCCCAACGCAAAGCGCCCCCTCCGGCTCGATATTCCGCTCTTTGTCTCCGACATGAGTTTTGGCGCCTTGAGCGAAGAGGCCAAGGTAGCGCTTTCCAAGGGCGCGGAACTGACCGGCACCGGCGGCCACCTCCCGGGCGACAAGGTCAGAGGGAAGATCGCCAAAGTGCGCGGTCTCCCCGAAGGCACGCCGGCGATTTCACCCCCTCGTTTACCGGATTGGGATTGCGAGGAGAACTTTCGGGACTTTGCCAACGAGGTGCGGGAGGTCTCGGGTGGTATTCCCATCGGGGTCAAGTTGTCTGCGCAGCACATCGAAGCCGATATCGACTCGGCCCTGAGGATCGGGGTGGACTACATCATCCTCGATGGCCGGGGCGGCGGGACCGGGGCCGCACCACTCATCTTCCGCAACAATATTTCCGTCCCAACCATTCCCGCGCTGGCCCGGGCGCGGCGGCACCTGGACCAGCGCGGGCGCCAGGACATCACCGTGATCGTTACGGGCGGATTGCGCACCCCGGACGACTTTGCCAAGGCCATGGCCCTCGGAGCCGACGGGATCGCGGTATCGAATGCGGCCATCCAGGCCATCGGCTGCCTGGCCATGAGGGCCTGTCACACCAACAATTGCCCGGTGGGCATCGCGACCCAGAAGCCGCACCTGCGCAAGCGCCTGCCCATTAATGAGGCCTCCGAGCGGCTGGCGCGCTTCTTCGGTTCGTCGGTCGATCTCATGAAAATCCTGGCCCGCGCCTGCGGACACACCCGTCTCGGCGAACTCTGTATCGACGACCTCACCACCTGGAAACGCGAGATGGCCGATCTGTCGGGCGTGGCGTATGGAGGGGTGGGATCGTAGGGGAGGTGTCCCGCCTTCGCAAAAGCTGCGGCGGGCACGCAGGTTTCGGGTGTCAGTGGAGCCTCTGATCGCGGTGCGTCATCAGATTTTTTATGGTGTGAGATTAATGCCCTCGAGCTCCTAGCCGAAACCTGAAACCTTTCCCCGAACGGTGAAAGAGCGCATCAAACAACACCTGCCGCGATGCCTGCGGGCGGCCGGTCTCCTTCCCGCGGCCGACCGCCTCATCTACATGGCAAGGTGTGTCCGGACCTGCCGCGACAACCGTATCTTTCAGGCGGCGCATCCCGACTTTGCCTGCCCGCCGCTCGCTCTCTGTTTCGATGCCTACAACCATGTCAGCTATCGCGAGTATCACGACAGCGGCGAAATGCATGCGCGCTTTCTGGCGGAACTCATGGTGGAGGGCGCGAACGGCGAGCTACGCCGGATCTGTGAGTGGGGCTGCGGGCCCGCGAGAGTCCTCCGGCATATGCCGGCCTCTTTTCCCTCGGACGACATCGAACTCTTCGGCACCGACACCAACGAAGACTCCATTGCCTGGTGCAGGGAGCACATCCCCGGGCCGGAGTTTTACAGCAACGGCCTCTCCCCTCCCCTTCCCCTTGACGATCACTCGGCGGACGGAATCTACGCCCTATCGATATTTACCCATCTACCCGCGGCCCGCTTCGACGAATGGTTGAAGGAGCTTCAACGAGTGGTTCGCCCGGGCGGGCTCATTCTCTTCACCACCCACGGGGCAAATTACCGGCACCAGCTAGTGGCCGGTGAGGCAGAGGCCTTCGACGCCGGTCATGTTGTCGAACGCACGCAGATCCAGGAAGGCAAGAAATGCTTCGCGGCTTATCATCCCGAATCCTACGTACGCGCGCATCTCCCGGAAGGCCTGCACATCCACCGACACCTCGAAGGGGCCCTCGAGTGCGGTCTTCTCCAGGACATCTGGGTCCTTGCAAAGCGCGGTCGAACATAAAGCACTCCATCGGGCGTGGCCCAATCGAAACGCTCCGCATGACGCGAACCCTCTTGAGAAAGAAAAAGATTTTCTGACTGTGCGCCTGTCATTTTGACACCGAAGTTATGAGTCAAACCGGATATTGCAAAAGACATCCGACATCATTCGACGTTTGACATTCGACTTTCGACTCCCCTCCCCCGCCGCAGGCCGCCCAGAATATCCCGCATCTCCGGGGCCCGGATGATCCAGGCCAGGAGAAAGTAGGCGAGGGACGCGGCGGCGATGGTGAGCATGAGGGCGGCGAACTGGAGGTACTTGATCGGCCAGGCGGTCCACCGTACCCATTCGTAAAACAACGGATGGAGCCCTGCCGCCAGGAATCCCATGGCCGCGGCCAGGGCGAGGCTCCGCAGGGCGGAGATCGTGATCGCGGACCACCCGGGCGACCCGAATCGCCGGTGCACCAGCCCCGCGAGGCAGGCGCCGTTCACCGCCGAGGAAAGAACGGTGGCGAAGGCCAGGCCAGCATGTTTCAGGTGGGGAGGCCATGTCAGGACAAAGACGATATTGAGCACGAGATTCAATCCCACGCACCACAGGGCGACCTTGACCGGCGTTCGCGTATCCTGTTCGGCATAGAACGCAGGCACAAACACCTTGGCCAGGCTGAACATCACCAGGCCCGGGGCATAAAATTGGAGGGCCAGCACGGTTTGAGTCGTGGCAACCTGGCCGAAACCACCCGACTGGTAAACCAGCGTTACGATGGGCCGCGCCAGCACCAGCAACCCCATCGAAGCCGGCACCATGATGAACAGCAGGTTGCGCAGTCCATGGTTGATGGCGGGCGGAATCCGGTCGCGCTCTCCGGCCGCCGCGTGTCCGGACAGCACGGGCAAAAGCACGGTCCCCAATGCCGTGGCAAAGATGCCGAGGGGGAGGTAGAGCAGCCGCTCGCTGTAATAGAGCGCGGCCGGCGCCCACGGTCCGATCCACCAGGCCAGGAGCTTATCGATCATCACGTTGATCTGCGCCACGGCCAGTCCCAGCGCGGCCGGCCCCATCAGGATCAGCACGCGACGCACTCGCTCATCGCCTTTCGCCAGTTCGAACCCCGGGCGGAATCCCTCGCGCCAAAGGGCGGGCAATTGAAACGTCAATTGCACGCACCCAGCCACCAGGACGGCCCAGGCCACGGCGACGATCTTCTGCTCCAACGGTCCGTCCATCCGCGGCACCACGGCCACGAGGCAAAGAATCCATACTACATTCAATAGAACGGGCGTCGCGGCCGGGACGGCGAAGCGCCGGCGGGCGTTGAGCATGGCCATGGAAAGTGCAGCCAGGCAGATAAAGATCATGTACGGCAACATGATCCGAAGAAGCGACAGTGTGACGGCGGTCTTCGATCCCGGAACCGCCTGCGTCAGTCCCCACTGAGCGGCAACCACACCGACTACGGTGATGGCGGTGAGGACCCCGAGGAGCAACGTAGAGATGCGGCGGGCCAGGGACCACGCGGCTTCATCGCCCTGCTCCTTCTGGGTTTTGACAAACACTGGAATAAACGCGGCGGAGAGGGCGCCCTCGCCGAACAGCCGGCGGAAGAGATTGGGGATCGTGAAGGCCACGACAAAGCCGGACATGGCCAGGGAGGTATGGAAGACGCCCGCCATGAGGATGTCGCGCACCAGGCCGAGCAAGCGGCTCACCAGGGTAAGTCCGCTCACTACCCCGGCCGACCGGATCATGCCCTGTCTTTCAAGTCCCACACGCACCTGAGTTGGGGGTGTCAAAGCCAGCGCAGCGGTGGAAGGCGCTCCCACCGTACCAGGCCGGTGCCGGTCCAATGCCCGAACGAGGTGAGATCCAATTTTGGCAAGTTCAGTTTTCGCCAGAAGGCCAGCATGTTCCAATCCTTGATATCGTCAAACAACACATAGGGCGGGGTGGGGAAATCCAGCGTGTCGAGGAGATCGGCGAAGCGTGGCTCGAAGCACCCGTCCTTGGGGCCGTCGGCGAAGATGATCGAGGCTGAACGCAGCAGATAACGGTATTGTTCGGCGGGCTCCGGGTTGGAAAGATCCGCTACGATCTGTTGATACCTTCCGTCGGCAAAATCCTCGTTCCGGAGACAGGTATCGGGAATGGTGTTCCATGGGCAGACGTCAAAGGAGACCAGCTTTCCGTCCGGGGGCAGGTTTTGTAACATCGACAAGGAGGAGAGCTCGGTGAAGGTGCCGATTTCGACCACCACGGGCGGCTGCAGATGCTTGACCAGGGCCGCGAGCAGACGGTAGTGCTCACCGGGCCAGGTATCCGGCCACCGGTGGAGGCCCGGCATGCGGTCGCTTACCGCGCTCAAATCGATGGAGATGGCTTCCTGGATGACTTCCAGCGCAAGCCGGATTAACTGTTCGGACGGCTCTGAGAAGTCGTCATCCGGACTGAAGGGCATCGTCCTCTTGTAGTGGCGGGCGGCGACGGGCGGCGGGGAAAAGAGGGATCTGAGTTTCATGCGCATTCGGTCCAGTTCCAGTGAATATATCTTGCCCCGCCCTTCTTAATCGATCCTTAAGACGATGAAGTGGGTTTGTACTCGAATCAACCCGGGAGTGGGGTCAGCGATCCCCTCGCATCAGGAGGATAGTCGCGCAAACACTTCTTTCATGGCGGCGGCGGTCCGGGCAGGGCCATATCGCCCGGCCTGACGACGGCCGGCCTCGACCAGCCTATCGTATTTCTCCTCGTCCTCAAGAACGGAAGCGAGACCCCCGGTGATGCTCTCGATCGAAGCGGGATTGACGTACACCCCGGCGTCCCCCAGCACTTCGGGCACGCAGGTCCGATCCGTGGCGACAACGGGCAACCCGCAGGCCATCGCTTCCAAAGGTGGAAACCCGAATCCCTCCATGAAACTGGGGCAGGCCAACAGTCTGGCCGCGCCGTAGAGGGCGTGCAGAACCTCCTCGTCCACCACGCCCAACAGACGCACCCGGTCCCTCACGCCCAGGGCCCCGGCCAACCGCTCTGCTTCACTGCCGGCCCGTGCAGCACGGCCGGCGAAGACAAGCGCATGCCGTTCGCGGAGCGAAGCCGGCAGCGCGGCATAGGCGCGAATCAATCCGTCCCAGTTCTTATGGCGGCGCAGGCTTCCCACAAAGAGGATGAAACCGGGGGATATTCCCAACCCTTCCAGGAGACCGGTGCCGCGCTCGCCTTTCAGGGGCTGGATATCCGGATCGACAAACAGCGGCACGACGGACAGGCGTTGCGTGCATTGGGGGAAGGCACCTGCCACTCGCCCACGGGCGTTCTCCGTATCGGTGACCACGTGGTCCGCCTGTGCGAGGCAGCGCCCCACCCGCCGGCGAAAACGGCGTCCGCGAATCCACCGCTCCACCCGACCGCGGCCATCCGGCAACAAGGGATTCACATCATGCAATGTCGCGACCACGGGAACGTCGCATTGCGGAAACCCGATGTCGGGACTCCACAGCACATCTGCCGAAGATTGCGCGTGTGCACTCCACGGGCGAACCCAGGGTCGAAAGCGCGCGGCATCCGGCCGCAGGTCTCCCTGCGTCCAGATTTCTAAATCCCACCCGGCGTGCTGTACCGCATGCACGAGCACACGAAGTACGCGGTCGATGGAGTCCAGACTTCGGCAAAATGCGGCGCCATCGAATGCCAGAAGCATGGTGAAGTATGAACCGCACCCAGAGGGCTGTCGATTCCAAGCGGATGGATTCTTCCCCGGGGATGTGGGCTTGTCGGCGGATAGACCCCTTGCCATACTCACCCTTCGGCCGGGGCCATGGAACGTTGAATGTAAGGGGAACGATTGAATACAGAGGATGAGGGCGAGTTCCGCGAGCCGGCCGCAGTTGCCGATCTGGGATGCGGCGGCAGGAAGAGCAAGGGGGCGATCGGTAGCGACCCAATTCCAGGAGGTTGGAGACGATGCGGTCCATTTGAACAGAGATGGCCTGTACATCTAAGAGGTAGGCCTTCACTTCCTCCGGTTCATCGGCACACATTTGCCCGACTTCGCAGGCGAGGCGCAACTCCGAGACCGGCGTCCTCAACTCGTGGGCGACATCGCTGGAGAATCGCTGCTGCCGACGGAATCCCTCTTCCAGACGCTCGAGGAGCCCATTGAGCGCGGCCGTCACCTGGCTGAGCTCCCGGGGAGGATTCGGAAGGTCGATCCGGCCATCGAGCGTGGCCGGCGTGATCAAGCGGATTTGGCGATTCAGTGTGTCCAGTGGGGAGAATCCCTTGCGGATGGATTGGTGCACCATGAACGCGACGCCGGCCAACACCAGAAACACCGTGAGGGCGACCGCCGCGTTGAGCGGGCAGGTTCTCCATGCAGGGGCTTGCCGCACCGGGCAACTGGACACATCCATGGGCGGAGTCAGGGCAATCGCATCCGCCGGTCACGACCTGCACATGGCGGCTGCCGAGTACGCCTTCGGTGCGTTGCGTATAAGGTATGGTCGAGCCACGTCGAATGATAAGGCAGGTACATTCGGTTGGGCCTCCCATAAAGTGCCACCGTGGGCGCATTGAGGGAAGCGGCAAGATGCGTTGCTGCCGTGTCCACTCCCAGGTAGACCGCGCAGCGCGACAGTACGTGAGCCACCTCGGCCCAGGAGCACCGCCCGGCCAGAACCGTCACCTGGCGTTGACAACGACAGGCCAGCTCATTGGCATAATCCACCTCTTCACGGCCTCCACCACCGGTAAGAAGAATGGGCAGACCGCATTCGTCCAGAAATCGCATCACGGTCCCCCACCTTTCGAGGGGCCATTGCTTGTACCGGTTCCGCGGAAAAGGATGCAGCACTGCAAACGGGGTCGCGGACACGTCAAACGGAAGCCTTTCCTGGAACGAGTGCGGCGTGCCGGAAAGGCGCGGCGGGTCGAGACCGCCAGATCGTACCGGCACCCGAATCGCAGAAGGAACTCGGCATACGAGACGACTCCATGGCGATACCGGGTCGTGTGCACGGCGGCCAGGGCGGGATTTCCCTCCAGGATCCCCTCGCGACCCTTCTGCACGACAGCGTCGATCGACGCGTCCGGATACGCGCGCCGAAGCGAGGCAATCAGCGGGGTGGCCAGGAAGATGTCGCCGATTCCCCCATAGGCGAAGACCAGGATCTTACGCGGTTCTCCGGCATTGACAGTCTTCATGGGCGGACGAGGGCCCCCGCATGCGGAAATACCCTGCCGCCAAAATACCTACAGGATTGCCTTTAATAAATGCTTAACGAGCGCAGGATGGCAGGCAGTATGGAGAGGGCACGGCCGCCACGTCCTTGAACCCATTGGTTTTCCCTGATATGCAACGGAAAGCGGGGTCTGCCCGGGAATGAATCGCTATCGACATCAAGCCCCATGATCGTCCTGCTTGAGCTGCTGTCCCGGCTCCTTGCCGTCCTACCTCGACCGGCCGCCCTTGCATTCGGCCGCGGCCTGGGGTGGGTGCTAAGCACCGTGATCCGCCACCGCCGCCACTATGTGCTCGAGACCCTGGCCCACTGCCTCCCGGACCGTACACCGGCGGAGCACCGCCGGATCTACCGGCAGATGTTTCGCCACCTGGGAATGACGGTCGTCGAGCAGATGCGGGTGACCATCCACGGGCTCGACCGGATCCAGGGCGTGATCACGATCCACGGCGAACACCACTTGCAGCAGATCATGGAACAGAGAAAACACGCGTTGGCACTGATGGCCCATATCGGCAACTGGGAAATCTGCGGATTCATGACCCAACACATGAATCAACCGGTCTCCGTGGTGGTGAAACCGATGCGAAACCGGAAGTTTGACGTATATCTGACCCGGTCCCGCGAACGCATGGGCCTCGACCTCCTCCCGGCGACAAGTTCCTACTGGGAGTGCATAAAGCGGCTGCGGCAGCGGGAGCTGTTGGCCATGATCCTCGATCAAAATACGGTTGCGGATCGCGGTATATTTGTTGATTTCTTCGGCCGCTCCGCGTGCACCACGCCTGGACTCGCCATCCTATCGGCGCAAAGTCAGGCCTCGGTCTTTCCTTTGTTTGCCATTCGGCGGGAAGATCTTGGCTACGATTTGTACATCCTTGATCCCATCGAACCGCCGCCCGATCGGACACCGGAAACGTTGCGGTCCTACACCCAGAAGTACACACAGGCCATTGAGGAAATCATTCGTCGGCATCCCGAGCAGTGGATCTGGCTCCACCGCCGTTGGAAAACCCGCCCCGGACCTGAGGAGCCGACGTGAAAATCCTCTTCATCGCGGAGGGCCTCGACCGCCCGGAAGCCCACGTGATGGCAGGCCTGGCCGGGCGAGGGGCAGAGATCTCCCTCTTTCTCCCTCCCGGCCAACCGACACCAGAGGTGCTCACCGGCCGGGTCATGCGCAGGGATGTGCCGCTCAAGAGCCGAATGGACCGGGCGAGCACGCGGATCTTCCGCGAATTTCTGCGGGAAGAGGAGGTGGATGTCATTCACTGCCTCCGGGGCAACCGCCCCCTCGCCACGCTCTTGCCGGCCCTCCGCCCCGAACCGCTGCCCGGCCGGGCCTCCCCGCGCCTGGTGGCCTATCGCGGCATCATGGGGAATATCAGCCGGTGGAATCCGGGGGCCTGGATGACCTATCTTCACCAGCGGGTCGATCGCATCGTCTGCGTGTGCGACGCCGTACGCCATTCCCTTCTCGATGCGGGCCTGCCATCCGGCCGGTTGGTGACCATCTACAAAGGCCACGACCCCGCGTGGTATCGCGATCAGGCGCCTCCTGACCTCACCTCGCTCGGAATACCCCGCGGCGCCTTTGTCGTCGGATGCGCGGCCCAGATGCGGCCGCGGAAAGGAATCGACGTCCTGATCCGGTCGATCGATCACCTCACCCCCTCCCGGCCTGTCCACTATCTATTGATCGGAGACAGGCTCGATCCATTGATTGACAAGCTGGCGGCCCGGGCACCGTACCGTGACCTCGTCCATCCGGTCGGATACCGCAAAGACGCCGCCGCGCTTTCCGGCGCGTGTGACGTGTGCGTCATGCCCTCCCTTCGCCGTGAAGGATTGCCGCGGTCCGTGATCGAAGCCATGTGCCAGGCGGTTCCGGCGGTGGTCACGCGCGTCGGGGGAATGCCGGAGTTGGTGGCTGACGGGGAGAGCGGCCTCGTCGTGCCCCCCAACGATCCCGCCGCCATGGGCGTAGCCATTTCCCGTTTCGCGAACGACGCGGCCCTCTACGCCAGGTGCGCCAAAGGGGCCCTCGATCGAATCCGCTCCGCATTCAACGTGGAAGGTACCGTGGAAAGAACCTGGGCGCTTTATGAGGAGCTGGTTCCCGCTACATCACATCCCTGCCCTCTGCCAGGAGAGACTCCAGCGCCGCCTTGAGGGACCGGCGGCTCCCAGGTGGGTGATGCGCAGCACCTTCGGCCGCTCCTGCTCGGCGATAACCACCCGGTGAAGCATGCCGCCGCGCCCTGCTCCGCACTGCAGGAGTTCGCGGATGTCGACGGGCCAATCCCCGGCGCGGCGCAGAAAAGACAGAACGGATTTCTCCGCCGTGGCCAGGGCAGCGTCCTGGATCATGCGCTCCGATCGGGAGGCGAGACGAAACCCGGTCCACCACGAAATCGTCGAGGGGAATCCCAGCACGATAGCGAGAAGGCCGAGCAGCGCAATCCACCGGGTTTTTCGGGACATCGCAGAATTCAGGAATCGGGATTCAACCCGTCTTCTTCAGCTGAGCAGGAGGGCTCGGAGTGCTTTTCAATCCACCGGATTTCCCGCAGCTTGGCGTATTTCATCGCCACGCCGAAGGCGTTGACGGTGGCGATGAGGAAACCGCGCCACCCGTCGATGAATCCCAGCCGCAACACGAAACCCTTGAAAAAGCTCCAGGCCGGGCGAAACAGCAGGTCGACCCAATGGAATCGCCGGCCGCGGTCATGCATGCTCTGCGCGCTGATCGAGGAGAAGCGGTTCATGGTGTTCACGTGATCGGTGATATCATTGTAGGTGTAATGCAGTATCGGATGCCGGATGTGCATTGTGGGTCCATCAATAAAAACGGTGTCGTGCGGTTCCGCGCCGCCGCTTCGGCCCTTTTCTTTTCGGAACAGGCGCAGGTTGTAATCCGGGTACCAAGATCCGTGACGGATCCACCGACCCAGATAAAAAACCAGCCGGGGAAAAGCAAAACCGACATATCGCTCGATGAGTTTGTCGAATTGCGCCTCCAATGCCGCATGCAACTCGGGCGACACGACCTCGTCCGCATCAAGAAAAAGCACCCAATCGTGATTCGCCATCGTTCGAATCAGGTTTCGCTGTCCGATATACCCGAGCCATTCGTGCTGGTGAACGTTGCGGGTGAATTCGAGGCAAATCTCTACCGTGCGGTCGGTGCTGAAGCTATCGAGAATGACAATTTCGTCGCACCAGGTGAGGCTTTCCAGGCACCGGCGGATGTTGCCCTCTTCGTTGTAGGTCATGACACAGGCTGAGATTTGATTGTGCATGGGGGGGCGAATCCGGGTCAATGGGCTGGGCCTGTCCGCCCTGCGGTGGGTTGGCGTGCGGGGGCAGGCGGGTGCAAGAGGAGTTCGCTCACGGCCTCGTATACCCAGTCGGGCCGGATGGACGCGAGGCTTATTCGGGCGGCATCTGAATGCCGCGGGATGTCCCGCCGTCCTTCGCCGCTGCCCCGGAGGATTCGCGCCGGTCCCAGCGGGCCGGTTCGTTCCGGATCGGTCATGCCATAGAGCGCCGCCACCGGCGTGCCCAATGCGGCCGCCAGATGCATGCCGCCACTATCGTTGGCCACGCAAACCGCGCATCCCGCAAGCAGTCCGGCCCACACCGGAAGCGGGGTCTTTCCGGCCGTCGATTGTGCGGCCGGACCGATCCGGCCTGCAATCTCCTCACAGAGGCCGCGGTCCGCTTCCGATCCCATGACCAGGATCCGAAACCCGTCTTGTGCGTCGAGTCGGCGGCCCAGCTCCACAAAGTGGCCGGCCGGCCACCGTTTCGATGGACCCCGCGCCGCCCCCGGCATCAGTCCGGCCCAGCGTGTAGCGCCATCCCCCAGCCAATCGGCGGCTTCCTTTGCCGCCTCCGCGCCGACCCGCAGTTGAGGCGCCGCGATGGTCTCTGCGTTCGATCCGTCCACCATGAGGTCGAGGTATTCGTAGGCCTGGTGCTCCCTCCCCTCGCCCCCGCGCGGCGATTTCGCCCGGGACAACAACCAGCGCCTTCCGTGTCCCGGCATGCCGATCCGTTCAGGCACTCCGGCCAGGAAGGGCACCCAGGCCGATCGAAACGAGTGAGGCCAGATATAGGCGCACTGACAGGAAAACGACCGCACTTCCCGCGCGGCGCGGCGCGCGCCCGCCAGGCCGCCGTGCAGGGCCACGATTTCATCCACCCCCGGGTGCATCTGCCAGAGCGGGATCAGTCCGGGTTTGACCAGCATGAGCACGGATGCATCCTCCGCCTGTCGCCGGTAGGCCTGAAGGGCGGGCATAGCCATGATGCTGTCGCCAATCCAGTTCAAGCCGCTGATCAGTACCCAACGGCGCATCATTGAAAGCAAATCCGCGCCACCCAGTCATGAAAGGCTTCGGCGCCGCTGAGCATTTCAATCTCGACCCGCATGAAGAATATGGGAATGTCGCGGCGCTCGATCAGGGGATACCGGACGGCGTCTTTTTCCGTGGTGAGCAGCATTTCGGCGCCGGCCGCAATGCTGTGATTAATGGCTTCGAGGATCTCCTGCTGCGTATACCGATGATGATCCGGGTAGCGCTTGGAGTAGACGATCGAGGCTCCCAGCCGCATCAATTCATTTTCGAAGCCCCCGGGCACGGCGATCGCGGAGACGGCGCCGACGGAACATCCTTTCATCTTCTCCAGCGCTTTCTGTTCCCCGGTATACACATCCTGCAGGTACCGGGGACAGTGACAGCACTCCGATATTTCCGCATCGGGGTTCAGTTCGCGTAATTGACGCACCAGCCGCTCGTTGGTATTCCCATTGCACTTGGTGATAAAGATGAATCCGGCCCGCTTGATGTTCTTTACCGGCTCGCGCAGGATCCCCCGGGGAAGGAGGTGCCGGTTCCCGAATGGATTGGTGCAGTCGACCAGGACAATGTCGGTGCGGTGGCGCAGCGCCATGTACTGAAACCCGTCGTCCAGCACCAGCGTATCGCAATGCAGTTTGTTGATGGCATACTTGCAGGACTTGACGCGATCCTTGTCCACCAGCACCGCCACGTCTGGAAGATTGGACGCCAGCATGTAGGGTTCGTCGCCGCTCTTGGCGGAGTCCAGCAGCAGCCGCTTGCCGTCGGACACCACCAGCGGGGGATCGACATATGCGCGGAGGGTGATTTTCCGCACCAGGCGGGTGAGCAACGGCGGCCTCACGCGCTTGTACCCCCGGCTCAGGATGGCCACCTTCCGCCCGCTCTTCTGCAGGAGACGCGCAAAGGCCTCCACGATGGGCGTCTTTCCAGTGCCGCCGACGGTCAAATTCCCCACGCTGATGACCTGGATGCCGGGGGTATGGCTGCGAATGATGCCCTGGCGATAGAGCCCCAGGCGAAACTGCACCACGACGCGGTAGACGTAGGAGAGCTGCTTGAGGACCAGGCGGAGGACATGGGCATCCCAGGTGTCCCGGCGGTCCCGGATAATACTGACGAGGTAGGCCTCGATCTGCTCTAGTCGACTCTGTGCCATAAAAATACCGGGAGATGAGATTTCCCGCCCGGGGAAATCGTGCCATCCGCGGGTGTACAGCGTCAAGGCGACCGGGAGCACAGGTTTGGCAAAGGGCGAACCGGGCAGTACAGGAGCGGGCGG
>Ga0310125_10001080_pt1 | contig 13527 bp, 8 predicted proteins | sample CB11b_Tmax_Bot8__FD_203508 | JGI IMG/M metagenome (GOLD analysis project Ga0310125, IMG submission 203508) | Marine microbial communities from Western Arctic Ocean, Canada - CB11b_Tmax_Bot8 | ecosystem: Environmental > Aquatic > Marine > Oceanic | place: Canada: Western Arctic Ocean | collected... | reverse complement strand
GACAGGTGTTGATCGTACTGGGACTGGCCGACCGTAACGACACGACCGCGTTGCCGGCCCTGGTGGAATCGGCCAAGAGCGGGTCACGTGAAGTGCGGATTTCTGCCGTCCAGGTTTTACAGCATTTGGGTGATGTTTCGAGTCTGCCAACGTTGTTGGAAATTGCTGTCGCTGCTGATGCCGATCTGGCATCTGCAGCCTTGGAGGCCCTGGAGGGCATCCAAGGCCAGGATGTGGATCTGGATCTGGCCGGTCGTTTGAATCAGGCGGATGGAGAGACTCGCCGAGTTTTGATTGAGCTTGCCGGACGCCGACGAATCATTGAGGCCAACACGATGTTGTTGGCCGCGACAAATGATTCCAGTGCGAGGATTCGTGCCGCTGCGTTGAAATCCCTGGGTTCGACGATCGAACCGCAGGATCTTTCGAAATTGATTCATCAAGTTGTGACACCGGCGCATCCTGAGGATGCAGAGCCGGCAATCGGTGCACTGCGGGAGGCCAGCGTCCGCATGCCCGACCGCGAGGCTTGTGCCAGGCAGCTGTCGGATGCGATTTCGCAAGGCTCCGTTGCGACAAAATGTAAAATCGTGGAAATTCTTGGGACCGTCGGTGGTACCAGCGCGTTGGAGGCGGTCGCTGACGCCGCAAAAGACAAGAGTCCGCAGCTGCAGGATACGGCCAGCCGCGTGCTGGGCAAGTGGATGACTGCCGATGCGGCGCCCGTACTTTTGAATCTGGCCAGCGAGTCATTACGAGGCAAGTATCAAATTCGTGCACTGCGAGGTTTTTTGAGGATCGCACGACAATTCAACCTGCCCAATGAACAGCGCGCCCAAATGTGCCGGTCCGCGCTGCAAATTGCCCGGCGCGATGCGGAGAAAAAATTGGTGTTGGAGATTGTTGAGCGGTACCCAAGTGTCGAGATGCTTGCAGTTGCCACCGAGGTGGCAAAGACTCCGACGCTGAAAGATGATGCGGCGACGAAGTCACTGATCGTTGCTCAAAAGATTGGCCATCAAACGGACAAGGTGCGCAGTTTGTTGGCTCGAGTTGGCTATCAACAGGTGAAGATCGAGATCATTAAGGCGCAATATGGCGCGGAGGGTCGATTTACAGACGTGACGGATCTGCTGCGAAAACACGTGAGCGATTTGCCGTTAATCGTCCTGCCGGCGGCCAACTATAACGACAGCTTTGGGGGTGATCCGGCACCGGGTAGCACCAAGCAGCTGCAGATCGAGTATTCGATCGATGAAAAGTTGGGTAAGGTCTCGCTGGCAGAAAACAAGGTCGTTTTGCTGCCCATTCCCTCAGGAGAGTAAGGGCGAATTGATGATTGCGGGATGAACTTTTGCCCCCGTGACCACATCGTCGGTCGCACTTTCAAATCGCCCGGCATGTTTGTAAACCAGGCGCGAGTGATCGATTCCCATTTGGTGCATGATGGTGGCGAACATGTCGGGCACCGAAAAAGGGTTCTCGGTGGCCGTGTACCCCACATCGTCGGTCGCGCCGTAGGTGAGCCCACCTTTGAATCCGCCACCGGCCAGGAACAGGCAACCGGCGCGCTTATTGTGATCTCGTCCGTTTTTGTTTTGCGCGACGGGCATCCGGCCGAATTCACCGGACCAAACCACAATCGTGCTATCCAGCAGTCCGCGCTGTTTAAGATCTTTAATGAGCGCAACGGTACCGGGATCTGTTTTGCGACACATGTCGCGCAAGCCGTTTTCGAGGCCACCATGGTGGTCCCAAGGTTGCCCTTTTTCTGAAAAAACCTGAACGAAGCGAACGCCTTGCTCGACAAGTCGACGCGCCAACAAGCAACGCGTTCCGTAACCGGCCGTTTCCGGGTTGTCCAAGCCATAAAAATTTTGCGTTGCCTGAGTTTCCTGCGAAAGGTCCAGGGCATGGGAAGCGGAAAGTTGCATTCTCGCCGCCAATTCATAATTCTTGATACGTGTTTCCAGTTCAGAATCGTCGGGATACTGGCGTTGATGGTTCTGATTGAGTCGGGCGAGAAACTCGAGGTTTTGTCGTGCGACGGTCTTCGGAACCTTACGGGCTGAGTGAAGATTGTCCACTACCGGACCGCGCGTGTTGAATTCGGTGCCACCGTAAAGCGCCGGCATCCAACCACTCAGTGACATCAAGCCGCCACTGGTTGAATAACCATCGGGGTCTCGCAAGACAACGAACGCAGGCAAGTTCTGATTCTCGGTCCCCAGGCCATAGCTGATCCAGGCCCCCATCGTGGGACGGCCAATGAACATTTTTCCGCAGGCGAGGTTAACAATTCCTTCGGTATGATTGTTGTGGACGCCGACCAGGGACCTCACCAGGCAGATGTCGTCAGCAATTTGTGGAAGATGGGTGAGCACCTCCGACATGTCCATCCCACAATTGCCCCGCTTGTAAAATTTGAAAGGTGTGCCCAGCAACTTGTTGGATTCACTGCCTCCCTGTAGCGGATCGATCTTAATCTCGAAAACCTGGTCATGGCGTGAATTCAACAGAGGTTTTGGATCAAAGAGATCCATTTGGCTGGGACCGCCGGTCATGACGAGTTGAATGACAGCTTTGGCCCGGCCCGGAAAGTGTCCAGCCCGCGGAAGAACGTCGACCTGGCGCCGCGGGTGAGTTGAAATTCCGGGTTCCTCGGCAGTGTATCCAGCGGAGTTCAATAATGCAGAGGCGGCCACTGCCCCCATTCCCATGCCACTCATCTTCAGCATCTGGCGACGCGAGATGTACTGGGGTTGAAGAAAGTTGACTTCAGCGTGTTTTGTCAGGGGTATTGTCATCTCGTATTATCAAATCATCCATCATTCAACATATAAGAAGTCATTTGTATTTAACAACATTTGACACAAGGCGGCCAATGCCTTTTGCGAACTTGCAGCTGCTGGCTCTTTTGCCTGAGTGTAATTGGCCGTTTGCTGGTCAAGAAATTCTTGGGACCATTGAGACTCTTCATCGGCAGGAGGTCGAGCCAGCGTAAATTCGAAAGCTCGTTGGATTCTCAGCTGCTGGTCCTCGCCGGCTTCATGAGTCACGCGTTGGGCAACGTTGTCGGCCTGATCAAGAATGAACTCGTCATTCAGCATTGTCAGCGACTGCAGCACTACGGTGGACTGGTTACGGGAAGTACAATTGGTTGTAATCACCGGGATGTCGAAAACCCCGAGCATCGATACGTGGTAATTTCGCCGGCTGGTCAAATAAAGACTCCGTCGCCACTGGCTCGTGGGTGTGGGTAAATTGCTTCTGGCGATAATTGTCCGGCCATTGGGTAGAACTTCAAGTGGGACAGGCGGCCCACCCGGAGTACGATCCAGTTTGCCGCTGGCCATTAACACTGCGTCACGAATGACTTCACCTTCCAGCCGTTTGAGCCTCATTTTCCAAAGCAGGTGGTTTTCCGGGTCAGCGGATTCAGCAGGCTGGATTTTAGCTGATGCTTGACGATAAACGGTGGAAACCATCGTCTTGCGGATCAGGAATTTTTGGGACCACCCTTGGGATATCGCTTCGCTGGCCAGCCAATCGAGAAGTTGGGGATGAGTCGGTTGCTCGCCGGAGCGTCCCAGGTTTCCAGGGGTTGCCACGATTCCACGACCCAGCAGGTGGTGCCAGAGTCGGTTGACCATCACCCGCGCCACCAGTCCAGAGGCCGGCGTGTCCGGCGTGGTCAGCCAGTGAGCTACTGACAACCGCCGCCCACTGGTCTCGCCTGCCACTTCTGACGGACTGGCCGAAGTGGAGGTGCCCGGGGCATTCAGCACGCTCAGAAATCCATTTTGTACAGGTTTTCCGGGACGCAAATATTCACCGCGTATCAATTGACGAGTTTCCGGTGGTGGACCGGTATCGAAGAGCGCGAAGATCCAGCCGTAACCCTTCCGCGTACCGTTTAGCCGGCTGATTTCAGCTTGGCAATTGGCGACCTTTTCCCGCTCTTGGTCGGTGAGCTCAGCGGTGATCTCTTCAGGAGAGATTGGCTTGAGACGCATCGCCAGTTTTTTTTGTTCGTCGCTACGTTTGTCTGCTGGCGTTTGCACTGCCGAACGTACTGCTTCGCGAATTTCCTCCGGGAGCGAAGGCAATTTAGCGTTCAGAATGCGTTCCAGACCCGCATTTTTAACCGCTTCAATCTGGTCCTGAAATGTTTTGATTTTTGCATCGCATTCTGCATTGTGCGTATCGATTTGTTGCTGCTGCACGGGACCGACATCGGGCACCTTTCGCTCGTTGAGCTTCACCCAGGTGTGCGGGTTGAAGGCCGGCGTAAAATTTGCCATCAATTGGAAGTAGTCGCGACTGGGAATCGGATCGTATTTATGCGAATGGCAACGAGCGCATTGCAAAGTCAATCCGAGTACGCAGCTGCCAAAAATTTCCATTTGATCAAAGATTACAGAGTATCGGTTGCTTAAAATGTTCAAGACGCCCTGGTCGGTGTCGTCAATTGCCGTGCGCAAGAAACCGGTTGCGATCAACAGCTCTTTGATCTCGGCGGTGAACTGGGGTGCTTTTCGCCAGTCCACTAACTCATCACCGGCAACCTGTTCGATCAAAAAACGGTCGTACGGTTTGTCACGGTTGATTGATTGGACGACGTAGTCACGGTATTTCCAACCACCAGGTGGTAGTCGGATGGAAGGCGCGTTTTCATCCGAGCCGTACACATCGACATAACCCGCTGCGTCCAGCCAGTGACGTCCCCAGCGTTCCCCGAATCCTGGCGCAGCCAAAAGCCGGTCGATCAAACGTTCGTAGGCGTTGGGCGCCGGGTCGGTTAAAAACTTGTCGATCTCCGTAAGCGTCGGAGGGAGACCACAGAGATCGAGATACGCCCGGCGCACCAGAGTTAAACGATCAGCATCGGGTGCGTAGCTCAAATTGTTTTTGTCAAGACGATGGAGCACGAACCGGTCGATGGCCGTTCTCGTGCGTTGTGGTGACTGAACCTCGGGTAACGACGGTCGTGTGAGTTGTCGAAAGGCGTAATAGTCCCTGTCTTTGGCGGTGACCAGGGGGCGTTGAGTCGATTCTTCTTTCTCGTAGCTGCTTTCGGACGCTCCGGCTTCGAGCCAGAGCCGCACGGTTTGAATTTCATCAAGTGACACACGCGGTTCGCCTGGGGGCGGCATCTTTCCTGAGCTGAGGTGCTGATATAGCAAGCTCTTGGTCGCAGAATTGTCGGCGATGGCAGGGCCACTCTTGCCGCCGCTGCGGATCTGCTGCGGCGTCCTTAAATCCAATTTGGCTTTGCGCGGTTGTTCACCGTGGCATTTCCAGCAGGCACGCTTCAGAATGGGGGCAATGTCACGGTCGAAATCAGGTCCGTTTGCCAGAGCGTTGGGCAGTCCGACCAGCGAGAACCACGCCAGTTGGACTAGAATGGCTTGCTTGTATGAATTCATGGCTGGACTCTCAACGGGCCGCGTTGAATGCCCGCAACGTGTTGGCAAGCCGGCATCGCCAGAACATTTTTTGCATTTTTGTAGAGCGCGATAACGTCCATATTATCCCTGGTTGTTCAAGTCATGTCAATGACGTTGATGTGGGGTGCGGCTGTGTCGGCCGCTGGTGACCAACGGTTCTGACGTTGCTTCACACATGCGTTACCAACGGTCTCGTTGTCAGAAAGCCCGTATTGTCGATCGTCAATCAAAGACGTGCTGCGATGCGGGGATTTGTCCTTACTTCTCTGGTATCGGACGAATCCATCTCATCACACGAATTAAAGACACGAGGTTTCGCACTGTTCCCAGATAGGCGGTCAAGTTACATTGATGCCCAGCGGCGATCGCTGGTCCGTTCGATTTAAAACTGCTTTTTGGAAGGTGTCTACGATGGCGTTGGTTGACAATCGTTTGCAACGGACCACCGTGCTTTGCGCGATGTATTTTGCACAGGGTCTTCCCTGGGGATTTATGGTGATTGCTTTGGTCGCCTATCTCACCGATAAGCATGGAATTGACGATGGGCAAGCAGCTGACTTGACATACCTGGTGATTTTACCGTGGACATTCAAATTGATCTGGGCTCCGTTGATTGATTCGGCCACGATCGTTTCGATGGGTAGGCGCCGTCCGTGGATTATCGGAGCTGAAATGATGATGGCCGTTTCGCTCCTGGGCATCCTGGTCATGGGAGACTTGAGTGAAAACCTCCAGGCGCTTGGCTGGATGTTTTTTCTGCATAATTGTTTCGCTTCGCTGCAGGACGTTTGTACTGACGCATTGGCGGTCGATATCTTACCTCCGCACGAACAGGGGAAGATAAATGGCCTGATGTGGGGGTCCAAACTGGTTGGAAAAGCGATCGGCGCGTCTGGCATGGCAATGATCATCAGTCATTGGGGATTATCAGCAGCGGTGTTGGTTCAGTTTGCACTGTTGATGGTGATTATGATGTTTCCCCTTTTGTGTTTGGAACGCCCTGGCGACAAGCGGTTCCCCTGGAGTAAAGCCCGCCCGGAAGGTGCTCCTGGCCCAGAGCGTTTTGTGACTGGGAGCGAAAATCTAAACAGCGGTTCAGTGTCGAGTTTGCGCAACCCTTTCAATGTGCTCGCCGATCTTCGTCGTGGTTTCTCAGTGCTTGCCACGTTTGCGTTGTTAATTTACGGCTTACTCCACGTGATCGGTTGGGGGATTGTAGAAGTTGTCCATAAAACACTCTACACGCAACAACTTGGATGGGATTATGTCCAATTGTCCAATTGGACGGGTCTGGCAGTCTTTCCAGAAATGGCAGGCGCTTTTCTGGGAGGCTATTGTGCGGATCGATTTGGCCGGCGGAAAGTGATTGCGATGGGGTTCGGAACCTACGGCTTGATGGCCTTGGTATTCGGAGCGTGTCCGCACCTGTGGGATGAATCATGGTTTGCGGCCGGTTATCTTTTTTTGAATCCGGGCGCATTGGCTTTTGGCGCGGTTGGTTTTTTGTCACTGGGGATGAGGGTGTCTTGGACGCTCGCTTCCGCATCCATGTTCACCATCTACATGACATTGTCCAACGTTGGGCATGCAGTCGGCAATAAAATTGTCGGCCCGCTGCGTGAAAAATTCATGTTCACCTATGAACAGACGTTTTATGTTGCAGGCCTAGCGGTGGTGATTCCCCTGCTGATTTTGCTTTTGATCAATCCTGAGCAAGTCGATCAGCGCAAGGCAATGGAAACTGAGTTGTGAGTAGGGGAACTCTCCTTTGGTTCCTGGAAGGCCGTCAGCAGAGATTTCTAACGGAAAACGATGTGACGCCTTCCTGATAAAACGACGCCTTCCTGATAAAATGACGCTGTCCTGATAAAATGACGCTGTCCTGATAAAATGACGCTGTCCTGATAAAATGACGCTGTCCTGATAAAATGACGCTGTCCTAAAACGCCACTTGGTCGGGTCCCTTCAAGGCCAGAGCCTGTCTTGTTTCGTCCGGGGTAGCCAATTCCAGCGACATACCATTGAGGATCAAGCCAATACGTTCGACCAGTTCGGCATTGGATTTGGCCAGCTGGCCTTTGGCCAAGTACAGGTTGTCTTCGAGCCCCACGCGAACGTTGCCACCCATCGTGGCACCCATCGTAGTCATGGGGAACTGATGTTTTCCTGCAGCGAGAATCGACCAATACCACTGGTCCCCGAAGAGCTTGTCGGCAATGTGCCTCATGTGAACCAGGTTTTCCCGGTCCGTCCCGATGCCACCCAGAATGCCGAAAATGGTTTGGATGAAAAGGGGAGGTTGGATGTAACCTTGATCCAGGCAATGCGCGAGATTGTAGAGGTGTCCGACATCGTAGCATTCATACTCGTAGCGAGTTCCCAGGTCACTCAAGCGTTTCATGATCCATTCTAAATCACGGAACGAATTGCGAAAAACAAAATCCCGAGTGAATTCCAGGGCCTCGGGTTCCCAGGAGTATTTCCACTCCCTCTTTTTTTCCAAGAGATGAAAGAGTGCAAAGTTAAACGAACCCATATTGAGCGAGCACATCTCGGGTTGGCTTTTGAGAACTGCTGCGACCCGGTCTTCCAGGCTCATTCCCAGGCCGGCACCTGTGGTAACGTTGATGATCGCATCCGTCTCTGCCTTGATGACGGGAAGGAAACGGGCGAAGACATCCGGATCCGATGTTGGTCGACCATCTTCAGGGTCGCGCGCATGGAGATGAATGATGGCCGCTCCTGCCTTGGCGGCGTCGATAGCCTGTTTCGCAATTTCATCCGGGGTAATAGGGAGATAGGGTGACATCGAGGGCGTGTGAATCGCCCCGGTAATTGCACAGGTCACAATGACTTTGCCGTCGATTTGATTCATTTTGCACCTCTGTCAGCCATGTTGTTTTTCCCTATATAACCTACACGTGTGCTGGGGAAAGGAAAAGCACCTATGCGCATTCTTTCTATCTTCCCTGACAGGCAGGGAGTCCTTTTTCCTTCGTTTACAACCCGCTCAGGAGATTGGAGTCGAGTGGACCTGCCTGAGCGAATTGGACGACCTCATCGACCTGTTCGGGTGAGGCAAATCCGACCAGCATGGTGGAGACCGCCGGGTGGCTGGAGACAAAACGCACACTTGCTTCTTTCAGTGACATCGACTCTGGCAGCTGAGAGGCGATGCGATTGGCGCGGATCTGATCCTTTTGGAAAAGCTCCAGCGGGAAAAATTTTGTTTTGAACGTGTGTGCACTTGGCGGCTGGCCGGTCAGGGCGCCTCCGGCGAAAATGCGGATTGCCAACGAGCCAATCTGATGTTGTTGGCAAAGCTTGAGTACCTGTTCATAGTCGACATCGACCGATCCGGCCGAACGGTCTTCGACAAAGATCCGGAGGATATTGTACGGTACCTGGACCGTCGAGAATCTTCCGTCGGAGGCCAGCTTTTCGAGCGAATGCATGTCTCCCAATCCCGTAAAACCGAAGTGATCAACGCGACCTTGGGACCGCAATTCCTCGAATGTTTCGAGAACACCGCACTGGCCCAGCACGTCGTCGGTGGTGAGCGACGTCGGCAGGTCGCCACGGCTTCGCGTAACCGAATTGTGAAGCTGCAGCAGCGTGACACGTTCCAGGCCGAGCCGTTCCAGGCTACCGGCGAAGGACTCGAGAACCCCTCGACGGATATCGGCCAGCTGTTCTTCTGCCAACCTGACTTTGGTAGCAACGTGAACTTTCGCCGCTGCGGCACCCGTGGATCGCAACGCGGTCCCGAGGCTGGATTCAGATTGTCCACCACCATAGGTTGCGGCCGTATCGAACCAATTGATTCCCAGCTCGATGGCGCGTTGTACTGTTTTCTGTTGCTGTTGTAATGCGTCGCTTACCATCAGCCCGGAAATGGGACCAGCTCCAAAGGCAACTTTAGAGACACGAATCCCAGTGGATCCAAGTTCTTGATACTGCATGAAATCTTCCTTCTATCACGAGTGCAGAGCACCACTTCATTTTTTTAAGTGGTTAGTTTTAATGGGCGGCGCGATCTTTTTCAAAAGTGAATTGCCGTTTACACGGGTGGATTCATTTTGCTTGATTCAGTAGGTTTTAAGAACCGTATTCATTTAAGATTTTGTGACAATTTGTAAACGGAAACTTGAATGCAAGCAGAAACGGTATTTCAAAGCCAGGCCGGTCCAGACTTCGCTGACGCGGCCGATTGTTTCGATTGGCTCTTATCAAGATTTCCCCGATTTTAGGATAAAGATGCAAAAAACCGCCAGGGCTGTGACCATTGTCGAACCAGGTAAGATCGAAGTCCGGGAATACCCAATCCCACCGCTGCCCGACGGTGGTTTGATCATGCAGGTCGAAATGAGCGGGATTTGTGGAACCGATAAACACACTTATCGTGGAGAAACGACGCAATATGGTGGTACGGTCAATGAACAGACTTCGCCATTTCCACTCATCCCCGGGCATGAAAACGTCGGCATCGTGACCGAGGTGTCTTCTGGAAAAACCGATTTTTACGGACAGCCCTTGCGGGAAGGCGATCGCATCACGATGTGTCCGGATGTGGTATGTGGCGAGTGTTACAACTGCCGTCACATTTTTGGCTATTCGTGGTGTGAGAATTGGCGAGGCTATGGGAATTCATTTCGCGCGGATCAACAGCCTTTGATGGGTGGCTGGGCGGAAACCATGGTGATCATTCCTGAGGCATTTGTCTACAAAGTTCCCGACGGTCTGGAGCCTGAGCTTGCTGTATATACGGAATTGATGGCGTGCGCCTTTGCCTTGGATAAGGCGAAGGATTTTTCGACCATGGCATCCGAAGGATTGTTGACCGGCGGTAGTGTTTTGATTCAAGGTTTAGGGCCGTTGGGAATTGCGCATCTGATCATGGCACGCATGATTGGTGCCGGGACGATCATTGCGCTGGATAAGGTCGATTACCGTCTGGAAAAAGCCAGCCTGTTTGGTGCCGACCATGTTTTGAATGTCGATGAAACATCCCCCGAGCAGCGCATCGAGTTGGTCCACCAGTGGACCCATGGTCGCGGAGTTGATGTCGCTATTGAATGTGCTGGATATCCCGAGGCGATTCCCCAGGCAATACCATTGATCCGGCGGGGTGGCATGTATCTGTTGGAGGGAGTTTTTGTTGACATGGGCGAGATTATGTTCAATCCGCACTTGATTGTCAGCAAAGGCTTGCGATTGATTGGATTAAGTAATCATCCTTTCACGTCTTACCAATCCAGTATGGAAATGATGTTGCGTTATCGCGATCAGATGCCATTGGACCAATATGTCACGCATCGGTTTCCGTTGGAAAAAGCTCAACAGGCGATCGACACGGCCCTGGAGCTGCAGTGTGTGAAAGTGGTTTTCGAACCCTGAACAACGGCTTCATGCCAGCTTCCATTTCGCTTGCCTGAGAACAGCGAAGGGTGAGTCCTGCATGACTTCGTACCACACGCTCAGCAGAGTGTTCTCCGGCAATTCAACGGTTGAAGGATAACCCATGTCCCTGCCGACCGCATCGCCCGAGATGATCATCGGTTCGGACCAGGTGCGACCATGGTCCTCGCTGATGCGTGCCTGGTTGCCATAAGGGGGACGTCGATGACCGTAGGTCATCAGCAACCGGCCATCGGTCAATTTTAAAAGGTGCGAAGGGTATCCAAAGACGCCGATCGAGTGAGGCACCGTCCAGGTTTTGCCTCCGTCGTGGGATTCTGTCTGCAACGATTCCAGGGCATGATTTTTGTTGTGGTTGCGAATCTGGGCAACGATGGTACCGGAGTTTGTTTCCACGGCATGCAATTCGTGGTATTGCTGATGGTCGTCTTGGTCGCGGGTGGGGATACCAGCGAGCCAATTCCAGGTCTGTCCGTCGTCGGTCGACTCACAGACGCCGATACGTCCCTGGTTGCGCCAGAGATCCTTGCCTGCATAGAGCTGGCGGCCGTCAGAAAGCTGAATGGGGCCGTGGGGACTGTTGATCAGCGAGTCATAACGGCCGGACCAGGTCACGCCCTGGTCGGTTGAGCGGGTCATCCAAACACCGAGTGATTGCTGGCGTTGCGGCTCTGTCAGACGGTTATGGGCGGCCTGCCACTTTTGATGTCGTGCCTTTTGGTCTGGTTGGGGCCACCACTTTTTTTCGGAATAGTCGACGGACGTGAACGTGGTAACCAACAAGGTCCCTTGATTCGTTTCCAGAATACCCGCATCGCGGTCGTCGATGCCCGAGTCCAACAGAACGCGGGGCCAGCTCCATGTGTCGCCGTCATCGCGGGAACAGATCAACTCGACTCGACCGAATGGACAGACGTGCGCCACGCGACCACCTGAGTAGACAACCAGAAGTTGTCCGTTTTTCCGGCGAACAATGGTTGGCCAGCCACAGTAACTGTTTGCCTGGTGGCTGATCACTTTCGTTTCGATCACATTGGTTTGCGCAGCTGCAAAGATTTGACGTCGATGACCCAACGTCGCTGCGGTGATGGCAGCGCCGGTTGTTGCCAGCATGTTACGCCTGTTGGTTTGAAACATGGTTTTGTCTCCTAGGACCATTCAGATTCAAAGCGGGTGTTCCTGTCAGCGGCCAGAGTGGGTCATGCCAGAGGGTCCTTGCTTGGAAGGTGCTGAAGTGGTTGCACCGTGTTAAGTTTTGGGATAGAATCCGCGCCGGGTCAAGTAAGGGAACTAAAGTTACCGAGCGTAGGGCCGTCGATACCGTAGCGCTGTCTATCTTGTTCGAGGGCCAATTCATGAATTTATCGAACTGCAATGTGAACCGGATAGTCGCCATTGGGATCAGCATCGTGTGTGGTTCATTAGCTGCTGCTGATAATTTGGATGCCGAATCAACCGGCCGGGAATTATTCATCGGCTGGAAACAAAATTATTTATCGATTTACGGAGAACACCTTCCCGGCAAAACGATCGAGATCCATTACCTGGAGGCCTATTGCCGTGCTGATTCGACCGCTGCCGATTGGACGGGTCATACGGTGGTTCCACACCACACGGAACTCGTGGAAGCGACTGCGGACAGAAAAAAAATTCGTCTTCGCTGCCGGGTTTCTGATGGTGTGGTGGTTGACCATCGGATCACTGCGGGAAAGGATGAGGTGGATTTTCAACTGGTTGCTCAAAATCCAACTGAAAAACGTTCGGAAGTCCATTGGGCACAACCTTGCATTCGGATCGGAAAGTTTTCAGGTACCGGCCCTGGTGACACGGATGACAAGTATGCCTATGTTCAACAGAGTTTTCTTTTTATCGACGGAAAACGGGCGATGATGCCGACGCCTGTCTGGGCTACCGAGGCCCGCTATACACCGGGACAGGTCTGGTGTCCCAAACAGGTTCCCCGGACGGATGTCAATCCTCGGCCACTCAATCCACAAGTTCCCAGTAATGGATTGATTGGTTGTTACAGTGCTGACCGAAAGATGGTGTTTGGGGTGGCCTTTGAACCGTATCAAGAGTTATTTCAGGGTGTTATTCGATGCTTGCATTCTGATTTTCGATTGGGTGGTCTGCAGCCGGGAGAAACCAGAAAAATTCGTGGCAAGATTTATTTAGTGGCGACTGACGTGCCCCGACTGTTGAAGAGATATGAAGCGGATTTCCCTGAGCATGTCGAATAGATAGAAGCGAGAAAGATCGATACGCCCCCATGAGGCGTTGCCAGTTTTCTTAAATTCAATTTTCCAGCATCAGAAAACGATTTACTTTCAAGATGGCCGTTGTTTCCCATGACCGACTTCAGCAATTTGCTGCTCAGCTGATTGAAGCTGTCGGTTCTCCCTCGGAATCCGCCCAGGTAGTCGCATCCCACTTGGTCAGTGCGAATATGGCGGGTCACGATTCCCACGGTGTTGTCCGCTTGCTGGAGTATTGCCAACATGCGAAACAGGGATACGTGAACCCTCAGGAAACGCCGGTCATTGTTCGGGAAACACCCACCACGGCGCTGGTGGATGGAAATCTTACCTGGGGCGCGGTCGTGTCTCGTTTTGCCATGAACCTGGCAATTGAAAAAGCGACCCACTGTTCCATTTCAGCG
>Ga0310125_10001078_pt1 | contig 13530 bp, 10 predicted proteins | sample CB11b_Tmax_Bot8__FD_203508 | JGI IMG/M metagenome (GOLD analysis project Ga0310125, IMG submission 203508) | Marine microbial communities from Western Arctic Ocean, Canada - CB11b_Tmax_Bot8 | ecosystem: Environmental > Aquatic > Marine > Oceanic | place: Canada: Western Arctic Ocean | collected... | reverse complement strand
GACCTGCTCGGCATTGCCACGCTGGGGTTCCGTGGCGAGGCGTTGCCCAGCATCGCGTCCGTATCACGGGTCGAGGCATCAAGCAGGCCGGCCGAACGGGATGCGGGCGAAAGACTGTTACTGGAGTTCGGGGAACGCGAGGAGTTCGGCAAGGCGGGCGTTCCTGCGGGAACATCGGTTGCTGTTAGGGGACTTTTCTCGAACGTACCAGCCCGCCGGAAATTCCTCCGATCTCCGGGCGCGGAGCTCGGGCGTATCCAGTCGCTTGTGACTTCTTACGCGTTGGTGCGCTCGGATGTTGCGTTCCGGTTGGGCGCGGATGGACGTCAGCGCGTTGTGACCCCAGGCGGAGGCGATTTACGGGGGGCCGTCGCTGGTACGTACGGCGCGCGTATCGCCGAGGCGATGTTGGAGCTACCGGAGGCGGAGCCGTTTTCGGATGGAGCGCCGGCCGCTTTCGCCGTCGGAGGTTTGACTGGAGCTCCCTCTATTAGTCGTGGGACTCGGCGGTTCATCACCCTGGGGATCAACGGGCGGTGGATACAGAGCAAACGCATTACGTATGCCATTGAGCAGGCGTATCACGGCTTTCTTGGAGCGCGCAGATTTCCGATCGCAGTTGTGCTGGTACGGTTGCCGCTCAACGACGTGGATGTGAACGTGCACCCGGCGAAGACGGAGGTCAGGTTCCTGCGTGAGGATCTCGTGTTTGGAGAGGTGCAGCGGGCTGTTCGGTCTGTACTCATCGCCAACGCACCGGTGCCATCGTTCCGTCCGACCACCCCGTCTCATACGTTTGCCGGTGTGGGCGGCACTGGTGTTGGGGGAGGACCGATAGCGAATGCGCCGAGGACTGATCTTGAGCAGAATCCGCTTTGGCCTTCACGCCATGAAGTGGTTCCGCCCGGCGGGGTTGGCTCCGGAACGGATTCCGGTCCCGAGTCGGGTTCGACAGAGGTGTCTGTACGTCTGCCCGGGAGTGACCCAGGGCAGACGCAGCGGGAGACCCTGCCGGTTCTAAGGCTGATCGGTCAGGCGCAGTCGACGTATTTGATCGCCGAGGGACCAGATGGTGTGTACCTGATCGATCAGCACGCGTCGCACGAGCGGGTTCGATTTGAAGAGATCAGCAGGGCACTCAATACGGGCGCTCCGGACGCACAGCAGATGCTCGAACCAGAGCCGGTGGCGCTCGATCCACGGCAGGAAGAGCTGCTGGCGGATCAAGGTGACCTGATCGCTGGGTTGGGGTTTGTTGTCGAACCGTTCGGACCGGGAACGGCGTTGATTCGGGCGATTCCACGCATGCTGGCAGACCGCACATCGGCGGCGGGCGACGCTTTCAGCGGCCTACTGGACGAAGTGGCGTCCGGGGGGCGGAATGATGCCTGGCGTGAGCGATTGATCGCTACCCTGGCCTGCCATTCCTCGGTGCGTGCAGGGATGCAACTGACAGACGACGAGGGTAGGGCGCTTTTGAGAAGCCTTGAGAAGGCGGACCAGCCACACACCTGCCCGCACGGCAGACCGACCATGATCCACATGAGCCAGCCCGATCTAGAGCGAGGCTTCGGGCGGCGGTAGGGCGTGTCCTAGATGTTCTTGAAGTAGCGACCTATTGCCCGGTCAGCCACGTATCCGGTGTTTGACCAGATTTCCGCCGCGCTGGGTTCGTTTACGAACACCAGACTTGTGATTCGGCCGAACCCCAGATAGCCCAGGCGAGATTCGACTTCGGACATGAGTCGTCGGGCGATGCCGCGTTGGCGTCTATCCACAACAGTAGAAGCGATGGGATGTCCACTGGCTCACATAGTGAGCCAGCCCCAGCTCCCCTCCTAATGTAGATGGGGACTATCTTGCTCCCCCAAAAATCAGTAGATGCCGACTATTCGTTGACCACATACGAGGCGCAGTCTAAACTTTGCGTGAACCGACCAGCCAGTCGGTAGCAACCGCACAATCCCCTTACGAGCGTCGATGGCCGTCCAGAACGAAACAACCCGTGACCGCATTCTTGAGGCCGCCGAAGACGCGTTTGGCGAACAGGGTTACCACGAGACGTTGGTTGAAGACATCGCCGGCCGGACTTCGCTGTCAAAGGGCGGCTTTTATTTCCATTTTCCGAGCAAACAAGACCTGTTCTTCGCGGTTATAGACCGGCTCGCCAATCGACTGACCAGCAGGGCGGAAGGAGCGGCGGCGAAATGCTCTTCCCCTCTTGCCGGCGCCGAGGCGGCGCTTACCGAGGTACTGACCCGGCTCGGGCGACGTCGTCGGATCGCCAAAGTCCTTCTCGTGCAGGGCTACTCGATGGGCTCGCCATTTGAGAAAAAGCGGGTCGAGGTGTACGGACAGTTCGCCGCAGTGATCCAGGACCGGCTCGACAGGGCGGTTGTTGCGGGGGAGATATCTCCGACCAATACACAGGTTGTGGCCCGCGCCTGGCTGGGCGCGGTCAACGAGATAGTCGTGAACTGGGTATACCGCGGTTCGCCGACTCCAACCGAGGCGCTTCCGGTACTTAGGACAATCCTGGTAGGGGGACTTGAGCGGCCCGACTTCAGTGGGGCTACGGAAACAGAGGACAACAATGACTAGCGCGACTCCGCAGGCTCCGACATCGGCATGGGGCCGGGTCCTACTGTTCTCCGAGACGATCAAGTTCGAACACTCGGTTTTCGCGCTGCCGTTTGCCGCCGCAACCGCTTTTCTTGTTGCCGACGGACTTCCGGACTGGAATCCGCTCGTTTGGCTGGCCGTCGCTATGGTCGGGGCGCGGACCTTCGGCATGGGCGCAAACCGGGTCATCGATGCGCAGATCGACGCACGTAACCCTCGCACGGCGAGTCGCGCCATCCCGGCGGGATTGATCACCTCGCGACAGGTGTGGGTCTATATGGGCGTTGCGCTGGCGGCGTTCCTGCTGGCCGTATCGCAACTCGACCGGCTCGCTTGGTATCTGAGCCCGATCGTGATCGCCGTTCTCGTGTTCTACCCATACACCAAGCGCTTTACATGGCTCGCGCACCTCGCCCTCGGCGCCATCTACATCATGATCCCACCCGCTACATGGGTTGCGCTGACCGGCGAGCTCAACTGGGGCGTCACCTGGCTCGGCATCGGGGCCATGTTCTGGGTCGCAGGGTTCGACATCATTTACGCCACGGCGGACATCGAGATCGACCGTGCCCAGGGCCTCAACTCCATCCCGTCCCGGTTCGGCATCCGGGCCGCACTCTGGATATCTCGTTCATTCCACATGATGACCGTGATCGCGCTGGTTATCGCCGGAACACTACTGGAAGTCCATGCGCTTTATTACGTCGGCGCCGGGGCAGCCGCGCTGCTTCTGACATATGAACAACGGCTGATATCTCCGACCGACCTTTCACGATTGGGCGCGGCGTTTTTCACCATGAACGGCGTCATCGCGGTGGTGTTCGTCGGGTTCGTCATAGCCGGAACGTTGGTGAACTGATGGCGAATTATGTTGTCGGGATCTCGGGCGGTAGCGGCGCGCCTTACACCCGTCGGGTGATTGAGGGACTGGTCGAAGCGGGGCACGACGCGAAGATCGTTGTCACGGACGCAGGCCGGCGTGTTTTCGAGATCGAACTGGGCATCGCGCTAACGGGTGACCCGGCCGACGATACACGTATTCTGACGGATAATCTGGACCTTGGTTCGGGGTCTGGCTCCATCGAGTTGTTCGACCAACGGAATGTCGCTGCGACCATCGCCAGTGGATCGTATGAGTGCGAAGGAATGGTGGTCGTGCCGTGCTCTATGGGAACACTGGCTCGTATAGCGGCCGGTATTTCGTCAAACCTGCTTGAACGGGCGGCGGATGCGGCGCTGAAAGAGCGAAGGCGCCTGATCCTCGTGCCGCGCGAGACCCCCCTTAGCCTCATCCACCTTCGCAACATGACGGCCGTGACGGAGGCCGGGGCGATAGTGATGCCCGCCATGCCCGGCTTCTACCACTTGCCGGAGAGTGTGAACGACCTGGTCGACATGATCGCCGGGCGGGTGTTGGACGGTTTGGGAGTGAACTCGACTCTCCTTCGACGCTGGAAGGGAACTGGGGACTGAGATGGCTTTCACCGACCTCCAAACTTTCCTGAGCTACCTGGAACAACACGGCGAGCTTCAACGCATCAAGGTACCCGTCAGCCCGGAGCTTGAGATCACGGAGATCGCCACGCGGTCCGTGCTCGAAGGCGGCCCGGCCCTGTTGTTTGAGAATGTTGAAGGGTCGACATACCCGGTCGTGATCAACGTCCTTGCGTCGCGTCGGCGTATTCAGATGGCGATCGGTGGCGAACCGGAGGAGCTGGGCGAGCGGCTGCTCCACTTCATTCAGGACATGAATCCGCCGTCTTTCAAGGCGATCTGGCGCAACCGCAAGATGGCGAAGCGCTTCATGAACTTCCGGCCGGGCAAATCTCGAAGAGCGTTGGCTCAACAGGTCGTGGATTCGAACCCCGATCTCGGAAGTCTGCCGATTCTCAAGTGCTGGCCAGAAGATGGCGGTCGGTTTGTGACACTGCCGCTCGTGCACACCGTCGATCAGGAGACGGGCATCCGCAACATCGGCATGTATCGGATGCAGGTGTATGACGGCCAGACCACTGGTATGCACATACAGATCCAGCGCGGCGGCGGTGTCCATCACTGGCATGCGGAAAGACGCGGCGCACCGATGGAAATGGCGGTCGCGATTGGAGGCGATCCGGCGTTGTGGCTCGCTACGGTTGCAGCGCTTCCTGAGGGCTTCGACGAGGCCGCGTTTGCCGGATTCCTGCGCAATGCAAGGACGCCGATGACGAATGCAGTGACTCTGGATATGCAGGTGCCGGCGCAGGCTGAATTCGTACTTGAGGGCGTTGTCCCGCCTAACGTGCGTCGTACCGAAGGTCCGTTCGGCGATCACTTCGGCCACTACTCGGAGGCAGCCGAGTTCCCGATCTTCCAGGTGAAGACGATCACGCGGCGACGTAATCCCGTTTATCCGGCGACCATTGTGGGGAAACCGCCGCAGGAAGATAAGTTTATAGGTGACGCAACGCAGGAAGTTCTCAAACCGCTGGCCCGACTGATCCACCCGGAACTGACGGACCTGTGGGCCTACTTCGAGGCCGGGTTTCACAACCTGCTGGTCGTATCCGTGGAGACCCGTTATGAGCGAGAGCCGTTGAAGACGGCGCTCGGGTTGCTTGGCACTGGCCAGCTGGCACTGACCAAGGTGATCGTGCTAGTCGACCCGGACGTCAATGTGCGCAGCTTCGCGCGGGTGGTGCAGGCCATCAGGCGTAATTTCGAGGTCCAGCAGGACGTTCAGGTGATCGCTCGTGCTCCGGTAGATACGTTGGATTTCACCGGCGGGGCGACCACGCCAACTGGTGGCGGAAAACTCATCATCGATGCAACCGGGCGCGGCGCATCCCCGGACACGGCGATCCCATTGCCGGGCGATCTATCGGCGATCGCGCCTGGGGCGATGCGTTCCCGGTTCGTTGAGCAGACGCTGCTTGTGGTCCAGATCGAGAACGAACCACGCCGCGCCCTTGAGGCGCTCGTCGCGTCGCCACTGCTTTTCAAAGTCAAGATGATCGCCGTTGTCTCGCCCGACATAGATATCGACGACGACACATCGCTCCTTTGGGGCATCTTCACCCGGTTTGACCCGGCACAGGACATCGTTTTCACCAGCGCAGAGCTTCGAGGCCCCGTCCCGGCATATTCAGGGGTGATGGGGATCGACGCTTCTCTCAAGTCCTCTTACCCAAGGCCACTCGTGATGGATCCCGATGTGATCCAGAAGGTGGAACGCAGGTGGGGCGAGTACTTCAGTTGAAACACAACATTCAGGAAAATGAGAGCAGGTTAAGTTGACGTTACAGACACTGGAAGCGAACGGCATCCAGTTCATAGATCCGGCCCTCGTGCCGATCTGGGAGAAGGTGGAGGCGGGGGAACGGCTTAGTTTTGATGAGGGGGTCACCATGCTCGAGAGCGCCGATTTTCCGGCGCTCGGGAAGATGGGGGACTACAAGAAACGGATCGTGTCAGGGGACAAGGTTTACTTCGTCCTCAATCGGCACATTAATCCGACAAATATTTGTGTTCTGAGCTGCTCCTTTTGTGACTTCGCGAAAAAGCCGGGAGATCCGGACGCGTACGAGCTCAGCACGCAGGAAATCCTGGATTCGATCGATCCCGAAATGGGAGAGGTCCACATAGTTGGTGGTCACCATCCAGACTGGCCGTTCGAGCATTACGAACAGCTTGTGAAAGACATCCACGCCGCGTACCCGAACGTAAACATCAAGGGTTTCACGGCGTCCGAGATCGACTACTTCCACAGGCGCTGGAAGATCGAACCTGAAGAGTCGTTGGCTCGCCTGAAAGAAGCCGGTTTGAGGTCGATGCCAGGTGGCGGTGCTGAAGTTTTCTCGGAGCGTATACATCGGGAGCTGCTGCCCGGAAAGGCGAACGCGGATCGATGGGCACAGATCCATCGCACGGCCCACGCTATGGGCATCAAGTCCAACGCCACCATCCTCTACGGCCATATTGAGACGATGGAAGAGCGCATCGACCATCTGGTCCGGTTGCGTGAGATCCAGGACGATACGAACGGCTTTCTCGCGTTCATCCCGCTCGAATACCAAGTCGGCAGCACCTTGCTGGTGCCGAGACATGCGCCGCCGATGGACGATCTGAAAATGATCGCCGTCGCCCGCCTGATGCTGGACAACGTCCCCCACATCAAGTCGTACTGGGTGATGCTCGGTGAGGCGACTGCGGCGCTCGGTTTGCACTTCGGAGCAGACGATATGGACGGAACGATCGGCAAAGAACGCATCGCTCATGCGGCGCAGGCCGATTCGCCGGCCGGACTTGCACGTGAGCGAATGGCCCGGCTGATTAAGACGACCGGCCGAGTGCCCGTGGAACGTGATGCCCTTTACAACGAACTAAAGGTGTATTCCTGATGGCCCCAAAACTTCGAGTCGGCCTCATGCCGTACCTGAACTCGGCTGTTTTCTACAAACGCATGCCGGACGACAGTGCTCATCTGGTTGAGTACGTTCCTCGTGAGATGGCGCTCGCTTTAGAACGGGGCGATATCGACGCCGGTCCGCTGCCTGTGGCCGAATGGTTCCGTATGGATGCGGCGCTGAAGCCGGTCGGGGACTTTTGCGTGGCGACCAAACGGATGTCGGTGAGCATCCTCTTATTCAGCTCCCGGATGCCCGATCAGATGGAGGGAGCAAGGATCGCCGTAACAGAGCAAACGGCGACCACGGTTCAGCTCATGCGCGTCCTGTTCAAAGAACACTGGGGAGTCGAGCCGGACTCCCTAGTGACACGGGACGAGCCGCACGATGCCATCCTTCTGATCGGAGACGAGGCGCTGTGCAATCGCAGTGGGATAGATGAATTCCCGTTCGTGCACGACCTCGGCGAGGTGTGGAACGAAATGACGGGCCTTCCCTTTGTTTACGCCCACTGGCTGGCACGTTTAGACACTGAGCCCGCAGCTCTCGCCGCTCTTGAAAGCGCCGTCGGCGAGAGCCTTGATAACGCATTGGCGGATGTAGAGGGGCTCACCTCGGAGGGCTGGCCGGCTGCAAACATGCGGCCTGAAGAGGCGGTGTCATACCTGGAACAGTTCACTTACCGCATGGGCGACGAGGAACGTGAGTCTCTGGAACTCTTTCGAACCTATTACGAGCGCCTGCCCGAGTGGCGACCAGCTCCTACTACTACGAACTCAAACGGAAATTGAGGAACAAAGTGCTATCGACAATCCGCCGGAAGGTGAACACTGGTGAGCGAATTGATCAGGAAGAGGCTCTCTTCCTCCTGAATGACGCCGATCTGCTTGACCTCGCGCCGATGGCGCAGCAGTGGCGCTATCGCCACAACCCCGAACGCCGGGTTACCTTCGTCGTGGACACCAACCTGAACTATACGAACGTCTGCGACGCCTACTGCACCTTTTGCGCATTCTATCGGGCAGACCCGGATCACAAGGATGCTTACACGTATACCGTGGCGCAGATGATGGACCAGATCGGCGCCGCCACTTCCAAGGGTGTTACGACGGTGCTGATGCAAGGCGGGTTAAATAGCGCGCTGCCGCTTGAGTACTACGTCGAAATGGTGAGCGAAACCGCCCGGTTATATCCGGAGGTCACTCCGCACTTTTTCTCGGCACCCGAAATCATGAAGATGGTTGAGGTGTCCGGAAAATCCATCCGGGAGGTCCTGCAGTCGCTCAAGGAAGCGGGGTACCGCTCCTTGCCCGGTGGTGGTTCCGAAATCCTTTCCAACCGGGTGAAGGCTGAGATCAGCCGTTTCAAGCCAAAGGGCACCGTGGATGACTGGACACGCGTCCACGAAGAGGCGCACGAAATCGGCCTACGAACGACCGCCACGATGATGTACGGCCACATAGAAACGCCAGAAGAGGTCGTAGAGAGCCTTGGGCACATCCGAGATGTGCAGGACAAGGCGGGTGCCGGCGGTCAGCCCGGGTTCACGGCCTTCATCCCATGGAGCTACAAGCGGGACAATACCGGGCTCGCGCAGAAGGTGAAGCAGGAGTCCGGGCCGAACGAGTATCTGCGGGCGATAGCCCTGTCCCGGATCTTTTTGGACAATGTCAAACACATTCAGGCGTCCTGGTTTTCCGAGGGTCGTAAGACCGGCCAGGTTGCGTTGCACTTCGGGGCGGACGACTTCGGCGGCACCCTTTTTGACGAGAACGTGATGCAGGCTGCCGGGTTCTACAACCGGACCACGGTGAACGAGGTCAAGAACGTGATCTTTGACGCCGGGTTTGTGCCGGCTCAACGTACCACTGAATACGACGTCCTTGAGATATTTGACGATCACCAGGCGGACGAGTCGAGCAAGGCGCCGTTAACCATGGTTTCCGGCTAACAGCCGTGGGTTGCCCTATTCAATACACACACCTCACACGCAGGCAGACATTGCCCTGCATGTGTCTATCACACAAATAACATCGAGGACCACATTCTAATGACAGACCGAAGGCCCCTTTCTATCGGCCACAGCCCGGATGCAGATGACGCGTTCATGTTTTACGCGCTAGCCCACGAGCACATCACGATTCCTGGACGCGAAATCCAGCACCATATGGAAGACATCGAATCACTGAACAACCGCGCCATGACGGGCGATTTGGACGTAACCGCTATCTCAGCTGCTCAGTATCCTCAGATCGCCGACAAGTATCGGATTATGGCGTGCGGATCATCCATTGGCCGGAATTACGGTCCGGTGATCGTGTCTAGATCAGAGATGTCGTACGCAGATCTTGAAGGAAAGAAAATCGGCGTGCCCGGCGAGTTCACGACCTCGTACCTTCTGCTCCAGATCTTCGTGGACATTCCGTTCACACCGGTCTTTTTAGACTTCGATGCGGTTGGACCTGCGGTGGACGATGGATCGGTCGATGCCGGGATCTTGTTGCACGAAGGCCAGATCCTTTACGAACAGCAGGGCTATCACAAGGTGATGGACCTCGGCGAAGAATGGTTCTCCGCGACAAATCTACCAATCCCGCTCGGCCTGGACTGCGTGCATCGCCGTATGGGTGGCGAGGAACAACTAGCGGTCGCGAAAGCTTTGCACGATGCGATTGTGTACGCGCGCGACAACGAGGACGACGCCCTGGACTACGCGCTTCAGTACGGGCGTGGCATTGAAAAGGAAGACGCCCGAAAGTTTGTACGTATGTACGTCAATCAGGACACGGTGGACATGGGTGACGAAGGGCGACGTGCGCTCGAACAGTTGTTTGGGATGGCGGCGGAGCGGGGGATCATCTCCGAGGTGCCGGAGATCGATCTCGTACCGGTGAGTTAATTCCGAATTCGCACCGGAACGCTCAGGTGGCTATCCAAGAACGTAGCCCGTTGGAATCGAAGAACGCAACGGACGGCTCTCCGTTGGGCACTAGGCAGATAAGCGCAGCGCATCTGTCCGTTAATGTCCGAGAGAATTACGTGTGGAGAGCCATCCCCTGATCGTCCGATTACGGTGCGGGTATGGCAGTCATCGTCGCCCAATTTGAATCTTTTGCCTCGCACCAGTTCACGGACGTCATCCGGAACGGAATTCAAGGCCTCAGACATTCTTCACCATCACTGGCGTCTCTGGCTACCTGAGCCTGTTAAGTAATCGTCTCCATGAAGATCAAGATCAGGGCGATAAACGCGCTGGTCACTTCCCGATGCATTCGTTCCTCCGAAGTCCGCCATGTGTATAGATATCTCGCTTGGACGACCCACCCACCCGAACTGACGCGGGGAGATCGATCCATCCCACCAACATTAATCTGCCGTTTAGGAGGGCCGAATCGGGGATTTTCGCAGTCCGAGAAGTAAAAACTCACGTATTGATGTTCGTAGTCGCCAATCTGCGCCCGCCTATACGATCCAGATGGCCGGGGGATAGCGAGAATAGAACCCCGTACCAGGCATAGAAGTGCACGGCGCCGGCATTCGTAAGGTCCCCAAGCCCACAAAGTCATAAGCAAGGCAAACGTTTGAAAAGTCATCTGCTAATGGTCGCAGCGGCAGGACTTGTATTAATCCTGGCCGCCTGTGGTGGTGGAGGGGAATCCGATTCCCCGGTGACCGCGACGTCTGATTTCGCCCAACAAGACGCCACCCGCGTACCACCGTCCACCGACCCAGAGATAGTGTTACCGACGATTGTTTCAGCAATGAACGCAGCCGGTAGCTGGCGGGTGGAGGCGCAACTGATGGTCCAGGATGTGACCGACGATGGCGAGCAGTCGCTGGTCACGAACATCTCCGCCGCCAGATCTGGACCAGAGGAAAACATTGTAGTCACGCACAGCTCGGCCACCACGGGATCGATATCCGGATCTACCAGCGCCGAGAATCGGGTCGTGGACGGAGCTCGATATCGCCGGGATCCGAATAGCGGGGAGTGGACGGTTAGCGATACGGGTGATGCCGCTCCCGGGCTAACGATCGACGCGGACGTGGTGGGCCAGATTGAGGTATCGACGGCGACTGTCACGATCACGGAACTGGACGGAGAACAGGTATTGCACGTGACGGGGACGGTTCCCGGTGTGGATGCCGCAGAGGCGGTAGAGGTGTTCGCCGGGGTCGATGACAACCTCGTCCGGAAAATTCTGCTGACCGGGCGCGCTCCGGGGTCCAACTTCGGAGGACTTCTGTCGATCTCGGAGCGGTTATTGCCACAGACCGTTGAGGCCCATTACCTGGAGTACGGTCGGCCGATCTTGGTTCACATCCCGCCCGATATAGATGAAGACGGAGTCGCCGAGACCCAAACCTACCTGAGTACAATCAACCCGTTCTCGATGGATATCCCGGGTGATATGAGTCAGTCGACCCGAACGGAACTGATTGGGGACAGGTTCAATGGCTCAGGTGGGGAGGTACTGTTCATCATCGAGGAGTACCTGGATGTTGAGACGGTATACGTCGGAGAGCTTGCCGGAAAAACTCCGGATGTTGAGACGTACGCGAGGCGATTCGAGATCGAGCTTGAGAAGTCTGATGCCTACGATGTGGTGTCAAATGAGGCGTTCACCACGGATTCCGGGCTGAAGGCGAGGATTCTTCGATTCTCCGAATCAGATGGGGCCGTCCAATGGTCGCACCTGTCTTACTTTCATGGCGATGAACTGGGTTTTGGCGCAACTTACGGCGCTTTTTCGGCGCGTTATGAGGAGATCGAGGAATCGATCCTTGAAGCGTTCCGTACCTTTGTCATACTCGAATAGTGGCGCTGGGAGACTCAGCTTTTAGACCTGTGATCCTCGGCATTGTCGGACGGGGTGAAGCCGAGCGCCTTCCAGCCTGAAGACGTGTCGTAGATCTTCCAAGTGTTCGCAGATGCGCCGTAGACGATCTCGTACTTGATTCCGGGCGCCTCGACACAGGCCGAGAAAAATCCGGCGAGATCCGCATGACTGAACCATGCCACGTAGCCACGCGGGTCGTCACCGATGGCGTCACTGTCGGCGATAGTGCCCAACCGCACGCAGACGACCTCCATGCCCTCGCAGTCGGCATAGTAGCGCCCGAGCGACTCCCCGAGCGCCTTCGTAGCCGCGTAGCGACCGTCCGGGCGCACCGGCATGTCTGCGGTGACCAGGGGCACGGTTTCCGGGTCAAGGCCGTCGTATCGCCCGGATGCGATCGATGCCCACGGCTCGTCGGTTTCGTAGTTTCCAACGACGTGCATCGAACTGGCGAAAACGAAACGCCGCACACCGGCGGCATGTGCCGCGTCGTACACGTTTGCTGTGGCGACTACGTTGGTCGGTAGTAACAGGTCCCATCCGATGTCCGGCGTATGCCGGCGTTCCGCGGCCAGATGGATCACGGCATCGACACCCTCGAACAGGGGAGATATGACATCGATATCCGTGAGATCGGCGACGACTGTGCCATCTCGTTCCAACGGCCGGATGTCTATGCCCGTAACTTCGTGCTGTTTGCTCAGCGCATCGGCGATGACGCTGCCTATCGTTCCGCCGATTCCGGTGATCAGGATCTTCAACTTGACGTACTCCAAACCGTTGTCTTCAACAGGTCAGGTGTTGACCTGCGCCGGGAACGGGACGAGTCTAGGCCCAATGGGGCGTTAATTTCCAAGAAAGGCGACACAATAACGGCTTGAGGACACCAACGCATCCAACAGAAACCCACGTTAAGGACACACATGCCCAACGCCACGATCACGCTCGACCCGGACCGAAATGCAGGGAAGATCGACAGGCGTATATTCAACGGGTTTCTGGAGCACCTTGGCCGTGCGGTGTACGAGGGTATTTACGATCCTGAAAACCCCCTGTCTGACCAGCGCGGATTCAGGCGTGACGTGCTGGAAGTCATGCGCCAGATGCGTATGCCGTACGTCCGATACCCGGGCGGTAATTTCGTAAGTAATTACGATTGGAAAGACGGTATTGGCCCGGCGGACACGCGCCCCGTGCGCGCCGATTTCGCATGGCAAACATCCGAGCCGAACACCTTCGGCACCGACGAGTTCATGGATTGGTGTGAGGCCGCCGGTACTGCCCCGATGATGGCGGTCAATCTCGGAACCGGTACGGCGAAATCGGCGGCAGAGCTTGTCGAGTACTGCAATCATCCGTCCGGCACCTACTGGTCAGACCTGCGCCGCTCAAACGGCCACGCCGGTCCACATGGCGTGAAGATCTGGTGTCTCGGGAACGAGATGGATGGGCCGTGGCAGGCCGGGCATGTTCCCGCGTCGGAGTACGCGCTTCGTGCTGGGCAGGCAGGGAAGTTGATGAAGGGCATCGATCCAACGATCGAGACCATCATCGCCGGGTCGTCCGGAAACCACATGCCCGAGTACATGGAGTGGGACCGTACCGCGCTCGAGTACACCTGGGATCACGTCGATTACATCTCAGCGCACCGGTACTCCCGGAATGATCAGGACGACACGCCC
>Ga0310125_10001077_pt1 | contig 13535 bp, 8 predicted proteins | sample CB11b_Tmax_Bot8__FD_203508 | JGI IMG/M metagenome (GOLD analysis project Ga0310125, IMG submission 203508) | Marine microbial communities from Western Arctic Ocean, Canada - CB11b_Tmax_Bot8 | ecosystem: Environmental > Aquatic > Marine > Oceanic | place: Canada: Western Arctic Ocean | collected... | reverse complement strand
GCACGGTATTGGATTTCTTCAGCGTGCGTTCGATTTCTGCGTCGAACTTGTCTCCCACCAGCAGGCGAACCGGCACTGGCTTACCGACAGATGGGCGATAATTCTGGGGGGCCAGCCAGTAATCATGGGCCGCAGCCGATTCCACCAGCACGGCACACAGCAGGAGAGTGAAGACTCGTACCATGATCAATCATCCTTCACAAAAAGAAACAACGAGATCGACTCAGAGTATCCCCGATCCGATGGCGACAGTCAAAACTCCACTTTCCCCAGCATAAATTGGATAGGTTGGAAAGACGAGAAAGCATAGGATGGGATCTGGAGTCACCGGCTCCCGATCTCAAAAAACCCGGATCTATTTCACGTTGAGTTCTCCATCGATGCCAGGCCAGCCAACTGATAGCCCCGAGACCGTCGCTGGCGACCTGGAAGCGACAGCGACGTCGTGGCGGTCCACGGTGATTGCCTACATCGTGCTGGTCTGCTTGACCCTGGTCTTCTTTCACGAGGCCACATTTTCCGGCAAGAGCGTCAACAACTTCGACAGCGCCGCGATCTACGTTCCACTGCATGTCGAAAATGCCCGGCTGCGGGCCGAGGGAGAGATTCCCTTGTGGAATTCACATGCCCTGCTGGGACTTCCCACGCATGCGGAGAACGAGCTCAGTGGCGTCTACCCGCCCAGCCTGGTCTTCAACCTGGTTGGCGACACGTCCAAAGCGTATACCAGCTACCTGCTGTTCCACTACCTGCTCGCGCTGGCCGGCATGATGTACCTGGCGTCTGTTGTGGGTGCCAGGCTCCTTGGCCAGACTGTCGCCGCACTCACCTTTGTCCTTGGCGGGACGTTCGTTGGAATCACCTACATCGCGGCCTTGATGACAACCGTCGCCTGGCTCCCCTGGATCCTCGGCCTCCAGTTACGGGCACTTGAAACGCGTCGCTACCGGCTTGTGATCATCGCCGGCGTCCTGCTGGCCCTGCAAACATCCGGGGCCCATCCCCAGGTCAGTTTTTTCACGCTCCTTGTCCTGTTGCTTGCCATGCTTCACGAGTTTCGCTTTCGCAAGGGTCGCAAGGGAGCCTTCTTTGCTGTCAAGGCGACCGGCCTGATCCTGTTTGTGGGCCTGGGGCTGGCGGCACCCCAGGTGGCGTACTGTATCGAGTTCATTTCCAGCAGTCCCAGGTGGCAGGGCCTGGGGACCGAGCAGCAACTGATCGGGTCACTCCCACCGCAGTATTTTCTCCAGCTCCTTGTCCCCAACCTGCTGGGAACAAGTACTGACGTTTCCTACTATCTCTGCGAAATGCGGATCTACTTTGGCATTCTCGCACTCGGACTGTTGGCCTGGGGCTGCCGGGTACAAAGCCGTTTCCGGCCGTTCTTGCTGGTTTCCCTGGTCATAGCCATCCTGCTTGCCCTGGGCCGTTTTGGTGGCATCTACCTTCTGCTAGTGCACCTGCCGGGATTCCAGCAAATCCACAACCCGTCACGGTTCCTGTTGATCCTGGCCCTCATCGGTTCCACCCTGGTAGGGCTGGGTGCCGACCAGCTCCTAAACCACTGGTCGGCAAAGAGTCTCTGGCGTTCGACCACTGCCAGGATCTACGGGGTCCTGGCAGTCCTGTTGCTGGTCCTTGGTGTCGCATCGATCACGGCATCGCCGGATGGCAGCCTGCACAGGTTTTATCGGCAACTGCTCAATCTCGGCATGCAAGGGGATAACTGGGGCACGGCAGAGCAGCTTGCGGCTTTCGGCCGATGGTCCTTGTTGGCGGCCGGCTGGTGCGTCGGCTGCCTGGTCCTCTTCCTGCTTTTGGCAAGGCAGGTTCGCCGTCCCCTGGTCGCCGCCTGCCTGCTGCTTCTGCTGGCAGCGGACCTGTTCGTCTCAAACCAGATCCTTCCCTTCGGCCCACCCGGCTACTACCGGGACACTCCCGAACCCATTGCCTGGCTGCAGAAACAACCCGGAACCTGGCGCGTGGCGGCAGTCCCACCGGCCACCGGCAGTATCGTTTCTCCCGACCTCACTTACCTGCCGTCAAATGTCGCCGCACTGTTTGAACTGGATGCCCTGAACTACCACACCGCCTCACGGCAACAGGTCTTCGACCAGTTCTTCGGCGATTCAATCAACCCGATGCTCAACACCTCTCCCAGGGAACTTGGTGTTTTTAATGTCAGGTTCCTGGTCCTTAGCGAGGCCGTTCCCGAGCTCGCCAGCCAGCTTCGATTTGAGCACGGGGATTGTCGAATCTACGAGAACCCGGACTGGCAAGAGAGAATCTCCGTTCGGGAAGACTACCGCGTCGTCCCCCAGACCCTGCTGGCCATCAAGGATGAACTGAACTCGGAGGGTTTTGACCTCCGCTCATCTGTTCTCCTGCACGAGCAACCCGGCCCCTTCCTGGATGGGACCCCCAGGAGCGTCGACGATGCCACGCTGGAAATCCAGGAATACAGTGCCCGGACGATCCTCCTGCAGGTGGAACTCCCCCGCCAGGCGATCCTCGTTGTCAGCGACCTGCATTACCCGGGCTGGACGGCTACCTCCAACGGTCGCCCGCTTCCGGTCCTGGTAACCAACGGTCTCACGCGCGGGCTGGCACTCGGTCCGGGCAGGCACGAGATCGTATGGAATTATCGTCCAGCCAGTTTCTACCAGGGGTATTTCCTGACGGCATCCGTCCTGTTGTTCCTGGCCGCCTGGGGACTGGTCATTCGATTCAAGAGCCGCCAGCCACCACGCCGCAAGGGGAAGAAGCGCAAGCAAAAAGGCCGCATGCCCAGCACCGAAGCCTGAAATTCCCACTCTTGTCCGCCTGGCATGCAAAGCGACTTCCTAGCCGCGGGCAAAGAACAGCCAGTCGGTCCGCTTCTGGTCGATCAAGCGGTTCTCATGGCTCACCGGTTCAACGCGGACCTCCTCGAAGACTTGAGCAAGCGCATCGGCAAACGGGGAACTCTCGGCGTAGGACCAGACTGCCAAAACGCCGTCCGGGGCCAGGTGCTGCCGGGCCGCCAACAGGCCCTCCCGCGTATAAAAAGAACTGCTCGGTTCGGCCAGGCGTTCGTCCGGCGAGTGATCGACATCAACAAGGACCAGGTCGAACAGATCACCAGGCGGCCCGCCAAGCCGCTGGTAAACATCATCCTGGCTGATCACCAGCCGCTTTTCAGCCGTGAGTTCCGCGGAAAGCGGAACCAGGCCGGATTCTAGCCAGCCAATCACCTGCGGTAGCAGTTCCACGACCTCCACTCGCTGAACACGGTTCGAACGAAGTGCTTCCCTCGCCGTGTATCCCAGCCCGAGTCCGCCCACCAGGACCTGCAGGTTCTCACCCTGATGCATCTCCAGTGCGATTCGCGAGAGGGCCTCTTCCGAATCGGTGTAGAGGCTGCTCATCAGGAACTCATGGTTCAGCGTCACCTCGGTCACGATGGTACCGGGCTGGGAGAGCAGTTCACGCCGCCTCAGGCAGAGCATCCCCAGTGGACTCTCCTCGTAAGCCAGGATCTCGAGATTTAGTTTGGACATCGCACAACAGCCTGACGGGGCCTCCCCTGTCATGGATCAGCAGACAATCTTCAAGCACCAGCATACACGAAGATTGTCCCTGCCAATCAAGCAGCGACGATGGTTCCCACCTGCGCCAGCCATTAGACTGTGACCTGACCGTGCGACCACGTCCTCCTCTCTACATCCAAGGAACGAATCCATGATGGGCCGATCTTTTCTTTCTTCGCTTTTTCCTGCCATCGTCCTTTCACTCTTCTGCTGTTTCACTCCAGCCCCGGCATCTGCCGAGATCACCCATTCCTTCCTGGGTCTGGGCAAGGCGAACCAGGCCGTGATCGTGGCCGAGGACGGCACGGTCGAGTGGAAGTTCGAGAAGCCGGCGAGTGACGGCTGGGTGCTTCCCAGTGGCAACGTGCTGCTGGCACTCTACCCGACCGAGGGATTTCCCGGCGGTGGCGTGGTGGAAGTCGAGCGGGAATCGAAGAAGATCATTTTCCAGTACAAGGGACAGCAAAAGGAAATCAGTACCGTACAGGCCCTTTCCAAGGGGCGTTTCCTGGTGGCCGAACTGGGGCCCGAACCTCGTGCGCTGGTGATCGACCGGAATGGGGATATCCTGAAAAGCACTCCGCTGCAGTGCCAGACCAGTAATTTCCACATGCAGACGCGGATGTTGCGAGTGCTGCCCAACGGCAACTACATCGCGCCGCACCTTTTGGATTTTGCCGTCAAGGAATACGACCCCGACAGCGGCAAGGTCCTTCGCACCTTTCCCACCGACGACCGGGGCCGTGAAAAGCGTGACTGGCCATTTACCGCGATCCGGCTCAAGGATGGCAACACGCTGATCGGCTGCACCAACGGCAACCGTATCATCGAGGTCGATGCCGATGGAAAAATTGTCTGGAAGGTCTCCAACGAGGACATCGGCGAGGATCTCTTCGATGATGCCTGTGGTGCCCAGCGGCTGCCCAACGGTAACACGGTGATCACCAGCTACCACAGTGGCGGCGACCGGGTCAAGCTTTTCGAGGTGACACGTGAGAAGAAGGTGGTCTGGCGGTACTCGGGAATGAATCACGGCTTCCACCATTTCCAGATCCTCACGACCAACGGCAAGCCGCAAAAAGCGAACACCCTGAAATAGCTGCCGGGAGAAGTTTATCACGACGGGCACTCGACCCGCCGAACCCATTCCTGAAAGGAACTCCCATGCGGACATTACTCGCCCTGACGATCATCATCGCCTGCGGCCAGGGGAGCCCGGTCACGGGCGCCGAGGAGATCAGCTGGCGCGGTTCGGGGAAGGGAGGGGCAGTGGCCTCAGGACGCGAGGAAGCGGTTGCCGCAGGGCTGTCCCTTCTCGAGCAGGACGGCAACGCGGCCGATGCGGCCGCAGCAACCCTGCTTGCCCTGGCCGTGACCGATTACGGCCTGTTCGCCATGGGGGGGGAGGTTCCGCTGCTGATCTACGATGCCAGGAAACGAGAGGTAAAGGTGCTCTGTGGGCTGGGACGGGCACCGCTGGATCCGGAGGCCATCAAGTGGTACTACGACAATGGAATTCCCTCGGGAGGGAACATGAAATCGGCACCCACACCGGGTGCCGTGGACCTCTGTGTCACGCTGCTGAAACTCTATGGAACCGCCTCCTTTGAACAGGCAGTGACCCCGACGCTCAAGCTGCTCGACGCGGGGGGAGATGACTGGTACCCGCCACTGGCCATCACGCTCCGCAAGCTTGTCGAGGCGGAACGGGCATGCCCTGGAAACCGGGAGGAGAAGCTCTCTGCTGCCCGGGACCGCTTCTACACCGGCGACGTGGCCGACGAGCTGGTCGCCTGGTACAAGGAGACGGGTTCTTTCCTGCGGAAGAGTGACCTGGCAGCCCAGGTGACGCGCGTGGAAGACCCGGTCTCGGTGAACTATCGCGGGTACACGGTACACAAGTGCGGCCCCTGGACCCAGGGTCCGTATCTCTGCCAGTCGCTACGGTTGCTCGAGGGCCACGACCTGCAGGCCATGGGACATCTCTCGGCCGATTACATCCACGTGGTGACCGAGTCGCTCAAGCTTGCTTTCGCCGACCGGGATGAATACTACGGGGACCCGCTGTTTACCGATGTGCCACTTCGCAGGCTGCTCTCCAGTCGATACACCAACCGCCGCCGCAGCCTGATCGACATGCAGTCTGCCTCGCTCCAGCGGCGGCCTGGTGACCCCGGCCGGATGCAACCCCTACTGACCGGGGAATCCCTGGAGGAATCCAGCGCCAACATCCCCGTCCAGGACACCACCACCTGCGTTGTCGCCGACCGCTTTGGCAACCTGGTGGCCGCCACCCCCAGCTGCAACCTGCTTTCCAACAAGCCTGGCCCCTCGGGCGTCAACCAGGGCAACCGCCTTCGCAGCCTGAATACCACGCCCGGTCATCCCAACCGGATCGAGCCGGGCAAGCGCCCCCGCATCACGCTGACCCCCACGCTCGTCACCCGCAACGGCAAACCGGTGGTAGCAATCAGCGTGGCGGGTGGCGACCTGCAGGACCAGACCACCCTGAACCTGATACTGAACCACGTGGAATTCGGGATGCTGCCGGAAGAGGCCTGCACGGTACCTCGATTCCAGACAGGGCATCACCAGGGATCATTCGATCCCAATCCAGACCGGGATGCAGCCTTCGGCCAGGCCGGCAGCCTGCAGGTCCATAGCGGCGTCAAGGCGGGAGTTCAACAGGAGTTAACCGACCGCGGCCACAAGCTGCGGACCACCCCCGGTGCAATCGGCTATCCCGTGATGATCTACATCGACCAGCAGACGGGGATCATGCATGCGGCCGGGGATCCCACGGTGATCAACAATGGCCGCGACCGGGGCCGCCACGCCGCAGCGCTTGAGTAACTAAAGGACGGCCTGAGCCTGGGAACTGGCCTGGCGGACTACATCCGTTATGCCGGGCAGGTTATAGTCACAGGCAAGACGACCGGGCATGGGCCTGCGGAGTCCTCCCTCACACGGCCAAACAGGAGCAGATGCATGGCAAGCGGCGAGCGAGTCATTAACGTCGCCATCATCGGTGGCGGCATGTTCTTTGATGACATCATCGGGCAGACCTTCAAGGACTTCCTCCGCGGCGGGATCGCCGGGTCGCTGACCAGTATCGGCATGAGCCACCTGGCCAGCGCCGTGGCCGACGTGGAGATCCGCGTCTCGGCGATCGGCACACGGAGTGAACAGAGTGGCACCGCAGGACGCATCGTGGACTGGTTCGCCGAGGATTTCCCCGATGCCGGGATCGACGCCTGTTACGGGGAAACGGTCTGGCAGGAGATCCTGGAAAAGCACAAGCCGGACGTACTGTTTGTCGCCACGCCCGACCACCTCCACGCTCAGCCGATCCTGGACGCCCTGCAGGCCGGCTGTGATGTGATCACGGAAAAGCCGCTCTGCCTGACCACCAGCGAGGCGGACCAGATTATCAGCGCCGCCCGCGAGGCGGGCCGCATCGTGGCGGTCGACATGCACAAGCGCTACGATCCCTTCGTCCGCGAGATGATGCTCAAGGCCCCGCAGGCATACGGTCCGATCAACCGCGTCCGTGCCGTGTTGGAAGAGCCGCTGGAAGTCAGTACCGAGATCTTTGCCTGGGCGGAACAGAGTAACCCGTTTGCCTATGTCGGCTGCCACTGGCTCGATGTGGTCCACCATTACATGAAGGTGCGGCCCGTCTCGGTGTTTGCCACCGGTCAGAAGAACCTGCTGTTGGGCTGGGATCAGCACCACCAGGAAGTTGCCCAGCGGCGCGGTCTGGATCCCTCGTCCTTCAAGCGGCAGCATGTCATCCAGACCTGGGACAGCGTGGACGTCGCCGTGACCTACGACAACGGCATGCGGGGCGACTACAACAACAACTGGATTAACCCGGCCGAGTTCGAGGGGGCGGTGAACCAGGAGATCGAGCTTTACGGCATCTATGGCCGTGGCATCGTGGACCAGCAGGATCGCGGTTTTCGCGAGGCGATTATCGGGGACGGTTCCCGCACACGGAATCCCTCCTTCGGTGGCCGCATCCAGCACGAGGGAGGCGAACTGGAGATCTTTGGTTACGGGAAGGCCTCGATTGCCGCAGGCCTTTTGGCAATCATCCGCCGCCGTCTGCTGGGCGAAACGCTCGACCAGATCGGCGACTCCTATCCCACCGACGCGAGCCAGCGAGACGTGGTCCAGGTGATCGAGGCAGCCTCGATCGTGGCCGAGAAAAACTACCAGCACTTCCAGGCCGGCCGCGGAACGCCCGTCACGGCGCTGCTCGATGAATCCGGAATCCAGATCATCGAACCGTGAGTAGGGATGCTCTTAGGGCCGGACAACAAACTCCAACCGCTCATGGGCATCCCGCAGCGCCCGCTCGACCGCTTCTGGCTGGTCGGCCCGGGCAAAGAGAAACCCCAGGTACTGGGAACCTTCCGGCAGGGGCACAAGCTGCTGTCCCAGGTGCGCAGTGATCGTCAGATCATCGATCCCGGCAACCGCCCTGGCATCCTCCAGTCCGCGGATTTCTTCAAGCCGGCCGGCGGCTGGAATCGGGATCATCATCACGCCGGCCGCCTCTGACTGCCGAGCCGGCAGCTCCACCTCCTGGTCGACCGCATGCCGGATGATCAACTCCTCCAGTGACAAGCCGCTACCAAACGTCAGCAGCCTCGAGCAGAGCCCACCGATCGAACGGCCATGTACCTCCAGAACAACCGGGCCGTCGGTAGCCAGCCGCAGTTCCGCATGGACCGGCCCGTCCGTGAGGCCCAGCGCACTGGCTGCCTGCTGGACTAACCTGGCAATCCCCTGCTGGACATCGTCAGCCAGCCCGGAAGGAGTCAGGTAAATCGTCTCCTCAAAGAAGGGGCCGTCCAGCGCATCCGGCTTGTCGAACAGGGCAAGGACCCGCAAGGCCCCATCGGTGAGGATTCCTTCCAGTGCCACCTCCGGCCCCTCGACAAACTGCTCGACGAGAAACTCCTCTGCCACTTCCCCATCCTGGCAGGCAAGGATCGCTTCCAGGCGTTCAACGCGGGCGGCAAACTGATCCGGGTCGTCGGCCCGCATGACTCCCTGGCTGGCCGCCAGCGAGAGCGGCTTGACCACACAGGGATACTCCACCCGGGCAGCCAGGTCCGCTCGATCCTCGTCCAGGCAGCAGAGGCGATACCGGGGCGAGGAGACCCCGGCCTGCTCAAACAGCTGCCGCATCAGGTGCTTGTCCTCCGCCGCCGCGGCAGACTGGACCGAGTTGTGCCTCAGTCCCAGTGCCTCGGCGATCGTCGCCGCTACAACAACCACCTGGCTATCCACTGGCACGACGGCATCGATCGGCCAGTCCCGTGAGAATTCCATCACCCGTGCTGCTGCCCCCGGGAGATCCTGGAAATCGAGCGTGAGCAGGGCAGACGGGTTGAGATGTTCAAGCGTGTTGGGATGCTCGGAGGCGACGGTCACGTCCACCTCCAGCTGGTGGGCGGCAGACAGGAATGCCTCGGTGCGGTAGGTCGTTGTCGGCAGCAGCAACAGCACCCGCAACATGACCAGTACTACTTCTTGGAAGGAGTGTAGTACGGGTTCCGTCCCTCGGCATGGTCCGTCACATCGAGGATCTCGCCAACCCCCGGCACGGCAGCTCGGATCGAGTTCTCGATACCAAACTTCAGCGTCACATCTGCCTGGCCACAACCCTGGCAGCCACCACCCATCTGGATGTAGACCGTGTTGTCCTGCACGTTGATGAGACTGATTACACCACCATGGCTGGCAACCGAGGGATTGATATCCTTGTCAAGAACCTCCTGCACTCCCTCACGAATCTCGTCCGTAGTCGGAAGACTCTCGCGGGCCGCATCCGAGACGGCCGGCTCGCCGGATGCCAGGTGTTCTCGAATTGCCGCCCCCACCGTGCGCCCGATCTCCTGCCATTCGACATCGGCCGTCTTGTTGACTGTCAGCTGGTCATGGGAAACCACGACTCGCGAAACACCCTCGATCTCGAACAGGCGTTCGGCCAGGGGCGATCCCGCGGCCGACTGCTTGTCCATGAAAGCGAACGACTGGTTGGGATAGACAGTTTCACTGACGGTAAACCGGCAACTGGCATCGGAGACCGGTTCCGCCGAAATAGAAATATCGCCCTCTGCCATGACAGGTTCTCCTTCGCTCATCGTGTCCAGGGTTTCACGAAATGCCTGCCGACCCATGACTGGCTGCTGGCAGGTAAAGTTCTCACAAATATAGGTTGTAACATTTTCGTCCTGCTGGTGCTTGCCGGCAAAGACTCCCTTTAGGTTAACCGATTGCACATCATCTGCCGATGCCGTACAGGCAATAACCCGATTGGGAAGGAAGCGGTGACGCAGATCGTGCAGCAGGGCAGCGGTTTCCGCGTCCTCACTATCCCCCAGGATGACGATCTCCGGGGTCGGACCAAGCCTCATATCGAGCACGTTCAGCAGCTGGGCGCCCCCGATCGCCGAGCGCTGCATGACACCGGTGCCCTGGCGGAGCACTTCCTCGGCAGCCTCAAGGAAAGCCGCATTCCCACAGAGCTTGCCCAGTCGCAACAGTGCCATCGCCGCCATGGCGCTGCTGCTGGGCGTGGCATTGTCAAAGATCTCCTTGTTGCGGGCAATCAGTGTTTCATGATCATTGGCGGTGTAAAAGAAGCCTTCATCCTGCGGATCGTGAAACTGTTCCATGAGGATCCCGCCAAGCCGTACCGCCTGGTCAATCCAGTATTCCTCGAAGCTTGACTCGTAGAGCGTGACCAGGGCATTGGCCATGTTGGCATAGTCGTCAAGGAAGCCATCGATCTTGGCCTCCCCTGCTCGCCAGCTGTGGAGCAGACGATCGTCCTTGCGGCACATCTTCTCCAGCACGAAACGGGCAGCACGGGCCGCCGCCTGCAGGTACTTCTCGTCATCCAGGATGCCAGCGGCCCGGGCCATGGTATGGATCATCAAACCATTCCAGCTCGCCAGGACCTTGTCATCCTTGGCCGGCCGGATCCGCCTGTCACGCACCTCCAGCAGGCGGGCACGGGACTCGGCCAGTTCCACTATCAACTCCGCTTGATCCCATTCCAGTTCACTGGCTGACTGCCCAATCGTGCGAGGCAGGTTGAGGATACTGCTGCCCTCGAAGTTCCCTTCCTCGGTGACGTCGTAAACAAAACAGAATCGCTCTCCAGCCTCATCACCCAGAACCTCTTGAATCTCGGCGGGAGTCCAGACGTAGAACTTCCCTTCCACTCCCTCGCTATCGGCATCCTCGGTACTGTGAAATCCTCCCTCGGCGTCGGTCATATAGTTGAGCTGGTAATCAAGCGTTTCGGTCACCACCCGGGCGTATTCGTTGTCCCCGGTCAGCAGGAAGCCATCCAGGTAGGCATCGGCCAGCAGGGCATTGTCGTAGAGCATTTTTTCAAAGTGAGGGACAAGCCAGTCGGCATCGACCGAGTAACGGGCGAAGCCACCTGCCAGGTGGTCGTAGATCCCACCATGCGCCATCCGGTCCAGGTTCAGCTTCACCAGCTCAAGCAGGTCGTCACTGGGACGCCGGTGGGCGACACGCATCAGCAGTTGCAGTGCCATCGAATGGGGAAACTTGGGTGCATTGCCAAACCCCCCTTGCACTCGATCCGCGCTCCGCTGGAGTTCGGCTGCCGCATCCCAGAGCAACTCCAGTGTGGCTTCTTCACCGGATCCGGCAATCATTCCTACCTCGCCCAGGCGTTCGACCAGCAACTCGGCCTGCTCGTCGGCCTGTTCACGCCTGGCATTCCAGGCATCAATGATCGACGCGAGCACCTGGTCAAAGCCTGGCATGCCCATCCGCTCACTGGGGGGCCAGTAGGTCCCACCGAAAAATGGCTTCCCCTCGGGGGTCAGGAAAACTGACATCGGCCAGCCACCCCGGCCACTGATCATCTGCACGACATTCATGTAGATCTGGTCCAGGTCCGGCCGCTCCTCTCGATCCACCTTGATCGAGACAAAATGGTCGTTGAGCGTCCCTGCGATTGCATCGTTCTCAAAGCTCTCGTGCTCCATCACGTGGCACCAGTGACAGGCCGAGTAGCCGATGGAAAGAAAGATCGGCTTGTCCTCGGATCGTGCCAGATCCAGGGCCTCGGGCCCCCAGGCGTACCAGTTGACGGGGTTCGACGCGTGCTGCAGCAGGTAGGGGCTGCTCTCGTTGGAAAGCTGGTTCGGCATGTCACGAATGATACCACCTTTGATTCCATGATGGTGGATTGACCACACCAGTCAACGAGAGCTTAGAATACGGCTCAGGAGAATTCACCATGAAAAACCCAGCTTTCCTGCTTTGCCTGTGGATCACCCTGCTCGGCTGCCAGGCATCTGCCACGGCCGCTGACAGCCAGCTGCCCAACATTCTCCTGATCCTGGCCGATGACCTGGGCTATGGAGATATCCATTGTTACAACCCCCGTTCCCGGATCCCCACGCCCAACATCGACCGGCTGGCACGGCAGGGGATGCGACTGACAGATGCCCACAGCCCGTCGACCGTCTGCACCCCGACCCGGTACAGCCTGTTGACCGGACGGATGGCATTTCGCACCGGCATGCGGGGTGTCTTTACCGGAGCAGGGGGGCCCTGCATGATCGAGCAGGAGCGTCTCACGCTGCCCCAGATGCTGCGCCAGCAGGGCTATGCCACGGCCTGCATTGGCAAGTGGCATATCGGCATGACCTTCCATGACAAGCAGGGGAACCCCTTGAACCGTAACGGCCTGGAGGCGGTCAAGCTGATTGATTACTCCCATCCGATTCCGGACGCCCCGATTCACCGTGGCTTTGACCATTTTTTTGGGACTGCCTGCTGTCCCACGACCGACTGGCTCTACGCCTTCGTGGAGGGGGACCGGATCCCGGTCCCGCCGACCGGTATTGTTGACCGCTCCCGCTTACCGAAGCACCCCTATTCCCGGGACAACCGCCCGGGCATGATCGCTCCCGGTTTTGACCTGGAAGAAGTCGACCTGCTGTTCCTGGAAAAAAGCCAGGCTTTCCTGGAAAACCATGTCCGGGACCATCCAGACCAGCCCTTCTTTCTCTTTCATTCCACCCAGGCGGTCCACCTGCCGTCCTTCCCTGCGGACGTCTTCAAGGGAACAAGTGCTGCCGGACCCCACGGCGACTTCATCCTGGAACTGGACCACGTCGTCGGTGCATTGACGCGGACGCTCAAGAAACTGGGCGTGGCCAGGAACACGCTGGTGATCTTCACCAGTGACAACGGCCCGGAGGTCACGACCACGATCCAGATGCGAGCCGACCACCAGCATGACGGGGCGCGACCCTGGCGGGGCATGAAACGGGACAACTGGGAAGGCGGCCATCGCGTCCCCTTCATCGCTCGCTGGCCAGGACGGATCCAGGCCGGCAGCCAGAGCGACCAGACTGCCTGCCTGACGGACGTGTTTGCCAGCTGCGCGGCGATCGTCGGTGCCCGGCTTCCCAACGCCGCCGCCGAGGACAGTTATGACCTTTCAACGGTCCTACTCGGCAGCCAGGGTGAAGAGGCAGTCCGGCAGTACACGCTCCACCAGACAATCAGCCTGGCACTGGCAATTCGCCGTGGTCCCTGGAAATACCTTGATCACAAGGGTTCCGGTGGAAACTCCTACGCCAACGATCGGCTCAAGCCATTTGCCCTGGCCGACACGGCAGCCGACGCCCCCGGGCAACTCTACCACCTTGAACAGGATCCGGGCGAGACGACAAACTTGTATTTGAAACATCCTGTCATTGTCCAGGAGCTGAAGGCCCAACTGGAACACTACAAGCAAAGTGGGCGAAGTGCTCCACTCCGAGCGAGGCAGGAATAAAACCATGCGAAAAATTCAACAATTCCTTGTCAGCAGCCTGCTGGCAATACTGCTGGGAACGGTTGGTACTGCCCAGGAGAAGGCCCAGAAGTACTGGCCCCAGTGGCGCGGGCCGG
>Ga0310125_10001074_pt1 | contig 13545 bp, 12 predicted proteins | sample CB11b_Tmax_Bot8__FD_203508 | JGI IMG/M metagenome (GOLD analysis project Ga0310125, IMG submission 203508) | Marine microbial communities from Western Arctic Ocean, Canada - CB11b_Tmax_Bot8 | ecosystem: Environmental > Aquatic > Marine > Oceanic | place: Canada: Western Arctic Ocean | collected... | reverse complement strand
CCTCATCGGCAATTCTCACAGCTGAGGAAGCATTGGATGTAAAGATGGATTTTGAGGATTTGGTAGAAAAGAAAAGCATGCTAGGATCTGCTGGTGTTATAGTGATGGACGAAACAGTAGATATGGTGCAGGCATGTCTCAATATTGCCCGGTTTTATGCTCATGAATCTTGTGGTCAATGTACCCCCTGCAGAGAAGGTACTGCATGGCTGGTGAAAATGCTAACCCGGTTAGTTAATGGTGGCGGTAAACCAAACGATATAGACATGCTTTTTGAAATTACCGATAACATCGGTGGTCTTATTGATTTTTCAAAAGGCAGTTATGGTAAGACCATCTGCCCATTTGGTGAAGCAGTAGCTTGGCCAGTAAGAAGTCTTGTGGAGAAATTCAAAGCTGAATTTCTAGAATATTTGCCGGAAGAAAAAGCGGTTGCCTAATGCCTTTATTGAAAATAGACGATAAAGAAATTCAGGTCCAAAGTGGTGCCACAGTTCTGGAAACAGCTGAGGCTAATGGCATAGAAATACCACACTACTGCTACCACCCAGCACTTGAGATTGTTGGTAGCTGTAGGATGTGCCTTGTGCAGGTAGAAGGAATGCCCAAACTGCAAGTATCATGCAATACATTTGTTGGCGATGTCCATCCAGATCGCAAGGTAGACGGCAAGTATGATATGGTGGTGCATACTCAGAATGATCTTGTGGTCCAAGAGAGAAAAAATATACTGGAATTTCTTCTGCTAAATCATCCTCTCGATTGTCCTGTATGTGATCAAGCTGGTGAATGTTATCTTCAAGACTACTCTTTCAAATTTGGTAATGCCCACAGCCGATTCGAGGAAAATAAAAGGGTACGATCAAATGAATATCTTGGATCACAGATTGTTATTAACCATAATCGTTGTATTCTATGTAGTCGTTGTGTTCGTTTCACACAGGAAATTTCAGGTACCAGTGAATTATTTGTTGAAGCCCGTGGATACAACACAAAAGTTGCAGCTTTGGAAGAAAAGCCTCTTGACAACCTATTAGCAGGTAATGTTGCAGATATTTGTCCGGTAGGTGCACTGTTAAGTACCGATTATATCCATAAGAATCGTATTTGGAATCTGAAAAAACAACCTTCTGTTTGCCAGGATTGTAGTGTTGGATGCAATATTGATGTGTTTTCTCAGAAAAATCAGATTTTCCGATTAAGTCCACGGGAAAACCATGACGTAAATGGTTACTTTATGTGTGATATTGGAAGATATGGCTTTCATCGCTTTGAAGAAATTGAACGGGTTACCCAACCCATGATTCGAAAAGGCGATTCATTCGTTTCGATCGAATGGGAAAAAGCTATTCTGGATACAGCTAAAACACTTAAGAGCGCGGGGGGAAAAGTTGCTGGTGTTACATCGCCTTTCCATACCAATGAAACAAATTTTATGCTAGGATTAATGGTTGATGGCATAATTGGTAATCTCTCTCAAATTGATGATGAAGAAATTACTTACCCATCTGGATTTCGAATTAGCAGTGACCGCTCTCCGAATAGAAACGGTATGAACGATGTCTGCCCGGTAAATGTGGACGATTTGATTTCAGAAATTGAAGAGCAGAACATACGGACAATATATATTTTGGATGATGGGGTTGATAGAGATTTTGATGAGGTCTGGAAAGGTATTTTGTCTAAAATGGATTTTGTAGTTGTGCAAACCTATAGGATGACGATGTTAGCACAATCAGCCAACATTATTTTGCCTGGCCTAGCACCCTTTGAGCGCGAGGGAACTATTACCAATGATGGGGGTCGTGTTCAGTGGTTGCGACCATCGCTACCAATAAAAGGTGAATCCCGCGCTGATTGGGAAATTCTGATGATGGCGTTGAAAGCACTAGATAATAATGCGCAGATCTTTACAGATGTTAGCCAGGTAATGAAGAAAATGGGTGAAAAGATTCCAGCTTATAAAGATGTGTCGTTTTTCAACCTGGGAGATAAAGGTTTATCATTAAATGGAATAGCTTCTAAATAATGGATTTTTTGAGCTTTTTTATCATTTGTGTAAAGGTGTTACTTGTGTTTGCAGGAACTTTGCTTGCTGTGCTAATAATGGTTTATGCCGAAAGAAGAGTGTCCGCTTTTATGCAAGGTCGACTAGGGCCAAACCGCGTTGGACCACAGGGACTTCTCCAGCCAATTGCTGACGGTATAAAATTCCTTATGAAAGAAGACATTATACCAGATGGGGTGAATAAACCTATATACTTACTGGCGCCGGTAATTATGCTTATTCCTGCATTGATGACTTTTGCTGTCATTCCTTTCGGCTCTACTATTACCCTTTTTGATCGGGATATCATCCTACAAGTAGCTGACGTAAATATAGGGATTCTTTATATCCTCGCCTTAACCAGTATTGGTGTCTATGGTATTGTACTTGCAGGATGGGCCTCAAATAGTAAATATACCTTGATTGGTGGGTTAAGATCATCTGCACAGCTAATCAGTTATGAACTTGCATTAGGCCTATCAGTTGTGAGTATAATCCTGATGTCTGGTTCACTAAGATTAAATGATATTGTTGCAGATCAGCAAGGCTATTTCTTATCATGGTACGTATTCAAACAACCACTAGCTTTTCTAATTTTTTTAATTGCTACCTATGCAGAAACCAATCGGCTTCCATTTGATCTTGCGGAAGCAGAACAGGAGTTGGTGGGAGGGTACCACACGGAATACAGTAGTATGAAATTTGCAATGTTTTTTATGTCCGAATATGCAAATATGATCACAGCTGCCGCATTAACGGTTACGCTATTTTTTGGTGGCTGGGATGTTCCTTTACTTGATGAGAAATCACTAGGAATATGGGGGGCGATGCTTTCTGTGGCGTCTTTTATTTTGAAGATGGGCTTTTTCCTTTTTCTCTTTATATGGATTCGATGGACATTTCCACGTTTCCGCTATGATCAATTAATGAAACTTGGGTGGAAAGTTTTACTTCCATTATCACTGGTAAATATTTTCATCACTGCTGGGTATCTCACACTAGCGGCATTGAAATAATGGCTACGATTATTAAATCATACGAACCAACTTTTTGGGATAAGCTATACATCCCTGCTTTGGTGAAAGGGCTGATGGTAACAATCAAGCATTTCTTTAGGAGAAAAGTAACAATTCAATATCCAGATGAATATCATATTCCACCGGAAGGGTATCGTGGTCTCCACCGCTTGAATAAATTTCCAGAAGGTCGAATCAAATGCGTAGCCTGTGAAATGTGTTCTGCTGCTTGTCCTGCAGACTGCATTCACATAATTCCTGGTCCTTCACCTTGGGACGAAGGAAACGAAAGATACCCTGTTCGTTTTGATATCGATTTATTACGGTGCATTTTTTGTGGCTTTTGTGAAATGGCCTGTCCGGAGGAAGCAATTGAGTTAACGGAAATTTATGATTTTTCTGATTATACCAGGGAAGACCTCATAATTGACAAAGATGGTTTATTAGAAGTTTTTGAATTGACCAAAGATCAGAAATATTATTCACGAAAAAACGATAGCCAAGAGCCTCAGAAATAGATATCAGGCAAATCTAATTCAAGAATAAAATGTCGCTTTCATTCCTATTTTATTTAACAGCTACAATTGCAGTAGCTTCAGCAATCTTTGTAGTCTTGAATAGGAATGCTGTCTACAGTGCCATCTTACTCGTACTTTGTTTTTTTGCTCTCGCGGTTCTTTATCTACTATTGGAAGCATATTTTCTCGCTGTTCTTGAGGTATTTATCTATGCTGGTGCAATTATGGTTCTTTTTTTATTTGCCATCATGCTACTCAACTTGGGGCACGAGGATGCACTACCAAAATTTATGCACTTGCAGCGCGCCTTATCGGTATTGATGGTAGCTCTTTTCTTTTTTGGGATTATTTTGATTATGTTACATGAACCTGGGGCATTGCATCAGCCGGGTGAGACATTTTCAGCTGGCGGTATTCATGTGCTCGGAGAAGCACTTTTTTCCAAATATTTGCTCCCCTTCGAAGTTGCTTCACTTTTGTTGCTCGTAGCTTTAATTGGAACAGTTTATTTGGCTAAAAGGAAGATCTGATGGTCGTACCTCTTGAACATGTCATTGCTTTAAGCATGATTCTTTTTTCCATCGGTGTTTTGGGTGTTTTATTTCGGCGTAATGCCATCACCATTTTCATGTCAATTGAACTTATGCTAAATGCAGTCAACCTGGCCTTGGTCGGTTTCTCCCGTTACTATAATAGTGTAGACGGTCAAGTATTTGTCTTTCTTGTAATGACACTGGCTGCTGCAGAGGTGGCGGTGGGACTAGCGATCATTATCGCTCTCTACCGAAATCGCCAGACAGTGAATATTGATGAAATTAATTTGATGAAGAATTAGAGTGCTCGTGGACACTATCGTATCTATTAAACCATTACTTGCGGTTCTTGTTTCTGCAGTAGGCGCCTTGATAATTATTGGCACTGGAAAAAAACCGAACCTGAGGGAATCATGGTCTATTATTGCAGGTGTTTTGAAACTTGTAATTGTTTTATCTATGATCCCAGCTGTCGTTTATGATAAAAAGACAATATCTTATTCACTATTTAATATCCTGCCTGGCATCGAGATCGCTTTCAGAGTTGATGCATTTGGTCTTTTGTTCGCAATGGGTGCTTCTATACTTTGGATTGCAACTTCTTTTTATTCAATCGGGTATATGCGGTCTACTAATGAGCACTCGCAGACACGTTATTTTGCCTGTTTTGCAGTAGCGCTTTCGGCCACAATCGGTGTTGCATTTTCAGCGAACCTGTTTACGATGTTTCTTTTCTATGAAGTATTGACGATTATTACCTACCCGCTGGTGGCTCACAAAGGGACTCCAGAAGCGAAGGCAGGTGGCAGAAAGTATGCTATCTATTTACTTGGAGCAGCGAAAGCTTTCTTAATCGTAGCTATAATTCTAACCTACAATCTGACAGGTACACTTGAATTTTCAAAAACAGGAATCTTTCCAGCAGTTGTTCAATCAGTAAATCCCGAATTGCTGTATATAATATTTGTGCTTTTCTTTTTTGGGTTTGCCAAGAGTGCCATCATGCCTTTCCACAGCTGGCTTCCGGCTGCAATGGTGGCTCCTACGCCAGTCAGCGCATTACTGCATGCCGTCGCGGTGGTTAAAACTGGGGTCTTTACCATTCTTCGTGTAATATTTTTTATCTTTGGTACCGATTTAATGTTGGATATTGGTGTGGATGTATTTGTAATCACTTTTGCATCATTTACTATTATTACCGCTTCTCTTATTGCTCTGAGTAGGGATAATCTGAAGGCGCGGCTGGCTTTTTCAACTATCAGCCAGCTTTCTTATATTATTTTGGGTGCTGCTTTGCTTACGCCAAGTGCGATGGTGGGCGGTATAATTCATATTACCAACCATGCTTTTTCAAAGATTACCCTTTTTTTCTGCGCTGGTTCAATTTATGTCTCATCCCATAAGACTAAAGTTAGTCAATTAAGTGGCATTGGGAAGAAAATGCCTTGGACAATGACTGCCTTTGCAATTGCTACTTTGAGCATGATAGGTATTCCGCCTGTATCTGGTTTTATCACAAAATGGTATCTTGTTATTGGTTCTTTAGAACGCCATAGTTTGGTCGTACTTACTGTACTGCTGGTGAGCTCGTTTCTAAATGCGGCATACTTTGTTCCAATTCTATATAAGGCGTTTTTTAGTAAGGAAGATTCAAATTCAGAACACATCGATTCATCTAACGATGGGGATCTAAAAGAAAACCCATTTTTAGTAGTTCCGCTCACATTAACTGCGATAGTGAGTGTGCTATTGGGTTTATATCCCGACTTTATTGTGCAATTAGCTGAAATGGTAGTTAAATGAAATTATTAGATATAATAGAGTTACTTAGGACAAAGGCAGCTAAGAGAATTGCCTATGGTGCACTGATTATACTCATTGTAGTGGATTTTATTATTCCTCGCCATGAAATTCACTTTTTTGGAGATAAAGTCCCTGGCTTCTGGTCTTTATTCGGCTTTATCGCCTGTGTATTAATTATTATCGTATCCAAATGGGTAGGCCATATGGGGCTTATGCAAGATGAGAATTATTATGATGAGTGAAATTTTTAACATCCAATTTTTACATCCTTCAGTATTATATATCCTAGGAGGACTATTGATCCCCTTATTCAAGGGAAAGGTTAAGCAGGGCTATATGCTTGCTGTTGCGCTACTGGCCTTTTTTGCGGTAGTCGTTATGCCATATGGCACATATGGTGTCTATGAATTTCTCAACTGGAAGTTGACGTTTGGAGAGGTGGATAAGCTGAGTAAAGTGTTTGCGTATATATTCACGATCATGGGTGTAATTGGAGTAATCTATTCTATCCATGTAAAGAATGATGGTGAACATTTTGCTGCCTTCTACTACGTTGGCGGATCTTTGGGGGTAACATTTGCAGGCGATTTTCTAACTTTATTCTTATTCTGGGAAATGATGGCCTTTTCTTCGGTTTTTCTTGTATGGTTTCGCAAGTCGCCAGCTTCTATTAATTCTGGATTTAGATATCTTTTATGGCATGTTGCCGGTGGCCTAATATTGTTGGCTGGAATAATAATACAGTACTCAGCAAGCGGTGATTTATCAGTCCAGTATGTGCCCTTTCACGGGTGGTGGCCAACTGATCTACAAAGTCTGGCCTCATTCCTTATTGTTATTGGGTTTATAGTGAATGCGGCCGTGCCTCCATTTGGTGCATGGCTTCCTGATGCCTACCCCGCTGCAACAGTCACAGGTGCGGTTTTCATGAGTGCCTTCACGACTAAAACAGCAGTTTATGCCCTGATCCGAGTCTGTGCAGGTTCCGAAATGCTAATAGTTCTGGGTGTTGTTATGGCGATTTACGGCGTCGTTTATGCAGTCCTTGAAAATGACGCCCGCAGACTTCTGGCATATCACATCATTAGCCAGGTAGGCTATATGGTAGCTGGTGTTGGTTTGGGAACACCGCTGGCAATAAATGGTGTTGTCGCACATGCCTTCTGTCATATTCTTTACAAGTCCCTTTTATTTATGGGTACCGGTTCCGTTTTACATGTCACAGGAATTTCAAAATTGACGGAACTCGGTGGTCTTTATAAAACTATGCCAAGAACAATGATCTATACCGTAATCGGGGGTCTTTCCATTTCTGCATTTCCTTTATTCAGTGGTTTTGTGAGTAAATCTATGACAGTTACTGCTTTTGGTGAAGCGCATTTAACCTGGGCATTTATGGCACTAATGCTCGCTTCTGCAGGGACATTTTTACATACCGGTCTCAAGGTACCCTATTTTATCTGGTTTGGGAAAGACCGGGGAATTAAAGCCCAAGAACCACCTTTTAATATGGAACTGGCGATGATTATAGGCTCACTTTTTTGCGTAGGGCTGGGGATATTTTATAAACCGCTGTATGCATTGTTGCCACATACAGTTCATTTTGAACCTTATACAGCATATCATATCTGGGAGTCTTTGCAGGTATTACTTTTTACACAACTAGGCTTTTTCCTACTGCTTAAAAAGCTTTGGTGTGAAGATACTATAAGTTTGGATACGGATTGGTTTCCCCGCAAAGGGGCAAAAGTATTAATGTGGCTTACAAAACCACTGGCCAGGATTGAGTACAACTTTATTGGTGAGATTTATGAGTTTATTATTCAAAAACCAATAATGGGTGCCGCTAAGATATTTAAGGTAATAGATACGGTTGTTGTGGATGGTTCGCTGAATGGATTAGGCAAGTTAACTCTATTCATGAGCCGGAAGATGAAGAATGCTCAAAGTGGCCAGATTCAACATTATGCAATGTATATGGTTGCCGGATTTATTTCCTTGATCATAATCGGTATGGTGTTATCGTAATAGGTACAAGATGGAAGATATTATTATTAATAACCTTGATTATCCGATTCTGACGGCAAGCACTTTTTTTCCGCTGGCCGGTGCACTCATTATGCTGTTCTTAAAAAGAGGGCCTTTCATCAAATGGTTTGCGCTGGCGACTACAGTTGCAACATTTATTGTTTCGCTGCCTATTTACAAACATTTTGATAAGACAACCTACAAAATGCAATTTGTTGAAATCCATTCATGGATACCGGCATGGAATATAAACTACAAGGTAGGTGTGGATGGAATCAGCGTATTATTTATAATTCTAGTCGCCTTGTTAAGTATTCTTTGCGTATCAGTATCTTGGAAGGCAATTCAGACAAAAACAAAAGAGTTCTATATCTCTCTATTAATATTGGAAACTGCGATGATCGGAATTTTCGTCTCGCTGAATGTATTTCTTTTCTACCTTTTCTGGGAACTCACGCTGTTACCGATGTTTCTCTTGATAGGTGTGTGGGGAGGATCCCAAAGAATATATGCCGCGGTGAAGTTTGTTCTTTTTATGCTGGCTGGCAGTGTCCTTATGCTAGTTGGAATAATTGTACTCTACTACGCCGGTGGCAAAACTTTTGATATAATAGAATTGGCTAAAGTAAACTACCCTATAGGACTTCAATTATGGTTGTTCTTGGCCTTTTTTGCCGCTTTTGCGGTAAAAATGCCCATGTTTCCAATCCATACTTGGTTGCCAGATGCTCATACGGAAGCGCCCACAGCCGGGAGTGTTATTCTAGCAGGTATTTTGCTGAAAATGGGAGCGTATGGTTTTTTAAGGTTTTCTTTTCCCATGTTTCCCCATGCCGTAAAAGTTTTTTTTATACCATTGCTTGTTTTATCTGTTACGGCAATTATATATGGTGCCTATGTCACTTTGATGCAGAAGGACATGAAGAGATTGATCGCCTATTCTAGTGTCAGTCATATGGGCTTTGTGACACTTGGTCTTTTTACTTTAAACCAAAATGGTATTGAGGGTGGCATACTTCAAATGATTAATCATGGTGTAATCACTGGTGCACTGTTTTTGTGTGTTGGGATGATTTATGAGCGAACACATTCAAGGATGATTGAAGATTACGGGGGACTCTCAAAGACCGTTCCAGTCTATATTGTGTTTTTTTCGATTTTTACTCTAGCAGCGATCGGTTTGCCGGGTATGAATGCTTTTATTGGGGAATTCCTGATAATTAGCGGTGCTTTCAAAGCAAATATGATTATTGCAGCCTTTTCTATACTTGGTGTAGTTCTGGGTGTGTGCTACATGGTCTGGTTGTATTACCGAGTTGCTCTTAATGAAATAAACCCCATTACGCAGTCCTCCCTTGTTGATTTGGATTCGCGGGAAATTGCTACACTGGCACCTCTGGTTGTACTTGTATTATTAATTGGCCTGCAACCGAACATACTTTTGAGTTATATGCATGTTTCAGTGGAACACCTGCTTGAGCAGTTAAATAAATCTACACAACTTGAAAGTATTAACGGTTACAATACGGTTAACTCAATTGCTGAATATATTAAGGGTTTATTCAAATGGGTCTAACAAGCTTATCCAATCCTCTTTTTACGCATTTATTAATTGTTTTTTATCCGGAATGCACTAGGTGATTTCATGGACATAAGCCAATTTTTCACAGCGACTGATTTATTCGGAATTGTCCCTGAAATTATTCTGACGGTTACTGCATTATCTGTTTTGACGCTGGAAATGGCGCATATTTTCCAGCCTAGAATTATATTAATAGTGGCAGCATTAGGATTGCTTTTAGCTGGATCTGTTGTTATTCAAACCAGCGGTGATGGACAGATTCTTTTCGGAGGGATGTTAGCCATCAATCAGTATTCGACGTTTTTTGATTTTCTCTATATTTTCATTGGGCTTATGACCTTGATTTTCTCTCAAGGATATCTGGAGAAAAGAGGGATTTCCTCTCGTGGAGAATACCCAGCGCTTATCCTTTTTGCGGTTATTGGCATGATGTTGATGACGAGAGCCAATGACTTGGTAATCGTTTTTCTCGGGTTAGAGCTCCTTTCGCTCTCACTGTATGTTTTGGTTGGATTTTTGCGCCACGATCAATTCAGTAATGAATCAGGCTTGAAGTACTTGTTGCTAGGTGCCTTTTCCACTGGTTTTTTTCTATTCGGTGCGGCGCTTACTTATGGCGCAACAGGCACAACCAACTATAATGAGATTGTTTTGGCGATTGCTAACGATACCATCCTATCCAATTTGTATCTTTCACTTGGGATTGGGTTGTTGCTTATTGGCTTCGCATTCAAAGTTGCATTGGCACCTTTCCACATGTGGTCTCCTGATGTGTACCAAGGAGCACCAACCACAGTAACTGGGTTTCTGTGTACAGCACCTAAGGCTGCTGGATTTGGGGCATTATTAATTTTGTTTAATAATGTTTTTTTAGAAATCCACTATCAATGGCAGGATATTTTTTGGATTTTGGCTGTTCTAACCATGACCGTGGGTAATCTTTCCGCATTGGTACAGCATAATGTGAAACGAATGCTTGCTTTTTCTAGCGTTTCCCACGCTGGGTTTTTGGTAATGGGAATATTAGTACTAAATGAGACTAGCATTTCAGCAGTACTATTTTACCTGTTTGTTTACTCAGTTGTAAATCTAGGTACCTTCGCCATCGTTTCAGTGGCCGAGAAAGAAGAAAAAGGCTTGGAGTTTAAGGATTACCGCGGAATGGCAGTTCAGCACCCATGGCTTTCCGCAGCTATGACTATTTTTATGTTATCATTGGCCGGGTTCCCGCCAACAGCAGGGTTTATCGCCAAATATGGTCTTTTATCTTCTGCTGTGGCGCAAGGGTACATATGGCTGGCAGTGATTGGTGTTCTGAATACGTTAATTTCAGTCTATTATTATCTCCGGCTGGTAGTAAATATGTATATGCAAAAAGAAGAGGGTGCTTTAATTCCATCTTATAATATGGTAGCAATTGGTCTTATCGGGTTAATGGCATTATTGATGATTGTTCTAGGTATTATTCCTGGCTATCTTTTGGAAATCACTGCTAACGCAGCAGCGACTGTTTCCTAATATTTCAGTGGTTGCCGAATAATCAACTTTGCCCTATTTTCAGGGTGATGCACATTAAGATGAAACAAATACTTTTTTATTATTCTATCCTTTTTTTGCCAGGGTTCGCTTTTCCTGGAAGCCAAAATGCACCGCATTTAAGCGGTGCAGACCTTTCCATTTTCTGGGTTATTCCCTTTATTGGAATTTTGCTTTCTATAGCAATATTTCCCTTAATCGCCCCGCATTTTTGGCATAAAAATTTTGGTAAAATATCATTATTTTGGGCGGTATCCTTACTTATTCCCCTATTGATCAATCATAATATTGGTGTTTCAATCACTTTATATGAGGTACTGCATGTAGGATTATTGGAATACATACCATTTATTATTTTGTTATTGGCCCTCTTTACTATTTCTGGTGGCGTTCAACTTAAAGGAACCCTTGTGGGTAAACCAGTTATCAACGTAATTATAATTTTAATAGGAACACTCCTCGCCAGTTGGATGGGGACTACTGGTGCTGCCATGCTATTAATCCGACCATTAATTCGTGCCAATAAAGACCGTAAGTATAAAGTTCATACAATTGTGTTCTTTATATTTCTTGTTGCAAATATTGGTGGTTCGTTAACACCATTAGGAGATCCTCCTTTATTTCTTGGGTTCTTGAAAGGTGTTTCTTTTTTCTGGACTACAAGTGCGATGCTTATGCCGATGATCATGGTAGTGTGTTATTTGATCATTATTTACTTCCTAATGGATAGTTATTACTATAAAAAGGAAGATTTGCCACTTACCAGCCCTCAAGAAGATGGAAAAGATCAAAAACTAGGCCTAAAAGGTTCTTTCAATTTGTTACTGCTATTAGGCGTAATAAGTTCTGTTCTTTTAAGTGGATTTTGGCAACCGCATATTCACTTTACTGTGTATCATGTACCAATAGAACTGCAGAACCTAACCAGGGATATTTTACTGCTTCTTTTAACATTTGTAAGCTGGAAAGTAACACCGCAGAAAATTCGGGAAGCAAACGAGTACACTTGGTTTCCAATTGTGGAAGTGGCCAAGTTATTTGCCGGAATCTTTATCACAATAATACCAGCGATTGCCATACTCAAGGCAGGTACAAATGGTGCACTTGCAGTTATCATTCAATCCGTATCAGATGATTCTGGGCCAGTGAATTATATGTACTTTTGGTTGACCGGTATTTTATCCAGTTTTTTAGATAATGCACCAACATATCTTGTTTTCTTTAATACGGCAGGTGGCGATCCAATTATGCTAATGGGTAAATATTATGATACCTTACTTGCTATTTCTGCTGGGGCGGTATTCATGGGTGCGAATACCTATATTGGCAACGCTCCAAATTTCATGGTAAAATCAATCTCTGAATCTGCGGGAATTGACATGCCTAGTTTTTTTGGTTTCTTAGTTAAATATTCTTTACCCATTCTGACTCCAATATTCATATTGGTTAGTCTTGTATTTTTTTAATGCGCATAACTAAAGTCACAACAAAAACTGGCGATCAGGGCGATACAACGCTTGGTGATGGATCGTACGTATCCAAGGATAATGCCCGTGTACATTGCCTAGGTTCAATTGATGAACTGAATGCCTCAATGGGTTTGGCTCTAGTTACATTATCAGAAGAGCATGTAGCGGACCTGGAATCAATCCAAAATGACCTTTTCAATATTGGAGGTGAATTGTCAATCCCCAAGGTAGAGAAAACATTGCTTCATGAAGATCGCGTTGATTTCCTTGAAAAAAGGATCGAATCGATAAATAAGCAATTACCACCACTAGAAGAGTTTATCATTCCTGGTGGTAGTGAAACTGGAGCACGATTGCATGTGGCAAGGTCAATCTGCCGCCGCGCAGAGCGAGACCTAGTTTCTTTGAATAATACCGAAAAATTATCAACTGACATTCTTATATATGTTAATCGGCTATCTGATTATTTATTTGTCTTGGCCAGGTTAGTAATCGATAAATCAGGTGGCAAAGAAATACAATGGGATCGCAGCGATTAGCTGAGGCTCTTTGTTGGTTTATTTGTTGCTATTACTCCTAAATTCAAAGGTTAATCGATAATACTTATGATTGATTGGAACCAGATAAATAATTATATAAGTGAAGCGAAAACTATTTTACTTACCATGCATGAGAATCCTGATGGTGATGGCCTGGGAAGTGCGACCGCTATGTATCATTATTTGAAGGAAGTCGATAAAGATTGTCGAATTATACAAGTTTCAAAATTACCTCTTGAATATTATTATTTAAACGAAGGTGATATTATTGAAACATATGATCCGGACCGGCATGGTAAATGGATAGCCAAGGTAGATTTGGTGATTATTTTTGATGTTGGTGATTTCAAACGGATCCGTGGAATCAAAGATCAAATTGAACGCCACAATATAGCTACCCTTAATATAGATCATCACCCACACCCTCAAGACCATCCATTTACACACAATGTGGTAGATTTACAGGCCGCATCT
>Ga0310125_10001072_pt1 | contig 13554 bp, 6 predicted proteins | sample CB11b_Tmax_Bot8__FD_203508 | JGI IMG/M metagenome (GOLD analysis project Ga0310125, IMG submission 203508) | Marine microbial communities from Western Arctic Ocean, Canada - CB11b_Tmax_Bot8 | ecosystem: Environmental > Aquatic > Marine > Oceanic | place: Canada: Western Arctic Ocean | collected... | reverse complement strand
GGAGAATGGCTGGTGTATGAGACCGATAGGGTGGAAGGTACGGATGTCTGGGTCATGCGGGGCGACGGTTCCGATGCACGGCAGATCACGAATGATGATTACCACGATGGCTATCCTGGCTGGTCTCCTACAGGCGACTGGTTGGTGTATGATTCTGTCCGAGATGAAAACACAGATATCTATCTCATTCCCACATCTGGAGGCGCTCAGAAGAGAGTGACCATGCATCACGCCGATGACCGGCATGCCAGTTGGTCGCCTGATGGACGTTCACTGCTGTTCCATTCGGGCCGTGGAGGGGATATTAACATCTGGCAGGTGGAGATCCCTGACCTTTCCGTAAACATTGATGAAACTGAAGAGGATTCTGGTTTTTGTACTGCAATTGTAACTGAGGAGAACATAGATGAGGTTGATGATGCCTGCGTGGCAACTTTTGACGATGACGAAGAAGCACCACCTACTAAGTTGGAAGATACACTTCCAGATATTTCGATGGTTAGTACTATAGGTCTTATCACACTTATAGCTTTTTTGAGGCGTAGGTCATATGTCTAAGTTAGATCTAAATCAGTTATCTGGGTTCGTAGATCAATGGTGGGATGATTCAGCCCTTCCCAGCCTTTGTGAATTCGTCGAGATCCCGGCCTTATCGCCTTCTTTTGATTCAGATTGGGAGGCCAATGGTTACCTTGATGCCGCGGTCAACACATTTGTTGCCTGGGTTCGTAGTTTACCCCTGAAAGGCCTTACTGTTTCGGTCCATCGCCTAAAGAACAGGTCACCATTACTTCTGGTCAGGATCGAAGGTGATGCTGATGGTGATGTATTATTCTATTCACATTTAGACAAACAACCCGAGGCCAAAGGCTGGTCAGAGGGAAAAGGCCCTTGGAAAGCCGTCATCGAAGACGAGTGGCTCTTTGGAAGGGGAAGTGTGGACGATGGATATGGAGGCTATGCTGGTGTTCTGTCGGTATTGGCGCTTCAGGATCAGGGAATTCCTCATCCGACCTGCAGGTTCCTGATAGAGACAGGGGAGGAGAGCGGTTCTCCGGACCTGGAATTCTATCTGGATGAGCTAAAATCGGATCTAGGCACTCCAGATCTGGTCATTGTCCTTGATGTAGGAGGAATGGATTATGATCGGTTGTGGATAACCCAGAGTCTGAGAGGAATAGTGGCTGGTACACTTTCCGTCAAGGTGTCATCGGTAGGTGTTCATTCGGGACACGGTAGTGGCGTCATGCCATCCTCGTTCAGGCTGGCCAGGCAACTGCTTTCCCGGATAGAGGACCAGGATACTGGCGAGATACTTCCGGAATGGTTGCATCTGGAGATTACTGACAAGATGAAGAAGGAATGTGCCCAGATCGCAGATATGGCCGGTGATACGCTTGATGATTTCCCATTGCTGGATGGTGTCCGGAAGCAGGTCGATGACCCTTCGGATATCGTAATGACCATGAATCTGAGACCAAGTCTTTCGATCATAGGAGCCGATGGTATTCCATCGATACGGGATGCAGGCAACGTCTTGAGGACAAACACTGATCTCAAGGTCTCGATCCGGACCCCTCCCGGTATCAGTGCTTATGAAGTAGCTGAAAAAGTTCAGGAACTTCTCGAATCGGATCCACCCAATGGCGCCCATGTGGAGGCTAGGATGACTGAGGTAGCAGATGGTTTCCTATCTCCCGAATTACCAGATAGGATATCATCTGGTTTGGAGTCTGCCTGTCAGGAATTCTATGGTAATTCCCCACGGTCCATTTTCATAGGTGGTACCATACCAGTCATGGCAATGCTTCAATCCCGCTATCCGGATTCCAAATTCCTTATCACTGGGGCCGGTGGACCGGGCGGAAATGCTCACGGCCCGGACGAGAAATTACACATCCCTACGGCCAAGAAAGTGACTAAGTGCATGTCAGCGGCGGTCTCGGCAGCCATTCGTTAAAAAGCGAATTATAATGCTTATTCCGGCTTAGAAAGCCTAATTATAAGGCATAGATACCAATTCTACCGTATTTGGATTCAGGACCTATTACCTATATATATCGATATCTTACAGATGACCTATGAACTTTAGCAGACTATCAGTGCTAGCTGTATTTCTCATGATGATCATGAGCGCTTTTGTTGCAATTCCAACCTACAATGTTGGAGCGGATGAGCATGAGGGAGAAGACGAGGGTCCAGTACCTGAATCTTTCCATGTAATCGCAGAGATGAACACCCTGGAGGAATGGACCATCACATTCGAGGTAGATATGCCGACTGACTGGTCCGATGACATGCGTGAAGATCTAGCAGGAATGTGCGCTGATATGATGGGAACTGATGAAGGCGAAATCACCGAGGAGTGTTTCGGTCAGTGGATTGAGATGATCAATTCAGATGATGGTGGAGATGATGGTGATGGAATGGGTTGTCCACCTAGTTTGACCGAACTACAATGTGAAAATTTTATGAGTTGTATGGATGAAAATGGAGACATTATATGTTCTATGTTAGAATTCCAACGAAATCTCTACAATATTTGTAATGATGATGACTCTCATGAGTTCTGTTATTTTGATGGAGAGGACGGGAGAGAGTTCTTCAACAATATTTTTGCCTATGAGGATGGAGATATTGAACCTGAAGATCTGATGGAGGCCATTATTGACGAATATGGAACAGGCACCGAGGATTATACCGAGCCGGCTGCCTACGATATCCAAAGTTTATACATTGGTGAAGAGGATGCCGGAACTTATGGAATCTACCCTGAGTTCCTGTCTTCTGAAAGCCCAAATTTCGTTTGTGGTAATGGGGGGGAAATACCATTCTACTTGGTGAATGATGGACAGTGGACTTGTGGTGACGGTTCTGATGAGCAACAATATGATGACGATGGCAACGAGACCAATTGGTTTGACTGCCATGATGGTAGTGAAGTCTGGGTAAACCAAGTTAATGATGGGGAGTGGAATTGTCCGGATGGAGAGGATGAGTATCAGGAGTATTACTGGGGTGGTAACGTGTACATGTACAGTGGTATCGTGGAGGACCCAGAGGATATAGATAGTCTCATCGGAGGTATTGCATATTACTGCGGTTGGCAGGATGACGATGAGGTTGAAATTTTCTGTGCCACTTACGGAGAAGCCGATCTTTCCGCAGGTAACTATTCCATATTAACCACTGGTTCATGTTATGATGAGTGGACCGATGATGATGAGGATGGGGAAGATGACTCGCACGAATTGACGTGTCAAACTGGAGATTACAATCATACGGTCGTCGATTCAGATGGCAATCCGGTTACCTACTTTGCCGGTTCAGTTGATGAGACTCGAATGATGGAAATTGGTTCTGCCCATTATGATTCTACAGACTATAATGCAGGGAATTTCCCTCTCTATGACACCTATGAATTAACGGTGGGTGAAGATGGTTTCAATGGCGCCTGGACCTCTGTACAATGGGAATGTTATGACTATGATGGTGATGGTGAGGACGATGAATGTTGGGGCGCAGATTTGGCCCTGTATCTGTACGAGTACAGTTTCAATCCGGATGATCCATATGACAATATTCTGGGTGCTAATAATGATTTTTATGATGAGGATCTCGATAGTTGTCCCAAAGAAGATTGTGGTCAAAGCGTACTTCAAGTAGAATTGAGTGAGGGAACCTATGTCTTTGTTACTGCAGGTTATGGCACTTACAGCTCAGGTTTCTATGTGAACCAATTGGTCGACCAGAATGGCGAAATAGGCGATCAATGGTGGGGTGAACTCAAGGGTTCCTATTGGGATAATGCTAATGATGGTGGTGAGGTCTATCGAACTGTTGCCTATGATGGGTCTGTTTACGATTTAGCCTTTGAAGAGTTCTGGAACGAGGCTTACGAATTTGAATGGGAGGATGAACATCAGAAAGCTGTTGAATATGAATTTGGTTCGGTTCATGATCTTTATGAAAATTATGGAGATGTGTTAGAAACGGAGGGAAGTGATTGTGATGGTTGTACGGGAAATTTAGACACGATGGATGCAGATACATCTTTTGATATACCCAACCAAACTGAATTTGAAAATTGGGCAGACAATTATGCCTTCGAGTCTTATTATTTCCAGTTTATGGATGACAATGAGAACGGTGTCTATGATTCCGGTGAAATCTATGCAGTGTCCAGTGAAGGCTACGATGAAGGAGGTCAAGAAGTAATAGTCGAAGGAGATGACAGAGCACGCATTCCACCTACTTATGTATTTGAAGAAACTGGAGGCGGCGACCCTTTCTGGAATCTTTACATGGATATCATAGATACCATTGCTTCATACCAGGACGGCACTTCGACACCTCTTGAAGCGGCTGACAAGATAGTCGAGTTAGTATACCAGGCAGACGCGATGGGCCTCTATGATGACAATGATGGTGATGGCGACGGCATGATGGACTGGGAATCTTGGAATTACTGTGAATGGGAAGGTGATGATTGGGAAGGTGATACTATGTGGTATTGTACTGACAATGCTAATGGTAATGACGGTTTTGATGATTGGTGGTATTATTGTGAAGAATTCGAAAATATATGGTATTGTACTGATGGCTTCGGACAAAGCTCAGACTATGAATTTTCTGCAGATAATACTCATTACAAAGATGGTGGAAGGCCAGATGGCAGTGATGGTGGAGGTGACGACGATGATTACGATGATCATTCACGTCTTGATGGAATCATAGGTGTAGAGGATCCTCCGAATAGTGACCCTGATATTAGCCCTACAAACCTGGTTGGAGCCTTGTCCGATAACGAGGGTCTGCCAATGATGTATGCTGGTCAATTTACTCTGACCTTTGAAGGAGCCGACGATTCCTTGGATATGCATGAGATCTATATCCCAGTTGATGATGGAACTTGGAGTGTGGAAATGATTCTCCAGGATGGCTACGAAGTAATGTCTTGTGAAGGATGTGAAGATCTAGAGATAGATCGTAACAACGCTAGGTTCAGTGCAGATGAACCAGTAACGGTTACCTTTGGTCTACTTCCAGACTGTGATTATGTCGTTGGAATTGATTCCACAGGTTATGTATTCGATCCAGTTGAACTGACCATCAATGTCGGTGAGACAGTATGCTGGCAATGGACCGATGCATTAGACACACATAATGTCATTGAGACTATTGGCCAATATAATTCAGAGATGAATCTGACTGCGATAGATGTTGGTTTCTACAGTCCAGACACCTCCTATTATTATTCATCCAATACTGTGGACTTTAGACATACTTTCACTGAAGATGATATGACCCACTATTACGTGTGCGGTCCACATGCAAGCATGGGTATGGTCGGTAAGGTCACCGTTGGCGAAGGTTCGGAAGAGGATCCCGTGCAAGAGATTGTTGATGAATCAGGACTTCCAAGCGTTGGCTTCATTGTCGGTGCTCTAGTATTGGTTGGTGCAGCCGGGCTGCGTCGCAGACACTAGGCCTAAATAATAGGGCAAATCCCCCCTGCCATGAGAGGGGATACCAGTTGTCAGGATGTATACTGACAATAGTGGACACACCAGATTTGCCAAGATGCAGATACCTGTGGAAAGCAAGACCGGACTTGGTTCGGTGGGACTGTTCTCGTCTTTGTTCTTGAATCAGAATATACCTGATAATACAGGAGATCTGAAGACCCAGTTTGCACTTACACCAGTACCTGATAATCTGAAGGGTGAAGGCCCTAAGTTAGCCCATACAGCACCCAGAAGGCAGTTGGTGCTAACCTTGAGCGGCTGTCTGGAGTTCAAGAGTTGTGATGTTGATGAGGATGATGCAGAACACAAAGTGACCATTCGACGTGGAGACATCCTGCTTGCTGAGGATTTAGAAGGTGCAGGCGATGTCTGGAAGTTCGTGGAATCCAGTGATGGCAATGCTTCAATCCCGCTATCCGGATTCTAAATTCCTTATCACTGGGGCCGGTGGACCGGGTGGAAATGCTCACGGCCCGGATGAGAAATTGCACATTCCCACGGCCAAGAAAGTGACCAAATGTATGTCGGCGGCGGTCTCGGCAGCCATTCGGTAGATAACGAATCATAATACATATATCGGCTACAAGATGTGGTAGATTAGTCACAGATACGTTTTTCAGCGTATTTAATTTCGTGACCTATCGGTTATATATATCAATCTGTTAAACGCATTCTATGAGCTTTAGCAGGTTTTCTGTGCTAGCTGTATTCCTCATGATGGTCATGAGCGCTTTTGTTGCACTTCCAACATACAATGTTGGAGCTGATGAGCACGAAGGCAGTGATGATGGACCATACTTGAATGCGTTCCCAACCGGTAGCGGTGGCGATATTGAAGACTACGAGATGAGTTTAGATGTTAGTGAGGGAGGTGCCAACATTACCGTTGAAGCAACCGAACTTACTGACGGTACTTCCTATATAATCTCGTGGGAGATAAGATATCATCCTGATGGGTATCATACAGGGTGGTGGGACTTTTCCGCACCACCTACAAGCGTAGAATATTTCATTGGACAGGAGGTTTTCGATGACCTTGGTACGGGGTGTTACGTGTTCATAGGTTGGCTTTATGATAATGATGCCGAGGTTATGATCGAGGAAGAGACTTGGCCATTTACCCTAGATGTACCACTTAGTGACTGTGAAGGAATGGACGAATGTCCTTTCGATGATGTCGAAGGAAGCCCATGTGAAGATGTTGACACCAATCCTTGTAGAGAAGACCATGAGTCCGATGAGTGTGACGATTACGTAGCTGATTACTGCGCGACCCATGAGGACCTCGCTTGTGCCTATGACGCTGACGATTGTCCTTTCGATGACCGAGAAGGAACACCCTGTGAAGCAGAAGAATGTGAGGGTGCGGGTCATGAATCAGAAGAATGTCAGAATTATGTAGAATCCTATTGTGCGGCAAACGATGATCCAGGTTGTTATTTCGGTCCCGATGGCCCTTCATTCGTCTGTGGAAACGGTGATGAGATTCCTTTCGGTTGGGTCAATAATGGTGTAGAGGATTGTTCAGACGGTTCTGACGAGCAACAATATGATTCCGATGGAGATAGGATTAATTGGTTTGACTGCCATGATGGTAGCAAGGTCTGGGTAGACCAAGTCAACGATGGTGGAGATGATTGTCCTGATGGTGAGGACGAAGGCTACGGTGGCGATGATTATTATGACGACTTTGGACCTTCGGAAGCTCACATTGATGTCCATATGATAGATCTGGCTAATTGGGAAGCCTACGCGACTGGAACTATTGATCCCATGTGGTCGGACGATATGCGTGCTGAAATAGCCCATAAGTGCGCAGAAATGATGGGAACGAGTGATACAGAGATCACTTCGGAATGTTTCGACGAATGGGTTATGACAATGGGTGGTCCTGGAATGGGATATGAACCAGATAGAGGATGCCCACATGATATGGATGATGATACCTGTGATGATTTCAGGGAAGCTTGTGGTCCAGATTCATCGTCTAAACTGACCTGTTTTAGGATGATATTCGATTACTGTGATGACCATGATGACGAGATGTGTCAGGAAGGGATCGCGTCAGAAGATGATGGAGGTCCAATGTTCGAAGCTTTATTCGCTTACGAAGACGAAGAAATTGACTCAGACGAGTTCCTAGATATCCTTACAGCGTGGATCTATGGAGAGCATGTGGGAGATCTTGCACTCTACGACACCTATACGTTCACAATAACTATGGATGAGGAAGGTTTTTACTCACTGCACTCTAACTTTGGTTCGTATTCGGCAGGTAGTCCTGATTTCATCTGTGGAAATGGTGATGAGATTCCTTTCGGTTGGGTCAATGACGATTACGGGGATTGTCCAGACGGTGCAGATGAGCAATGGTATGACAGTGAAACACCTGGAGATACTTCAGATGACTGTCAGATGTGGAACGATGACGATTGTGATGGAGCTTTCGTCAACTGGTTTGATTGCCATGATGGCTCCGAGATTTGGATTGTAGCAGTTAACAATGGTGAGGATAATTGTCCAGATGGAGAGGATGAGGATCATGGTGATGATGATTATGGTTGGTATGGTCATGTATTCTTGTATACGGGCAACTTCACGGACGTACCGGATTCAACGGAGAATCTTGTCGGTGCAACTGTAGATGTCTGCGGCTATGAGGATGAGGCAAACAAGACTGGCGTACACTGCGAGTCCGCATTGGAAGGATTCTTGGCGGCCGGCGATTATACTGTTGTCACTGCAGGTACGTGCCATTATGAATGGACCGATGAGGATGGTGACGGCGAGTATGATGAATCAGACGAACTTAGTTGCAATTATGGAGATTATACCCATGTGATCACCAACGAAAGTGGTGATGTAGTAGATGAGATTGATGGCGCAGTTGAGTATGATTTGAATCATACGATGGTGGTGACCCGCGAACACTATGCTCTTCGAGATGAGTCGAGCAATTTCTTCCCACTCTATGATACTCATGCGTTCACAGTGGGCACAGACGGTTTCAACGGCGCCATAGTATCTGCACAATATCAGTGCCATGACGAGGATGACGATGGCGTTGATGATTATTGTAATTCAGAAGATCTGGCACTATACCTCTACGAAGGAAGCTTTGACCCAGCAGATACACATGCTAACATCCTAGATTCGAACGATGACGTTTCGGGTGATGGTCTGGATTGTCCTGGAGGGACTTCCTATGACTGCATGTATAGTAGATTAAAGGTAGAATTGTCTGCTGGAGACTATGTTGTTGTCACTACAGGTTTTGATACCTGGTCCGAGGGTTCTTACAAGAATGATATAGTTACAGATGACGGTAACATAATCGAGTCCTGGGATGGTAAGCTCGAGGGTTCCTACTGGGATTGCTGTGACGATGATGGCAACGAGACTCTGGTCGAAGGAGACGAGAGGACCCATATGCCAGGACCTTGGGAATATTCGGTTCAGGATGGAAATTTTTTCGTTAACTCTATGGTAGATAATCTTGACGAATATCTAGACGGTACACTAACCGCCGATGTGGCAGCAGGAAATATGGTTTCCATATTTTATGAGGCGGACGCAGGGGGAGTATTCAATGATGGTGATGAAGAGTGTTACGATGCAGCTGGTAATCAGGTCGATTGTTCTGATGACGGAGCTGACTGTCCATTCGACAGCATGGATTTCTGTTATGAGATAGGCCCCTCCTGCGACTTCGAAGGCCCGGATTATGCACCCTGGCGCTGTGGTTCAGAATCAGCACATTACTGTATGGAAGACGGGTCTGGTGACGTAGGCTGCGATCCTGAGGGGATTGCACAGTCCTGTGAAAATGGAGAATTCCCGCAAGAGATATGCGATGCATTCAACAATTTCGACCATGATGCATACCACGCTGAAACGGACGATGAACCCATCACACTCGATGGTGTTGAAGGAGTGGAGGATCCTGATGATTGGGACGATCTGATGACTCCTTCTAGTGAGAACATTGTTGGTGGACTTGCAGAATATGAGGGAACGTCAATAATGTTCCACTCATCCTTTACTATCACATTTGACAGTGTTGATGACAACCTTGCCTCTCACGTATTCGTCATACCCAGTAATGCGGATGAGGATGATGACTATGATGATGATGATCTTGATTGGCAGATTACCTTCACGGTGACTGACGGCTATCAGATCGACTCATGTGATGGTTGTGACGATATTAATGACGCAACATACAGTGATGATGGACACACAGTTTTCTTCACATATAATTCTGATGCGACCCATGACGTCGCAATCACATTCAGTGTTACTGCAGAACCAGGACCTGATTGTGACTATGTCGTTGGAATCGATGCCAGTGGTTTTGCGTTTGATTCAAGTGATCTGGAGATCAATGCTGGTGAGACGGTATGCTGGCAATGGGAAAATACCGTAGACCAGCATAATGTCGTGGAAATAGTAGGTGAGTTTGATGCAGCAGTGAATCTTACTGAGGTTTCAGTTGGATTCTCCAGCGGTGAACCATCAAACGACGTTGATTTCAGACACACCTTCACGGAAGATGACAAGACCTACTATTACGTGTGTGAGCCACACGCAACCATGGGCATGGTCGGTATGATTACAGTTGGTGAAGGCACACCTGACGATCCAGTAGAAGAGATCGAGGAATCAGGCCTGCCAAGTGTTGGTTTCGTTGTCGGTGCTCTGGTATTGGTTGGTGCAGCCGGGCTGCGTCGCAGAATACACTAGGCATAAATAATAGGGTAAATCCACCCTGTCATGACAGAGGGGATACCAGTTGTCAGAATGTATACTGACGCTAGTGGGCACACCAGATTTGCTAGGATGCAGGTGCCCGTTGAAAGTAAGACCGGACTGGGGTCGGTGGGACTGTTCTCGTCGTTATTCGTCAATCAGAATATTTATGACAATACGGGCGACCTGAAGACCCAGTTCGCCCTTACTCCAGTGCCTGATAACTTGAAGGGTGAGGGCCCCAAGTTAGCCCACACGGCACCCAGAAGACAATTGGTCCTGACCCTGAGCGGCTGTCTGGAGTTCAAGAGTTGTGATGTTGATGAGGAAGACGCAGAATACAAAGTGACCATCCGACGTGGAGACATCCTGCTTGCTGAGGATTTGGAAGGTGCAGGCCATGTGTGGAAGTTCGTGGAATCCAGTGATGGCAACTTTTATCCTTGGATCAGGTGTTATATTCATCTGGGTGAGGAATATGATCACTTTGTGTCGCAATTGATACCAATTTAATTATGTTAGAAAACATTTCACCTCGGAATAGCTGGCGGATAACGATTCTTGCTTTCCTGATTTTCTTTTCGATATTGATGGCAGGGTTCCTTCCTGACGTCGGAAGGGAAATGAATCAGCGGGAAGAATTCTCCTATCCCGATAATCCAGTATGGCAGGCCTCGGACAGGGCTGAGAAGAAGATGCCCGAAGAATCCTGGCTGGTCTTCCAGATAGTCATGGGTAGTAGTGTAGAAAGCGAGGACCACAATGTCATAGATCCCCAGGTTTTCAGAGAGGCCACAGATCGTCATGACAGTTTGATGGCAGATAATGAGACAAGTCAGTATTTCGATGTGAAATTCAATTGGCTGGTCCAGAGAGATACTACCTCTGGCATCTGGGGCATGCCCGAGACGGTTCGCGACATAATGGATGCCAGATATGATCCATCTACTGGCGCGATGATCAGAGGTAGTCCCATAGCTCTTCCTCCTGTTTATTTTGCAGGTCCCGAGATGACCACTCTGAATGTTTCGCAGGCCATGCTTGGTAGTTACATGCTTGATGGGACCTGGTATCCTGATCCCAATGGTACTTCTCCCAAGATAGTCTATTCTGGCATAGCCTATACTGGACCTAATTTTGACGCTGCGACCGATTCAGATCTGACCTACGTCCTGAATGCTCTTTTCAATATCTCGTCGGATGACGGTAGTTATCCTTACAGGAACATGGTCTCACCCGATTTGTGTGTTCTCAAGGCTGAGGAATGTGTTCTACCCCGTGACAAGGATGGTTATCCTATCGGGATGCTTGCACAGGAGGGCGAACACTGGAAGGCCAAGGGTTTCATGCTGGTTGGGGAAGCGAATGCCACACGTCTGTATGCAGATTATCCTCGCCAGCGAGGTGATCATGAGCACTATGAATATTGGGAACAGAAAGTGGACCAGCACTATCAGTCTCCTCTTGAATCCGATGAGGATGTAAGTTTCTACTCATATCTGGCCTTTGGCCTGGAGCTGGACAAGCAGGTCAATTCTACTCTGCCATTGGTTGGTGTTTCCTTCATTCTTATGGTCTGCTTGTTGGCATTTTATTTCCGGGATCTCGGCGATGTTCTGGTGAGCGGCCTAAGTTTGGGATTACTAATGGTCTGTATGTTTGCCAATTCCAAATGGCTTGGTTTCCCGGATACTCAATTATCAGCGATGCTACCTATATTGATGTTGGCCCTTGGTGTTGATTTTGTCATACACAGCCTGACACGTTGGCGTCGACTGGCATTGTCTGATCCAAGTTATTCAATAGATACTCAGGAAGCCAGTATCAATGGCGCTTGGGAGACAATTGTTACACTTTTTCCGGCTCTTGGAGTAGCAACCCTCACAACGGTTGTTGCCTTTGGAACAGCGACCTTGAGCGAGATTCCAGATCTGTATGAGTGGGGTATCCTTGGTCCCTTGGGAATAATCGAGGCTTATTTCATCATGGGAGTGTTTGCACCAGTTCTACGAAGTTACTTCCCTCCAGACGAGGATAGAGACATTGTTGATGAGGATAGTCTTCTCTATAAGATAGGCCAGATTCTGAGCGTGGAGAAGCTGTCTTCACTGATGGAAGATCGTTCTATTCCCATGCTTGTTGTCTTTCTGTTACTTACTCTGATTCTTTCGCCGATAGTCATTGGTAACCCGGAATCGACCTTTGATGTCACCGAATATGCAGATAATGATTCCAAATTCATTCAGACCGTACTGGTAGGCCAGAATACCTTCACTGAGCAGGGAGAACCCGGTTACTATGTCATAGAAGGCGAGGATCTGGGCAGATACGAAGTCATAATGGAGATTGATGCTGTTGAGACTCAATTGTCGGATGACAATTTCAGTGCCCCCTGGTTAGGGAGTCTGCCATACATAATTCGTACCCAGGTGACACTGGCCCAGACAATCGAAGGCAGTGGCTACGTACCTTCGGTTATTGACCCGGTCGCAGGGATTCCCCTATCCGAAGCAGAGATCCACCATGTTCTGGAGGACGTCTACCATAACGGAACCCGCAATCTGGATGGGACATTCTACATTTCATCTTCAGAGGCCAGAGAAACCTATCATCTCGAAAACGGTAAACTGACCATGGTCCGTGTCTGGTTCCAGGTTCTGCGTCCCGATGATATGTATGGTGCCATGAAGGACCAGAAAAAGGATCTGGACGCTGCAATTTTTGATATAAACCAGATGGATGGTGTATCAGCTCAGGTAGCTGGCCTCAGCTATGAAAGATATGTTTACGTCCTGGAGATAACAGACAGTTTTCAGGAGAGCCTGATAGTAGCCATAGTTCTGGCCTTCTTCATTGTTCTTGTAGCTCTCAGGGACATAAAATTGAGCATCATTACGATTATGCCGGTAGTGGCGATAACAATCTGGTTGAGAGGCGGGATGGTATTGACAGATACCTCGATAAATCTGGTCACGGTCCAGATTTCGAGTTTGGCAATAGGTCTGGGTGTTGATTATGCGATTCATATGGTACAAAGGGTACGTGAGGCCAGAGCCGAGAATCCCCATGCCAGTCAGGAGCAGTGGATGTCAGAGACCTTGGATGAGACTGGTAACAACGTTGCCATGTCCGCCTTCACCGATTTCGCCGGATTCATGGTCCTTACTTTGTCAATAATGCCTCTTTTCGTCACATTTGGTATGATTATGGCTATCATGATAATGCTCTCATTCATTGCCGCCGTGATAATGCTCCCTGCCTTGCTGTATCAGTTTGG
>Ga0310125_10001068_pt1 | contig 13589 bp, 6 predicted proteins | sample CB11b_Tmax_Bot8__FD_203508 | JGI IMG/M metagenome (GOLD analysis project Ga0310125, IMG submission 203508) | Marine microbial communities from Western Arctic Ocean, Canada - CB11b_Tmax_Bot8 | ecosystem: Environmental > Aquatic > Marine > Oceanic | place: Canada: Western Arctic Ocean | collected... | reverse complement strand
GCTTGGTCACCGGAGAAAGTATTGCCAACGTCGCTTGGGGCAACGATGGTTCGACCCTGTATCTCACCTCGGATATGTACCTTTGCCGCATCCAAACTAAGACTAAGGGCGCTGGATTTTAGTCAGTCTACCAAGTCATTCACCTATCAAAGCTAAGCGCTCCTTAACCTTGGCCAAACTCGGATCTCCCGAAAGGTTGGTCCACTTGTTTGGATCATTTTTAAGGTCGTAGAGTTCCTCCTCACCGTTGGCATAACGAAGGTAACGCCAGCGTATGGTTCGCAACGAGACATTACCCCCGGTTCTAGATGCGTCCAAACGCTATGGAAAATGGTAGTTTCTACAAGCACTTGTAGAAAGATATCCATTTCAACCAATGAATATGGGGATAGTTACAACAACGCCCGTCTCGTTGCTAAGAAATTCCGAGGATAGGCTTTTTACTACTGATTTTATTAACCCTGCGGATGCTACCGTATGGTTTTTTTATTGTCTCTTCGGTAGCATCTACGGTAGCAGCAATGCTAAATTTGGTTAAACAATTTAATTAGACAAAAGTGATCACTTACGATCAGCTTTCGGCGACATGAAACACCTCCTACTCACAACAATCGCAGCCGTGGTGCTGGCGGGGTGTGGGACTACTGTCTAAAGCATCGTAGTGTTTTGTCCTCCAATCGGAGGTTCGATGATCACAACAAAACAACTGTTTTCGTGTCCCGCATTTGTCCCAGTGCATAGTGGTGTTTGGATGTGCATAAGTGTAGGCGGCATATCAAAAAGCCCTGAAACCGTTTAAAAACGGCCAAAAAAGACTCATTCGCAATGCGAAAAGGTCTGCGGTTCGATTCCGCATGGCTCCACCATTCCTTCTAACCCTATTTGTAAAGGGTTAAGTGCACTCCCCATTACAGGCAATTAGTGCTTGACATCATTGACCAAGTTGCTCTATTTTGTTTAGCTAACAGACCTATGAAACAGATAACAATCGCAGCCGTGCTATTGGTGGCGTTCTCTCCGACTCAGATAAATGCCGATTTAATTGGTTTTTATGCCTTTGATGATCCGGCAAATCCATTGAAGGATGCCAGTTCCAAGGGGAATAATCTGACTTCCGTTGAGGTAGATCCCGTCTATGTCGAAGATGAGGGATTTGAGGGCGGTGCATATGAGTTTGACGGCAATCAAAGACTAATTTCTCCCGTCAATTTAAATCCTTCTGTCCATTTGAAAGTCACTTTTGGCGCTTGGGTAAAAACGGCGACATTGGAGGAGGGCTTATACAAGGTAATTGGGCATGACAATGGGGGCTGGGACAGGACAATTGGCTTGGACTCTCGGGTGCAGGGAGGAGACCCGGATTTTCGATATACCGCATTTACCGGTGTGGGAGGTCCGATTGAGGGAACTTCATGGCCCGAAAGCACTGATGATTGGACATTTATTGCCGTATCATATAATCAGGAAGAACAATTAGCTTCGTTTTACGTGGATGTTGACGCGAATAGTACTGATGATGAACTCGAAGAATTCGAAGCAGATGCGTTTTTTGGTGAGGGGTTTCCAACAGTAGCCATTGGTGGAATTCGTCCGGATAGATCTTCTGAAGGATGGATAGGAATGATTGACAATGTTTTTTTCTATGATGAGCTATTGGATTATGAGCAATTGACATCAATTCGAAACGGTGGAAAAGAAGCTATTCTTAGACCTTTTCCGAAGCCAGAACCTTTTGAAAACCTTATTGGCTTCTACTCGTTCGACGACAAAAGTTCGCCGTTGAAGGATTCAAGCGGGATTTCAGGTGCTTTAAAATCCTCCGGCTCGGATCCCGTATTTGAATCCGAGGGTGGTGTCAAAGGAGGAGGATATCTGTTTGACGGCACACAACGCCTACTTGCACCAATCAATGCCGACCCAGAAGCCACTCCTCGATTAACTTTTGGCGCATGGGTAAAAGCATCAACACTTGAGCCTGGTTTGAGGAAGGTATTGGGAAGCGATGATGGAGGTTGGGACAGGACAATTGGTCTGGACAACAGAAAGCCAGACGAATTCCGATATACTGCTTTTGTTGGCAATGGGCCGCCGGTTACAGGTGGACCTGCTCCAAATAGTACTGATAAATGGTCTTTTCTTGCAGCGACTTATGACCAACCCAACAAAAGTCTAAGCCTCTATGTCGATTTGGATTCTTCAACCATTGAGGATGCTCCAATTATAGTTCGCGGAATAACGGGTATGGGGCCGACAAGGTTTGCCCAAGTGGCGATAGGAGGGATTCGTCCTGACAATGCAAATGAAGGGTGGAAAGGGTATATTGATAATGTCTTTTTCTATGATGAAATTCTATCAGACGGCCAAATTGTTAATATTAGAGATGGCGGAATGAATGAGATCTTGTCAGGCGAAGAACCTAACTTGAAGTATCCCAAGTACGACTCTTTGCTCGGCCATCTGCAACAGAACCCAGGTGTTGTCGAGGTTTTGATCCCAATTTCAAATACCGCTCAGGACGAAACCTTGGAAATTGAATTTGTAGAGCCTATCGGTCCAGCAGCGGGAAAGTATGAAGTTGTTGATTTCCCCATGGAATTGGCTCCGGGAAAAGCTGGAAAAATTAAGGTATCGTTTGACCCAGGCTCGAAAGTCGGACTTTTTGAAGCCATGCTTGAGATTGTGACAAACGACCCCGGCGATCCAGTTGTCAACGTGGATCTCAGTGCGGTCGTTCCAACCGGACGCAATGGTTTAATAGCGTTCTATCCTTTCGATAATGAATCCAATCCCACAAAGGACACCAGTGAAAACCAGCATGATCTGAAGAGTAGGGGAGCTGATCCGACTTATGACTTGAGCGGGTTTGAAGGTGGGGCTCTTTCCTTTGATGGGCGCCAGCGGTTTGAGATTCCGATAAACATTAGTCCTACGGCCAAACCTGAGTTAACAATAGGGGCTTGGGTTAGATCTTCAACCATCGATGCAGGGCAGAGAAAGGTCATCGGGCACGACAATGGTGGTTGGGATAGAACTATTGGATTGGACAGCCGACAACCGGATGAGCTGCGTTACACTTCCTTCGTGGGCAATGGTCCGCCCGTGGCTGATACTCCGGGACCTGAAAACATTGATCAATGGACGTTTATAGCAGCTGTTTACGATCAGTCCAATAACAAAGTAACGGTTTATGTCGATACAGATGCGAAAACGATTGGAGATAGCCCCGTGGCAGTGGCTTCCGCTACTGGATTTGGTCCGGGGCATGCAACTGCCTCCCTGGGCAGCTTGCGTCCTGACAATCCCAATGAAGGTTGGATTGGGCAGATTGATAATGTATTTGTGTTTGATCGTTTGCTTCCACCTGAAGAAATCGCAGAGATTCGAGACGGTGGCTTTGAATCCATTGTGCCGCCTCAACCCATTCCTCTAGATGCTCTGATCGGATTTTATCCGTTTGATGACCCTGAAAACCCTCTGGCGGATGTTTCCGGGGCAGAAGCTGAGCTTGAAAGTGTTGACGCGGATCCGAGTTTTGAAGCTGATGGTGGTTTTACCGGTGGCGGATTTCTTTTTGATGGAACGCAGCGTCTAGTGGCACCGCTCGATATCAACCCCGATCAGATTCCTGAACTAACTATGGGGGCTTGGGTTAAAACATCCACGTTGAGTCCGGGGCTGCGGAAGGTGATGGGGCATGACAACGGAGGCTGGGATCGGACGATTGGCCTCGATAACAGAATTGGAGATTTTCGATACACCTCATTCATAGGTAATGGCAGACCGGTTCTTGGAACCCCCGGTCCAGAAAACATTGATAATTGGACTTTTATGGCTGCGGTTTATGATCAGTCCAGTAACCAGGTGACAGTCTATGTGGATATCGATGCGGCAACAATCGGGGATTCTCTTGCATCGGTGACCGAACCCACTGGTTTCGGTCAGGGCCATGCTACGGTTTCCATTGGCAGTCTCCGTCCGGATAACCCGGCGGAAGGCTGGCAGGGATATATTGACAATGCCTTCTTTTTTGCTGCCGCATTATCAGCGGATCAAATCACCCAGATTCGTAACGGTCGTTCGCCGGTGCCGGTTGAGGGTGATGATCCATCCTTGGTTGTGTTAGCCACTCCTGAATTTGATTCAATAACTTCTGGACAAAAGATCATTGAAGGCGCCATTACGATTAGAAATGATAGTTCAACGCAAACTCTGAAAATAAAGGCTGCGGAGTTAATGGGACCGGACGCAGCTTATTTTAAGGTTGATTACCCTGAAAATGTTTCCCCTGGGGAAAAGGCGAACATCAAGGTTATTTTTGATACCAAAGGTCAAGTAGGGGTGTTTAAAACAGTATTGCTGTTGGCAAGTAACGATCCGTCTCAGCCCAAAACTAATTTGGATTTGTCAGCTGAGATTTTATCGGATGAGTCAGCAGACCCGATTTTACTCGCCGGTCCTCCTGCCTTTGGAAACCTCGGCCCCAAACCCGGAGCAATAACCAGGATTTTGGACATTAAGAATGATGGATCATCGGAAACGTTAACAGTGGCGGGCGTTCTTCTGGAGGGTAACGATGCCGCTCATTACACCGTTAATTCATTTCCTTCAGACATAGGTCCTGGGAAAACAGGTCAGGTTGAAATTGCATTTAATCCTGGGGATAGAGAGGGCTTGTTTAGCGCTTCACTCGCGATAATCTCCAATGATGCAAGGGGGAGGCGCCAGGCGATTGATTTAAGCGCTGAGGTTCCTTTCAGTAACACCTCAAAGGCACTGATCGGCTTTTATCCTTTCGACTCAGAAGAGGATCGATTGGAGGATGCTTCTGGAAATAGTAACACGTTGAAAGAACTTGAAGGGTTTGAGCCGTTTTATGTAGGGGATATTAATGCTGAGGAAGACAGAGAAAGTGGCGCAATGGAGTTTTTTGATAATCGATTGATCGCCCCTATCAATATCAACCCGAGCGAGTTTCCCCAACTCACAATGGGAGCTTGGGTTCAAACATTCAACCTGGATCCTGGTCAGCGAAAAATCATAGGTAGTGATAATGGAGGATGGGATCGTACAATTGGATTGGACGCACGTAATCCAGCAGAGTTGCGATATACCTCCTTTGTCGGCAATGGTCCACCCGTAGCAGGCACTCCTGCACCGGATGACTCTGAAGCGTGGACTTTTATTGCTGCCGCCTATGATCAATCCAAAGGCGAAGTGACGGTTTATGCCGATCTTGATGCAGACGGCACAGATTATGATCTCGAAGTAGTAACAGGCAAGGGGCTTTTCGGGCCAGGTTTCCCCACAGTTTCCATTGGGTCTTTGCGTCCAGACAACCAGAATGAAAGCTGGGATGGACTCATCGATAACGTTTTTTTCTTTAGCACAGTATTAACCCCCAATCAAATGGAGGCAATTCGCGATGGCGGGGCAAATTCTATCATTGATGGGGTAGAAATAAAAACCGAGCCGTTTTTAATAGTGCCACTGGGTAAAATCATAGGTGAAACTACTGCTGCCGAACTTCCGCTAACAGTTGACGTTGAAATAACAAACAGAGCCAATACACAGGATTTGAAAATCAGTTCGACAAAGGTGGTGGGTGTAGATTCTGATCTGTATTCTATTGTTTCTGCTCCAAAAAGCCTAGGCCCTAATGAAACCGGCGCAGTAAAAGTGCTGTTTGATTCGGAAAGCCTGAGAGGTGGGTTTACAGCTGCTTTAGAGATAGAAAGCAACGATGCGCAATGGCCCCTAAAAACCGTTGATTTGTCCGTTTTTGTAGGGTTTTCCAATCCAAAGGAGGCTTTGGTGGGGTTCTATCCGTTTGATGATGACGAGAATCCTTATGTGGATGCCAGTGGAAGTGAGAACGACTTGGAAATCGTTGAAGGTGCTGAACCGGTTCACGAACCAGAAGGCGGAATTGATGGAGGGGCTTTTGATTTCGACGGAGCGACTCGCTTGGTGGCTCCAATCAATATTAACCCGGATGTGTTCTCTCAAATGACTATGGGGGCTTGGGTGAAAACTCATAATTTAGACCCGGGGCTGCGAAAGGTGATGGGGCATGACAACGGAGGCTGGGATCGGACGATTGGCCTCGATAACAGAAATGGAGATTTTCGATATACCTCATTCATAGGTAATGGCAGGCCGGTGCTTGGAACTCCCGGTCCGGAAGATACAGATGCCTGGACCTTTTTGGCTGCGGCTTATGATCAGGAAGTGAAAGAAGTGACTGTATATGTTGACATAGACGCCAGCACCACGGATGACGATTTGGTCGTTGTAACTGAGCCTGCATCATTCGGGTTGGGTCAGAACACCTTGTCTATCGGAAGCTTGCGCCCCGACAATGGTTCTGAAGGATGGGTGGGACTCATTGATAATGCTTTCGTCTACCAGACAAAACTTACTTTGCGGCAGTTGATGACTTTAAGAAATGGTGGAGCAAGCGCTATTCTCGGTGAAGTGCCGGTACCTTTGGACCCGCCCGCACTTGAAATAATGAGGAATACAAATGGCACTGTTACCGTTACATTTGAAGGGACTCTTCAAGTCGCGCCTTCAGCCAATGGTCCTTGGAAGGATATGGTTGGTGAAAGTTCAATTACATTGGAGCCTAATGAGGAAATGCAGTTTGGACGTGCCGTTAGGAATTAACATTCTTCCCAACACGCTCCATAAGTAGCTCAGTAAGAACTGCTATGAGCACACCATAGTTGAAAGGTCGGGCAAACCACCCGGCCTTTTATTTTTAGGGTTTAATCCACATTTATGCTTTTTTATGAAAACAAGTAAACAAACTTTAATCCAAAACGTTAGCCTGAACAGGCGTTTGTCAGCATTTACGTTAATCGAGTTACTTGTGGTAATAGCCATTATTGCCATATTGGCTTCACTTTTACTCCCGGCCTTGGCCAGGGCCAAGGACACGGCACTACAGACCGATTGCATGAACAGCCTGCGACAAATTTCACTGGCGTTTCGTTTTTATTTAAATGATCACGAGGATATTTTTCCTCCACACAAATGGAATGGACCAGGTCTTTCCTCTCAAAAACCTCATGGGGTTGCTATTTGGGCAACGGATGTCCTGCCTTACCTTGGGGGGGGCACCAATATATTTAAATGTCCAACCATTAAGGGGGAACGAACAGATTATGGTTTTAAATGGAAGTGGAGGTTTAACCCGCATCATCTGGGTTATGGTTATAACTCATGGTTCCTTGGAGTATATTCACATCCTCCGTCTGTTAATATGACTGGGCATTTGCAAGGTTGGATTTCGACTGAACAATGGTTCAGAGCTTCGACAATCAGAAACCCAAGTGAATGCCTTTTGTTGGCTGATTCAAATCCCATCCCGCAGGGTTCGGGGTATTGGTCGAGTACATTGTGGTGGCCTAAAAGCGGGAAACCTTACTACGAAGGGATAAACGGTTTTCGACATATTGGTGGTGGAGCAAACGTTCTTTTTAACGATGGGCATGCCGAAACAAAAAAGAACGACGAAATCAATCCCAGACTGAGTCCGCAGGATACGGGTGACGATACTAATGTAAGATACTGGGATCCTAAACAGCGAAGTAAACGAAGATAGTTTAATTCAATTATTTGAATTCCTTATAACTAATTTGAACTTCAGACTGATGATTCGTTATTCGTTGTGTCTGTTTTGTGCCGCCTGGCCATAGGATTTGAATACGACTGTGTGTATTTTTTCTAGCCAGTATTTGAACGGGGCTTGATTGCGACCAATATCCAGACCCCGCTGAAACTATACGAGCTGCCGATCCCTCATTATTGTCATCTTGGAGCCTTAAAATGGCTCCAATTCCGTCTCGGTTCCAGTCTGGCCCATTCAAGATTACTCTTAGCCCTGATTTTATATTTAGATTTTTAAATAGACCGGTTTTTCCTGAATTCTGGGCTACGGCTAAATCCGGTCGCCCATCATGGTTGAAATCGCAGACGGCTGTTCCTCGCTGTTCTCCATAAAGAATGATTCCGCTTGTTTGTCCGCTGATAGCCTTAAAATTTCCTTGTCCATCCCCTTTGAGTAAAAGCCCACGCCCTGCATCGTATCTTGATGTTTCCAGGTCGACACCAAAAAAATTTTGGCTCAAGAATAAATCTTCATTTCCGTCACAGTCAAAATCTGTAACTGCTATTCCAAAGGCTGGAGCCATTTGAGCTTCGTCAGGTAATGTGTGGGATTCAAAATGATCGCCTTTATTAAGAAAAACAGAACTTTCAGATTGGTTAACCTCTAAAAAATTGGATACCGGGTAAGCATCGGCCAAGATGTTTTCAATAGTGGCGTTAGAATATTCCTCGAACGTGGAAAATTTAAATGCTAAATTGGGCAGTTGCTGTCGCAAAACATCAAGCGTTAAAAAAGGGACGTAAGCCCCTCTTGCGGAGTCAAGATAACATTCAAATAAGTCCATTATCCCGTCCTCATTCCAGTCACCATAGTATAGTCGAATAGGGTGCTTTAAGTGTCTGTTATATTTTGAGTTTTTGCCCAAATTAGTTGCGACTATATCGAGTAATCCATCTGAGTTAAAATCCCCGGTAGCGATGCCGTTCCACCATCCCTTTTTCTCTTGGAAACCTAGACTCTTGGTTATTTCACGAAGAGGTTTTTCAGGGTCGTCAGTCGGAGTGAATATCCGAATGGGGCCCCAGTCGCATGCTAAAATTAACTCTGATTTGCCGTCTAGATTAAGGTCGCTCCAAATGGCATCGCTAACCATTCCAATTTCTTTAAACAGTAACCTGGTGTTTTTTTCTATTTCCCATTCTCCATTATTTTCAATGAAAAGAGTAGAGGAGACGGGTTTTGGGTAACGTCCAGGGTGGACTCGGCCCCCTGCAAAGAGAGCCGGTTTGCGATGAAGTATTCCCAATGTAATTGAGCCGTAACTTATGTTGCGCTTCAAAATGGGTATTTGAGTTTTTCCGGTTTGAAGATTCAGTTGCAAAATAGGGGGTGCATCCGAAGTGGCATCTTCATAAGTTGACTGAGTTGACAACAACGTGATCTTTCCATTATTGAGCTTTCTTAACAGCAATGTTGTTTGGTCAAGTTGTACCACTGATTTTTGGCGTAACGGTGAGAAACTTGTTCCTTTATTATTCTTATACAAAACTTGATGACCACCTTTTCCGCTTGATCTTATTAGGTCCTCCCAACCATCTGTATCCGCATCATACCAACTAAGCCCAGGCCCGAGAGTGCTCAGTTTTCTCGGCAAAGCGGGTTGACGTGCGAAATCGTCATAAGGATTTTCATGATGTTGATGCTTAAGTTTGTGACTAACATCTTCGAACCAAATTTTGTCATCGGTGGAGTTAATTTTGTTTTTCACACGATTGTATTTTCGATCTTTACCCTTCCCGTCTCCCTCGAAAACTTCATAAATATAATTGGATTTTATTGGTTTAATTTTTGTTATTCCTCCCTTGGGCCACAAAACCTCCAATTGTTGAATTTTATTTTTTTTGATAGCAAAAGTTCTCGTTGCGCTGTCTCCTGATAAATAACGACCGCCACTAATTATTTCCTGTGACTGAAAACTCATATTTGAATCGCGAATTATGACTTTCGCTCCGATGCCCCTTGTGTTGGGTGCTATTCCTCTTAATTTGACTGAAATACGGGGTGCCGGAGAATTATTGCGGTAAAGTCCAAGAGGTTGGTGCATATGGTTGACCACAACATCTTGATCTCCGTCGTTGTCCAGATCCCCAAGTGCCATTCCGTGTGACACGCCGTTGAAATTGAAACCCCAAGATTGGCTAGTTTCAATGAAAGTTCGGTCACCCTGATTTTTATATGCGATGTTAGGAGTTTCCAGTTTACCAAACCGTGTGTTGGAGCGTGAAATTGAATTAGGATTCTTCAATTGCGTTAGGTCTGCGTCATTGGCATTGCGTAAAGTTCCATTCGTTAGCAAAAGATCCTCATAGCCATCCAGATCAACGTCAATAAAAGCAATCGCCCAAGTCCATTCACTCGCCTCAATCCCGCTAAATTGGGCAATTTCAGAATATGTTCCATCGCCTCTGTTAAGGAACATTGTGTTTCTTGGGTATTCTGGCCGATAAGAGGGTGTTTCTATTGGTAGTTTCATTTTTGTGTGAATCAAACTGCCGCGTTGCCTGTGTCGTCGTTCATGGGAACGACTCATCATGTCGGCTATAAAAACATCATCGAAACCATCACGATCAATATCTGCAAAATCAACAGCCATTGAAGACATGCTTGTTTGTCGTATGGACAAAGCACTGGATGCGCGGAAGGTGCCGTCGGCATTATTAATCCATATAAAGTCCGGCGAATAGAAGAAGTCATTACAAACATATAGATCTGGAAAGCCGTCTTGGTTCATGTCTCGAAACATTGCTGATAAACCCCATCCTTTAGGGGCTTTTTCTAGATTTATGCCATTTTCATCCTTAAAGGTGCCGTTGTTCCAGAGTATTTTCTCAAATTTGCCCTCTCCCCTATTCAAATAAAGGCAATCGGCTTGGCCTAGTTCAAACAGGGAAACTGATCCATTGCGAAGGATCATCGGGCTAAAAAGATCAGGTTTTGAAACGAGTATTTTGCCATCCTTGTAACTTACCGAGACATCTAATTCTTCCATTGAATCCTTAATTGTTTTGATATGGTAATTGGCAACATAAAGATCGAGATACCCGTCTCCGTTGATATCTCCCAGTGTCATAGATGTGCTGCCAAGGTTTCGGTCTAAGCCGCTTTTCTGCACTTCAGTAAACCGAGTCGAACCGTTATTCAAAAAAGCCATAGTGCCAGCGCCTATCCCATTTACGAGCAGGTCCAAATCCCGGTCTCCGTCTATATCTGCCAATACTGCGCCCGTGGAAAAAACACCCCTACATTCAACGCCCGCTTCTTTCGATATATCAATAAATTTCCAATCACCCTTGTTTAGGTAGAGTTTGTTTGGGCCTTCAATGGAACAAGCATAAATATCCACTAAGTTATCTCCGTTTACATCCCCCAGGGCAACACCTGATCCAACCTCCAGAATGAGGTTTCGGTTTAGCAATGAGTTCGAAACACGATTCGTAAAATGAACACCAGTTTTATCACTCGGCATCGACGTGAAACCCACCTTATTTGGCTTCGTATCAGCCAAAGGGGCCAGACGAAATCCGTCTGCTTCAACCCACTCTGAGGTAAAAGCGAATGGAAAACTGAAAGCATCAAAGAAGTAACAAGAAAAAATAAGTACCGAAGTAATGTTTAGTTTCATAGTGAGAATAAAAATTATAGATAAGGGTTAAAAGAGTTCAAAAGCACAAGCACCCAGAAAATAGTTTCTATTCCTTTTCATGTTTATGGATTAATCGACGCAGCCAAACTAGCTCAAAACAAATAATCTCGCAACTTTTAGTAATTTATTCTATTCCGTATCTTTTCTTGGACTGACTGTTTTGCATTATGCGATTTGGAAAGGTCACAAGATAATCGCCCAACTCCTCATCTCCAAAGGAGCGGATGTGAATGCGAAAATTCAGTTAGGTCAAACAAAAGGATCGACACCGCTTGATATGGCCATCGACGAACCTCAAAATCAAGGACCTCCTCCGCAAACACGGCGGCAAGGTAGGTGCAGAATTGGAAGCTGAAGGGAAATGGAACACCTCCTCCTCATAACAATCGCAGCCGTGCTTTTGGTGGGGTGTGGGTCGGGTGTGGATATTCACGAAGCTGCCAAAGACGGACGCATCGAAGATGTCAAAAAGGCTTTGGATGCTAGCATGGATGTTAACGCGAAGCGTTTGGAGTGGAAATGATTGTGGGCGTCGTAGAGGGCCAAGGTTATCACGGCGGCGGGTTGATGAATTGAAAGGCAAACAGCTTGGCGTTACGCAACTGAAACCGGAGCCGGACGGGTTTGCCTTTCAACGCGGCCAAGTCACGGCCGTTGGCCCAGGCGGGTTCCCACCGCAGCGCGTCAATTTTGCCAGACTGGGCGGTGTGGCCAGGTATTTTTTTGGCATTTTCATCGAGCACTTCCACGCGGATGTGTTCGCCGTGCGCGTTGACTTGCAGACGGCTGCCGGCGAGCTGGAAGGGCTTGGTGAGAATGCTGCCGAGCTGCGTGCCCTTGGCGGACAAGCTGATGAAGCGGTCGCGCTTCAGGGTGGCTAGGCCGATGCCATGCGGACCGCGGTCGGCGATGCCATGGCGTTCGCGGAAGCCGTTGTAATATATCCAGTGGCGGTCGCGATGGGTGACGATCTGCGAGGCGGGAAATATCATGTCCTTGTCGAAGCTGCCGTCGGGCCCACGCGGGATGAGGGGCTCGCTGGCATAAACCCACGTGAGGTCCCACATGGCGTTGCCGCGGGTGGTGCCGATGTAAAAATTGACAATGTCGTGCTCGTGCCGCTTGTGGTGATTGGGCCGGGGATCGTAGGGTGCGCCGGGCTTGGGGATGTTTTCGTAAACGGACATCAGCGCGAAGTGCACGCCCTCGTGGATCCAGTCGGTGAGCGCGTAAATTTGCCGGCGATAAATCTCGTTCTCAGCGCCCTTGCCGAATTTCCATTCGCGCACCGTGCGCCAGTTTCGCGGGTTGGCCTTGAGGTCCGGGTTTACCATGTCGCGCGTGCCGCGGACCTCCAGCCCACTGGCAGGCCGACGAAAGTCCGTGCGCGTGAACATCCGGTACACCTTCGCCTCGGCGTCCCACACGATTTGGTTGTAAGTATCCGCCGCGCGATGCGTCACGGGCTTGCCGCCGTTGTAGGCCTTCCAGTGGATGCCGTCTGCCGAGTAGCCCAGTGCCGCCGCGTGCGGGCGCAGGTAGGCGTAGCACACCTTGTATCGGTGGGTCGGGTCGGTCTCGTTCGGGTCGATGTAAAACGAGGCGGTGTTGTGATGCGCCGGGTCCAGCCCCTTCAGCAGCGAGATTTTCTTGAAATGAATCCCATCGACCGACTCCGCGTAGCCATACGGGTTGCCGCGGTACCACATCTTGAATTTCCCCTCATCGTGCAGCACCGTGCCATAAAAGTGCCCCTCGAAAATCGGCTTGCCGCCATTCTGCTTCACCACCGCGCCCAGTTCGCGCACCATCCCGCGCTTCTCCGCCACCACCCAGTCATCCACCAAAAGCTGCTTGCGCAGCCCCACCTTCACTCCATCGGCGGCGAATGCCCATGACCCAGCCAGCAAAACTGCAATCAGCCAAAAACACTTATGGTAAATGAGAAATCGTCTATGCATTCGAGGCAAATTCTGCGGATTCACCCGCCGGATGCAAGGCAAAGTCCGACGATTTCCCGTGCTGGATTTCCGACAGGCTGAGCATGCCCTGACACGATAAAATTGCGTTAGATCCTACCGTGGCCACAAGGAAATCGCCGAACTACTCATTGCCAAAGGTGCGGATGTGAATGCGAAGGATGAATTTGGCAAAACAACACCGCTGGATTGGGCCATCAGTCGCAAACATCCCGAAATCGCCGACCTCCTCCGCAAACACGGCGGCAAGACGGGTGAAGAATTGAAAGCTGCTGGCAACTAAACCAACCCGACC
>Ga0310125_10001067_pt1 | contig 13599 bp, 10 predicted proteins | sample CB11b_Tmax_Bot8__FD_203508 | JGI IMG/M metagenome (GOLD analysis project Ga0310125, IMG submission 203508) | Marine microbial communities from Western Arctic Ocean, Canada - CB11b_Tmax_Bot8 | ecosystem: Environmental > Aquatic > Marine > Oceanic | place: Canada: Western Arctic Ocean | collected... | reverse complement strand
GGGTGTATTGCCTAGTTTTCAGCAACTGATCGGCGTAATTGGTGGATTGGGAGCAATGTGTTTACTGTTTTCTGGAGAGATACAGCATGAGGTGCCGGTGCGTGATCTTCTATTGGCATCGGCGGTACCTTTTCTATACGCGTTGAGCAACACCTACATCAAGCGGCGTTTTGAGCGGACGCCCCCGCTGGCGCTTGTAACCGTGGTGATGTCGGTCTGCGCAGTGGTGATGATGCCTATAGCTATAGCAGTGCAGCCGATTCGACTGGAAGGTTCGGTGTGGGTGGCGATCGTCTGCGTGGTGGTCCTGGGTGCGGTTAACACCGCCGGGGGCACGTATATATTTTTCGGATTGTTGCGTAATCACGGGCCATTGCATGCGGGTATGGTTTCATACATTATTCCCACGGTGGCGATGCTGATGGGTTGGTTGCGTGGAGAGACGATTACCAGGCAGCAGTTAATAGCGTTGGGAATTATTTTTGTGATGGTAGCAATTACGCAGAGATCTAAATCGAGAAGGATTAAGATAAAATGACGCTAATGGTAGCGAAGATAGTCTAAAAAGGTATTAAACATGTACATGGAAAAGTTTTCGCTGCAAGGGCAGGTAGGGGTTGTCACTGGTGGCGGGCAGGGACTTGGGCGAGTTTACTGTCACGCGTTTGCTGAGGCGGGTGCAGATGTGGTGATTGCTGAATTGAATCCGGATACCGGCGAGCAAGTTGCCGAGCAGGTGCGGGCCATGGGACGTAGGGCATTGGCGGTGACAACAGACGTCCGCAATAAATCGAGTGTGGATGCGATGGCAGCTGTGGCGCTCAAAGAGTTTGGACAGATTGACTTTTTAATGAACAACGCGGGCCTAGCCCGGATGTACGACGCGGTAGATATTCCCGAAGATGAATGGAAGGATATTTTCGACGTTAACCTCAACGGCATGTTGTTTTGCTGCCAGGCGGTGGGCAGGCATATGATCGAAAGGCGACGGGGTAGCATAGTGAACATTTCCTCGGTCTCCGGTCTCGTTGCTAACCGGTACCGGCCACATATTTCGTACAACGTATCCAAGGCCGGGGTAAAGCACCTGACCACAATGCTGGCCTGCGAATGGGCTCCGCACAATATCCGGGTCAACGGCATCGCGCCCGGCTATATCGCCACCGAGCATGCGAAAGATTTCCTTGCTGACCCGCAGTACGGTGGCCAGTTCATTCCGTGGATACCCATGCAGCGACCGGGTCAGCCAGAGGAATTGGGTCCGCTCGCAATATTTCTGGCATCAGATGCGTCGAGCTATTTGACGGGGACAACAATTGTTGCAGACGGCGGGTATACCTGCTGGTAACGGCGACAATTGGAGAAATATAGGAGACGTGGTAAGTTCAGGTCGGCTTCAAGATCAGGTGGTTACCCTTAGTGTGGAGCGTGGACATGAAAGACTATGAAACGATCGACCTGTCGGGCTGCTGCAACGTCGGCAATACTTTTTTTGATAATCCCGAAACACCGCGGTTGGGCGCCCAGACGTTTCACGGGTTGCCGTTTTTGATCGGACAGGACCCGCCTGACGCCAGGCGGTGCCTGATCGGCTGTTGCGGCGGGGACGGGACGGCCAGCCCGGTGACGATCCCGATCGGCAAGGCAGCGCGTTATGTGATATTCGCACACACGCTTTTGGAAACGAAGATGGAGGAAGGCGAACCCATTGGTCGCGAGGTAGCGGCCTACGTGGTTAAATTGGTTGATGGTGAGGCACATCGCCTGACGATACGTGAGCGATTCGAGGTAGCACCAGTGCCGACATTATGGGGTCAGCAGGCTTTTTTGGCGTTGCCGGACCTGATGGACGAGCTCATGCCGCGGTACGAAGGGCAATGGGATGCCGCTGGGCGGCGGCAGTCCGAGACCACAGGGGCCAACCCGATGGCCTATTACGTGTGGGCTTGGCAGAATGAAGGGGGCGGAGAAATTGAATCGATCACACTGGAGCCGGCCGACCGCAAGTTCGTGCTGGCGGCAATTACGCTGGGGCACCTCGAAGAGCATCCGCTGCGCAAAGTGGCCAAGCGCGAGGTGGTTATCTCTTTGAACAAGGATGGCGATGCGTCAGAGCCATTCGACATGGCTGTTGAGGTTGATCGTGGTGTGGCCACGTTTCCGTTTTCGCTGCCGAAAGAGGGTGCAGATACGTTTGTAAAAGATGGCCGCAAAGGCTGGGGCGAACCGGAAAACAAACAGTCATCGCCCGCATACGTCGAAATCGCGGCGCGGCGGTCGGCCACGGTGACCGTTAAGAACAAGGGCGAACAGCTAGCCCAGATCAATTGGGGAAAGTTGCAGGAAGACGGCAAGGCCGACACCCCGCGCGTGAATTTCGAGATGGCCGACAACGGACGCAACTGGGTACATGTTAAGGTCATTGACGACGAGACGGGAAAACCCGTACCCTGCCGCGTGCATTTTCGATCACCAAAGGGCATCCCCTATCAGCCGCACGGCCACCACAACCAGGTGAACCGCAACCTGAACAGTTGGCACCAAGACATCGGCGGCGACCTGAAGATGGGGCAGATTTCGTATGCGTATATCGACGGCACCTGCCAGGGCTGGCTGCCGCGGGGTGAGGTTATCGTGGATGTGGCACGTGGTTTTGAATATGAACCGGTGCGTCAGAAGCTGACCATCAAGCCCGGCCAACGGGCGCTGGAGCTACGCCTAAAGCGGTGGACGAACATGAATGCGGCCGGCTGGTACAGTGGCGATTCGCACGTTCATTTCCTCGGTGACCGCGGTGCCCACCGCGAAGCCCAGGGCGAAGACCTCAACGTGGTCAACCTGCTGGCCAGCCAGTGGGGGCACCTGTTTACCAACACGGAAGATTTCATCGGCCGTCCCAGCGTTTCTGATGACGGGGCAACGATCGTGTACTGCTCGCAGGAAAACCGCCAGCATCTGCTTGGGCACTTGATCTTGTGGGGATTGAAAGAGCAGGTGTCGCCGTGGTGCAGTGATGGTCCCGGTGAAGCGGAACTGGGCGGGAATATGGAAATTACCATGTCGCGTTGGGCGGATCAGTGTCGTGCCCAGGGCGGGACTGTGGTGATTCCACACTTGCCGGCACCCAACGGTGAGCCGGCGACATTAATTGCGACCGGTCGGGCGGACGCGGTCGAGATGTTAATTCAAGGTGGGTACCAGCACCAAGAGTATTACCGCTATCTCAATTGTGGATATAAGCTGCCATTGGTCGGCGGTACGGACAAAATGTCCAGCGATGTACCGGTGGGGATTTATCGCACGTATGCCCATGTGGGTAATGATCAGCCATTTAATTACGACAACTGGTGTCAGGCGGTAAAGGCGGGGCGAACGTTTCTGTCCGGCGGGCCGATTATTGATATCAAGGTCAATGGCGTGGGTGTGGGTGAGACGATCAAGCTTCCGGGTAATGGGGGTACCGTGGAAGTTGAAGCCACTGCTGAATCAATCATCCCAATTTATAGTTTGCAGATCGTGCAGGAAGGCAACGTGATCGCTTCGACGGAAGTCAAGAAAGGTGCCCGCAGGCTGGAGTTAAAAGAGAAGGTGAAGATCGAATCCCATTCTTGGCTGGCAGCGCGGTGTGGCGGGCCGAAGTATGAGCCGATGCCGCATTACGATGCATGGGGCCGGGGCATATTTGCCCACACTTCACCGGTATACCTTGCCGTGGGTGGAGACTGGTGGATGTTTGACGAGGAGACGGCCCAGTACATGCTTACCCTGATCGACGGCAGTGTCGAATACATTCGCCACACCGCGGCCCATCATGAACACGACAACGTGACGCACCACCATACGCACCATGATCACCAGCAATTCCTGGAAGAACCGTTCCATGAAGCGGCGGCCGCGATCCACCGGCGAATGCATCAGTTGGGGATCAAGCATTGACGGTTGATCCGGCAAGGCCGATCGGTGGCTATGAGGCCACTGGGTGATTAGCCGGTAACGGTCGAAGTCCATCTAGGTAATCCGGATCTATTTTGATCAGTGTTAAGGTTGGAATATTGATCTTGCCTGTATTGGCTATCCTTTTGTTGCAACGCGCCTTGTCTCACGGCGACGATCTGCTGCACTGAGTATTCGTTTGCGCAGCCGAATCGACTTGGGAGTGATTTCTACCAATTCGCTGTCCTGGATGTATTCAAGACAAGCTTCTAGGGACATATTTCGCGAGGGGCGGACCTGAGCCGCGTCGTCCTTGCTTGCAGCGCGGACGTTTGAGTGTTTCTTTGTGCGCGTGACATTGACTTCAATGTCATTGTCCTTGCAGTGTTCACCGACAATCTGGCCCTCATACACGCGATCTCCTGGTTCGACAAAGAAAAAACCTCGGTCATACAGGGCGTCGAGCGCGTAAGTGGTCACAGGGCCCGCTTCAGTTGCGATCAGAGTTCCTAGATGGCGCTGGGGGATATCGCCTCGCATCGGGGCATACTCTAAAAAAGTATGATGTATGATTGCACGCCCTTGGGTTGCTGTCAGGATTTTACTGCGTAGGCCGATCAGGCCCCGTGTGGGTATTGTAAGTGACATGTGGATATATCCGCCGGTGTCCCCACGCGCTTCCATGGCAACCATTTCAGCACGCCTTTCTCCGATCAGGCTCATCACGGCGCCGTGGCATTCGGCCGGACAATCGACGACGAGCGTCTCGATCGGTTCGTGCGGGCTGTTGTTAACCATGCGGAAAATCACGGTTGGCTTGCCTGCGCAAATTTCAAAGCCCTCGCGTCTCATGTTTTCCAGCAGGATGCCCAAGTGCATCACGCCGCGACCTGCGAGAAGAAATTCCTTGGTGCTGGATCCCGGTTCAACTTGCAGGGCCACGTTGCTCTGCAGTTCTTTTTCCAGCCTCGCTTCGATCTGGCGACTGGTCAGGAAGTCACCTTCGCTGCCGCTAAATGGTCCGTCATTGACCAGCACGGTCAATTGCATCGTTGGTTCATCGATTTCAATGGCGGGCAGTGGACTGCCGTGATCGGGGCAGGCGACCGTATCGCCGATATTGACCGGATCTAAGCCCCCTATAGCGCAGATGTTGCCGGCTTGAACCATTGTGCACCGTTGCCGCTCCAGTCCCTCATATTGGTACAACTGCCCGACCCGCTGTTTCGTGGCTTGGCCTTGACGGCCCAGTACGGCGACCAGTTGCCCCTCGTGGATCTGGCCATTGAAGATCCGGCCGACACCAATTCGCCCCGTGTATTCGGAATATTCCAACGTGGTGACAAGCATTTGTAACGGTGCTTCAACGTCCTGGCCGGGTTCCGGTACGTGCTCCAGGATGGCATTGAAAAGAGGGCGCAAATCCTTCGGGTCTTCATCGATCGACGTTGTGGCCCAGCCGTTTTTGGCTGATGCGTAAACAATGGGAAAATCCAGCGCGGTGTCGTCGGCACCTAATTCGACCAGCAAATCAAATACCTCGTTGATCACGTCGTCTGGCCGCGCGTCGGGGCGGTCCATTTTGTTGACCACTACGATCGGACGCAGATTGTGCTCAAGCGCCTTGCGCAGTACGAAACGTGTTTGGGGCCTCGGCCCCTCGAATGCGTCGATTAGTAGCAACGCCCCGTCGGCCATGGAGAGCACACGTTCCACCTCTCCGCCAAAATCGGCGTGACCCGGAGTATCAACCATGTTGATCTTGCAAGGTTGTCCGTCCGGGGTCCGATAGGTGATCGCACAATTCTTGCTGAATATCGTGATCCCGCGTTCTCGCTCCAGGTCATCGCTGTCCATGATCAGGCCGTGCTGGCCACCGGCCAACTTGTCCAATTTTTCACTGCGAAACATGCCTGACTGATAGAGCATCTTGTCCACGAGCGTGGTCTTGCCGTGGTCCACGTGAGCGATAATGGCGACGTTACGAATCTGCATATGCTTCACATCGTTGAAACTAGGCGGCCGGTGGACTGATCGTGTAAATACCCGTTACTCTTGGCTTTTCTCGGCCTCAGGATGTTGCGGTGTTCAGTATTCCTAAGGTTTCCGGAAGTTTCCAGGGATTTTCGTTGATATTGGGCAGTGCGGGTTGAGAGTATAGCACTCGTTTTGTTCGGGAAGGGTCCGGAATTGACGAAAAGACGAGCGCCTCACTGCCTATTTCGAGCGATCGTTGTGATACTGCAGTTGAAATATGGGTTAATCTAGGAGAACTAGGCGGACATGAGTGGGCCGCGCATCAGGTTTAGGTACAAGTCGATGGCTCCATTGACCTGATTTAGGGCGATCCATTCATCATGAGTATGGGCTTGGTTGATGTGGCCCGGCCCGATGACCACGGTGGGAATCGAGGACACCTTGTTGTACTGCGCAGCATCGGTACCGTAGGCAACGCCTCTGCCCTCACTGGGCAAGCCCATCGCGTTTAGCCTATCCTGCACGTAAGTCAAAAGGGACTCGCTGCCCAGTGGATCAAGCGTGGGATCAATATAGATATCGTCCTGTTCGTAGTTGAAGTTAGGGTCATTGCAGGCCAGTTCATCCAACAATTTGGTGACGGTAGGGATGACCTGCTCGGCATCTTCGCCAGGAATGGTTCTGCGGTCTACTTTAACGGTGCAACTGTCGGCGATAACATTGACCTGCGTGCCACCCTCGATCATGTTGATAGAGCATTGCGATTTTCCAGTCAGCGGATGCGAGGTTGTGAGTGTGGGTATATAGCGAGATTCGATGGCGTCGATGGCACGGGCCATCATGCTGATGGCAGACTTGCCTTGCGATGGGTCAGAGGAGTGGGCGGCAACACCGAGTGTTCGAATGGCCCATCGCACGGCTCCATTGTGAGCGATGATGGGTGCCAGTTCCGTGGGTTCACCAACAATGACGCCTACTGGTTTCCAGCCTATTTTCGGCAGTTGTTCTTTGGTGAAGGCGTGCGTGCCGGTTTTGTAGAGTTCTTCACCGGTGACGAACACAATGGCGATGTTGTTTGGTTTTTCACTGCCGGCGTAGTATTGCTTAAGGGCCCAGAGCATGGCAGCGCCGGAACTTTTAGTGTCGCAGGCGCCGCGGCCGTACATGCGTCCATCTTTAACATGGCCGGCAAATGGGTCGATGGACATGCCTTCAATGCTGACCGTGTCCATGTGGCTGTCGAACGCTAACCAGGGGGCAGCGTCATTGATCTTGCAGGTCACAAGCAGGTTAAAGGCCGGTCCGCCACCAATGGCCAGTCGCTGGGTTTGCAAGCCCATCTGGCTGGCGACAGTTTCCAGGTATTCCGCCAGCGGTCTTTCGGCGTCGGGTATGCCCGACACGTGGGCGTTGACCGAATTGAATCCGACCATGTCACGAAGCAACTGCGTGCAGGTATCGGGTGTTTTGTGGACCATGGATTGGCGGGGAATCAGGACAGGGCGGCGATGCAATCGATTTCGATGAGGATATCCGGGCGGGCCAGTTGCACGCCAACGGTCGAACGTGCCGGGCGGTGGTCGCCGAGCCAGCGGATATAGCACTCGTTCATGGCGGCGAAGTCCTGTTCGATGTTCTTGAGATAAATACCGCAGCGGATGACGTGTTGCTTGGATGTGCCGGCCTCAGCCAAGGTGGCGTCGATGTTGGCTAGCGTCTGGCGGCACTGGGAAACTACGTCGTCACCGGCCATGTCTGTTGTGCCTGGCTTGAAGCCGACGGCGCCGGAAACGTGCACGACACCGTTGTGAATCGTAGCTGCCGACAGGGGCAGGGCTGGTGAGGGGTTAACCATGGTGATGTTGTTCATCGCTTGTTTTCTCCTGATTGTGAATAGAGCGAACAGTATAGCGTAGTAGTGCTGTTTGGTCTGCGTGGGCGAATAATATGGTGTGCCGGTGACGACTGGAGGCATGGGGTCGGTCGTGGGTGACAGGTTGTAGCGGTTAGCCAAGCAGTACAAATACACCCCTTCCCCTTCGCTTGAACTAAGCTTGGATAACTGCTTGCCAGGACCTTAGCACAAGGTTGCAGTCGACAGTCCATAACAACTTTTTCTTCCGTACTGGCCATACAGAGTAAGTTCGCAAGGCAAAACAACAGGAGGTGACATTGTCCCTTTTTACAGCACACAACCGTGGCACAAAGGACAAGTATGGAACGACTGGAATCTCAATTCTGCAGATAGTCGTACACGATTTTGCCGTGACCCTGTGTGTAATCGCAGACTTGATAGTACGAACCGAGAAACTCCTTGGGTTCCAACCGCCAGAAATCACCGGCTACCGTAGGCCGAAAACTTACCACCCCCGGCCCTTTGAATAATTTGTGAATCTTAACATCAGAAAGTTCACCATTTGCGACTAGCTGCTTGATTTCCGCTTCGTTGGCCTCGGCCTTGGGTATCATTTTCAACAAATACATTGGGAACAGCGGTGGAATCTCTTCCAAAGTAGCCGGTTCCATGCATCGACTATTGAGCTGTAAGAACTGGACACCGGCTCGTACCGCCGTCGTTGTCAGTTCGCTGCCATGCTGCTCGATGGTAATGTCCGCGATCTTCTTCGGACACCCCCATATCTCTCGGCCCGGCGCGATCGCATCCGAGCTGTTTAAAAACAGACTCGGCAGGAAAAAGGCCTCCTGGCCCTCAAAAACAACCTTCACGCAGACACCGACCTCGTTGAAAGGCCCCCAATGTGTGCAAAACGGGACCTGAATCCCGAAAGCGCAACAGAGTCCATCGTCGGCCGGTTCCAACGGCTTGGGCAGGAGTGCCGCGATATGGTCTTTCTCGGTCTTGTAGTAGATCAATTGAAACAGTGTGTCGCGATAGTAAGGCGGAAGTGTGGGATAAGTCGGTGAGTCAAACGGCATCGACCAGTTTTCATTACGGTAGGAATGCATTAATCAGATTTCCTCATGTTACGGAAGCTGCGAAACAAACCGCGATACTATCGTGTCCTCAGGAAGGAGTAGCATACCGCGCACAACCGTCAAAAAAAAGGCGGCAATTCGGATGGCCAGCGCGCCAAACCCAACGAGGTTGAGCCAATGACACTAGCATTTCACCCCGATTTGCAGTACGGCGTCAAGCGCTGGGACGGCCTGCCGGAACCCGTCAAGGTCTGCAATACAGCATGCGGCGCGCAGAGTTTTGACATCTCCCCCTCCCCATCATGATGGGCCTGCCTGCGGGGCAGTCCGGCGGACGGTCAGATAGATTCCGCCGGCGAAGGATCCGGCCAGTATAAACGGCATGGCCATCATGAAGATGATTGAGTAGTTATAGCCCTGGCCGGCCGAGGGCGCTAGTGTGCCCCCGTCGGCTGAATAGTCAGTTTGTGCCTGGGTGGGTACAGCGTTTTTGCACTGTGGGCAGGCAAGGGTCGATTGCGTGGCAACGGCCAGCGCAATGGCTACGCAGATGGCGATTACTGCTGGTATTGCCTGACGCAGGATGTGTGTTTTAGAGATCAATTGGGGTGGGTGGAGCTTTCGATTATGTGGTATTCATAGCATTATTGACCGGAACCGGGGTAAATCAAGTTTGACAGCGGGGGCGTTCAATTCCGCTTCGATGCGGTGGGCCGGTCCGGGCCCTACACGACAGTGGACAACAGCAGCAACAGCATCCAGCGGGGGACATTCATCGGCATCGGTTAACGTTCTACAGCCTGCACAAGTTCGTCGGCATGCTGACGCATCCAGTTTGCTTTGCGTACGACCATGCGCAAGAAACCGTACCCCTGTATCCCGGCAAACGAACCGGTGTTGGCGATGGGGATGGCGCTTTCGGTTATTAGCGCCTCGATCATCAACGACGGGATGGCCTGTATCTCAGTATGGGAAAGAGTGCAGTCGGGGACTAATTCGTAAGCTTTGACGAAGTTCTTGAAGCGGTCAAGATCGATGTGGTCTGGCCACTGATCTGGATTATCTGCACCGGCGAGGATAGAAAACTGTAACGCACCATTGGCTACGTCGATGATGCGTGGCTGAATGCGGGCCGAGTCATAGTCAATCACGGCGGCGACCCGTCCATCGACGAATAGCATGTTGCCCGGGTGCCAATCGCAGTGCAGAATCTGTTTGGGCCAATCGTCGAAGCCCAACCCGGTCACTTGCGCAACGGCGGTGTCATAGCTGGCGTGCAACACATCAACGATCTGCTTGATTTGCTTTGACCGGCTGGCATTGTCAGGGTCGACTTTGGCCAGTCGCCGGGGGATGGTATTAAAAGACACCTCGACGGAGCGAGCTGCGTGGTAGGTAACAGTTGAAGGTTCGTATTCGGCGACATACCCACGCAGTAGTTTGTGGAACAGGCCTAGCGCCTTGCCGGACTCGATCGTTAGGGGTACGGAGTGATCGAAGTTAATGCCCTTGATGTACTCGAATAACTCGTATATCGAGCCGTTCCATTGGAGCATGGAATTGTTGTCGTGCCGCGTACCGATCAATTGCGGCAGTGGAAACTGTTTGGCAATTAGGAAAAGCTGGACCTGGTGGCTGAAGGCAACCTTGAATGGATCGTCCTTGCCCAGGGCACGGCGTTTGAGCAGGTAGTTGCCTTTCTCGGATCGGATGACAACCTTGGGTGCCCGGCGTGAGCCACGTGGAAACGTCTGGATTGATTCGATGACGCCCATGTCAAAGTGGCTAAGCACGATGACCAGCTCAGCGGTGCCAAATCGGTCGTGCTCGCCGCGGCCGGTCTTGCCGACGGTGGACGAAGTCGTACCGATGCCCGAGGTGGTGGATACGGGTCCCTCCTGCTTGGAACTGTAAGCTTGTGAGTTCTGCAAAGCCATAACAATCCCAACTGGCAAGCGGTTTTCATTCAGGCCACCGAGGCACCGAACCGTGTTCGGTTTTGGACAAGGTTATTCTATGTTCTGAACCTGCTCTTTAATGCGGTCGATGGCGCTTTTGATATCGACAGTGGCGCGGCTAGTCTGGGCGTCATTGCATTTGCTGGCGATGGTATTGGCCTCGCGCAGCAACTCCTGAGCGAGAAAGTCGAGCGTTCTGCCGGCCGGATCACCGTCGGCGGTGTCAATGATCTGCTGCATCTGGTCGAGGTGCCCCGTAAGGCGAGAAAGTTCCTCTGATATATCGGATCGTTCGGCGAAGACAGCCACCTCGCGAATTAGATCAGATTCATCCACCTTCAACTCGGCCCGGATGAGCATTTCGTTGATACGTGCTTGCAATCGCTGGTGATATTCTTCGGCAACCTGCGGAACCCGCTGGCGGATTTGCACAAGAGTTTCATGAATGACATGGCTCTGTTGGGCCAGGTCCTGGGCAATGGCCTTACCCTCGGCCATGCGCATCTGAACGAGCTGGTCGCCGGCCTTGTCGGTCAAATCCAACACGGCCTTGCGGGCAAGGCGCACAATCTGGTCCTGATCCTGAGTTGGGATCAACACGCTAGGCAGGTCCAGCAGTGAAGTCAGATCGATGTGTACCGCGCGACCGTCCGAATGCACCTTGGCATGAATCGTTTCTAGGTGATCGAGGTAGGTGTTTAGCGCTTGGTGATTGATGCGATGGACTGACCATGAATCAGGGACGCGCATTTTCACGGTTGCGGTGATCGAACCACGAGCGAAGCGTTTGCGCAGGGCGGCTTCCATCTCCGCTTCCAGTTCGACCAGTTGCTCGGGCAGACGGATATTAGCCTTGAAGTATTTGTTGTTAAGGCTGCGCAACTCGATGGCGTAATGAATACCTTCGAATTGCTCGGCTGCTTTGCCAAAGCCGGTCATCGATCGAATCAATGCCGCGCTCCTGAATGGCGGTGCGGGTTACTACGGCTATTCGGTCGGTTTGTCTGCGGCTGGATCTGGCTGGGGATCGGTCGAAGCAGAATCCAGCGGCGGAGCGACCGACAGATCGGATGCCTGCGAAGTATTCTGTGTCAGCGGACTTTCACCGTTGCCCGTGGGTTTAGTAGCCCATTGCATGCCCATAGCCAGAAGCATGAAGCAGACGAACATGGCAACGGTGAACCAGGTGGCGACGTCGCCGGTCTTGCTGCCGAACACGGACTGGGCGCTGCCGCCGCCTCCGCCAAAGGCACCGGCCAATCCCCCGCCTCGTGGCTTTTGGATCAAGATGACCAGAACCATCAGCACGCACACAAACACGAACAAAATGGCCAGTACGACTATAGACCAAGAAGTCATGATGAATCTTCCTGTTCGCCGTCCGGGTAAGGGCATTAGCAACACTTGACGGCCGGCGATTTGGCCTGCACACCCTACTGTAGGCTGGGGATATCGGCAAACCTGTCCGCAAGCGATTGGTTGATTATATCTTGTTTTTTAGAAACCGGGTGTGGACCGCGATCTGCTCGTGACGGGGTATGAATAAGGCGGTAATCAAACAGCCGGCAAGGGCACCGGCTGTGTAGGCCAGCACGTCGGTGATATCAGGAACCCGGCCCTTGCGGAGCATGATTCCCTTGCTCAGGTTGGGGTCGGTCACGTCGATGCCTTGATGGCCCCCGACGGTACGGTGGCTGTTCATCTGCCCGGGCATGAGGTGAACGGTCCGGGTAGCGATATTCGCCTGGCCTATCTCGGCCATGACGCCGATGGCCAATGTGGCCGTGATTACGGCAACCCACACCCTCCAGGGGTTGCCCCGCGTTCCAGCGAATCCCCAGCCTGTGAGTATCCCCAGCGGTAGGAATAACAGTGCTAGGTGGGTCAGTTTGGTCATGGCGGACCATTCGCCGCTGTAGTAATAGTGCTTAAACGGGTAGTTGATGAAATAGGCCAGCTTGTCCTGGAACGCCTCAGCGTCATCGACAAATTGAAACGGATACCAGAGGACCGCCAAGATAAAACAGCTGTAGACAGCAAAGAGAACGAGGGCGACAACAATTCTCTTGAGCGAGGGCGGCTGGTTTGCGGAAAAGGGAAAGGCGGCCGACCCAACGACACGTTCGGCGGCCATTACGCCGATGGTGCCGCCGATACCGCGGGCAATGATATCGGTGATGTCGGAGTAATTACTGAAAACTAACAGCTGTCCAGCCTCTGCACCGGCGGCGATCGCCAAGGCCAGCATGATGGCGGCTTGCGGCGAGCGGCACAGATCGCCGCTGCGCCAGTTGAGGCGTGCGGCTATACCGATGGGAATGAACATTAACACGTCGCGTACTACGTAGACCAATATTTCCAGGCCATGCTCGTATGGGCGGGCGAAGGGGATGAGCAAGATGCGATTTTGCTGAAATTTTTCGATGATGGCAGGCCAGGTGAAGATAAAATCGAACGGCATCAGCGTGTACAGCAGAAAAAGTACGACGTATATCCAGAGCACACGGGCGATGAATCGCTGCTGATGTTGCTCAGTGGCCAAGTCACGCACGATTTGGGTTAATACCCGTCCAAATGCCAGCCAAAGCAGTACACCTGCGGCACCGCCAATCACTTCGGCGAGGATGTCGTTTTGCGATACGGTGCGTGGGGGAAACCAAATCTGAACGAATTCCATGGCCACTGCCAGCGTTGCCAGCAGTACGACGATGATCGGCGCTGCCAGCCAGGCCCAGAAGTGACGGCGGCAATCAACATCCACCAACCCCATGTAGAAAAAGCCCAATGGTACGAA
>Ga0310125_10001066_pt1 | contig 13599 bp, 11 predicted proteins | sample CB11b_Tmax_Bot8__FD_203508 | JGI IMG/M metagenome (GOLD analysis project Ga0310125, IMG submission 203508) | Marine microbial communities from Western Arctic Ocean, Canada - CB11b_Tmax_Bot8 | ecosystem: Environmental > Aquatic > Marine > Oceanic | place: Canada: Western Arctic Ocean | collected... | reverse complement strand
AGACCCGAGCAGAAGGATACTGACTCGCTGCCACCCTATGAAGTTCTCGATCCGATCTTAGAGGCGTTTATCGAACGGGATCTCTCCGTGGACCAGATCGCCGAGCTCGGGTTCGATCGCCAGATCATCGGTCGGATCTTGGAGATGGTGAAACGAAACGAGTACAAACGTCGGCAGGCACCCCCCGGCGTACGGGTGAGCCGCCGGGGGTTTGGACGGGATTGGCGTTACCCTATTACGTCCGGCTACTGACGGATTTTTCGGTGGAAGAATTAGCCTTCCGGATCGTCCGGTGTCTCAGGCTCGGTGGCCTCTGCTATCTCGATCTCCAATATCTCGACCTGGGCGCCGGTGGGTTGGGGTTGAGGCTCGATGCCGAAATTGATCTCCAGCACACGCTGGGTGTCAGCGGCGAGATCCGGTATGCCTAGCAATGAGTACGCTTGCGCGAGGAGGAACAGTGTGTTTTGCATCGCCGGCGCACCCGGGTAGGTCTCTAATGCGAACTTCGCCCGATTGACAGCGGCAATATAAGCACCGCGCTCGATGTAATAGCTGGTGACGTGATTTTCATAGTCCGCAAGGCGATTTCGTAGGAAGATCATCCGCTCCTGGGCGTCGGGCGTGTACTCACTCTCGGGGAAACGTTGGATTAAATCTTGGAAGGAGTTAAACGCCTGCAGTGTGTCACGCGGCGGGCGTTCGGACATGTCAACACTAAGCCATCTCTCCAGGAAATTGGGTGCTGGATCGAAGTAGACCAGGCCCTTCATGTATAGGGCGTAATCCACTCGCGGGTGCGTCGGGTTCTCCGCCTCGAACTCCTCGGCTGCAGCAACGGCCTCCTCAGGCCGGCTCGCCCGGTAATAGAGGTAGATCATGTCCAGCTGTGCCTGGCGTGCGAGGTTACTGAACGGATAACGGGCTTCGAGGTACCCAAAAACGTCCAGCGACTGGCCCCAGTCGGCCCCCTCCATGGCCTCGATGCCGAGCTCGTAAAGCTCATCTGGTCCAGAGGCCTGGATTATCGCGGCGGAGCGACGACTCGCGCAGCCGGAAACGACCGCCACACCTGCGGCGGTCAGCAGAACGGTTTTCAAGAATGAACTCAAGCGTATTCGTCCCTGTTCCAGTGTCCCGTCCAGACGCTATTTCGCTGCAGGGTCTTTGTTCTCTGTGATGTCCCAAGCTCCCCGAGAAGGGGCCTACCAGGCCGCGCGTTGCGAATCACCAAGATCAAAGGCTCTCTCAGCCGGCTAGCCTCCAATTAGAAGATGGATTATAAACAAAGTTTCCGGATCTCTGAGGAACTTGCGTGGAACGCATTCTACGTCGCACCGTGATTCCTGCTAAGCAGGCTGGACGCAGGCTCGACCAGGCGGCGGCTGAGCTCCTGGCTGATTTCTCCCGCAGTCGCTTGAAGGTTTGGATCGAGCGGGGTGACTTGACGCTTTCCGGTCGCCAGGCTGAGCCGAAAACTCGAGTGCGTGAAGGAGAGGAGTTGGCACTAGACGTCGAGCTCGAGCCGGTCATCCTGGTTGAGCCCCAGGCGATTCCCCTGGTGGTCGTGCACGAGGACGAGGCTTGTCTAGTGATCGACAAGCCTTCGAATCTGGTGGTTCACCCCGGTGCGGGTAACCCCTCCAACACGCTGCAGAACGCTCTGCTGCATCTGGACCCGCGCCTGGCGGCCGTGCCTAGAGCCGGCATTGTTCACCGGCTCGATAAGGATACGAGTGGTCTTCTTGTGGTGGCGAGGACCCTAGACGCCCACAAAGTATTGGTCGAGAAGGTGGAGCGGCGGCAGATCGAGCGCGTCTACGAAGGGATCTGCCAGCGGGTACTGACGGGAGGGGGTGTGGTCGAGGCGCCCATCGGCCGTCACCCTAGGGATCGCGTGCGGATGTCGGTGAGGGAAGGCGGCCGGCCGGCGCTTACTCGCTATTGGGTGCTCGAGCGCTTCCGCGCCCATACACATCTACGCATTCAACTTACCACCGGACGTACCCATCAGATCAGGGTGCACTGCGCACATCTGCGGGCGCCGCTTGTGGGAGACCCACTCTATGGTGGTCGACCTCGATTACCGAAGTCCCCTGAACCGCGTCTGCGCGAGCAACTCCAGGCCTTCCCACGCCAGGCGCTACATGCTAAGCGCCTGGCCTTTCAGCACCCGATCTCTTCTGAGGAGCTGGGGTTCGAGAGTGCGTTGCCGGAGGACATGACCGAGCTCCTGCATGCGCTCCGGGCAGACCTGACTGCCGCCGCCAGTGGAGGGCAGTGAGCACGGGAGCTGTCCCCGCGGTAATTTCGCCGGACTGGCCGGCGCCCTCTCGTGTGCGGGCGGCCAGCACCGAGCGAGGGGTGGGTGTGAGCGAGGGCCCCTACGCGCGGTTCAATCTGGGTGCCCACGTGGGTGACGATCCGGAGGCCGTGGTAGCCAACCGCGATGCACTGATCGAAACCCTCGGGTTGGCGAGCGAGCCCCACTGGCTGGATCAGGTTCACGGGCGCGCGGTCCTTGATCTGGACGCAGAAAGGGGGCATTCCTCTATCTCCCACCGAGAAAGAGAAATATCCGCACCCAAGGCGGACGGTGCCGTCACATCCCACCCCGGCCACGCTTGCGTCGTCATGACAGCCGATTGTGTGCCGGTGCTCTTCTGTGATACGGCGGGTACGCGGGTGGGGATCGCCCACGCCGGCTGGCGTGGGCTCGCTACGGGCGTCCTGCCTGCCACGATTGCCAGCATGGGCGCCGATCCTGCGCGTATACTGGTCTGGCTGGGACCAGCCATCGGTCAGCGCGCTTACGAGGTGGGTGAGGAGGTGCGCAGGGCCCTAGTCGGCGCCGACCCCGGCGCGGCGGCCTGTTTCGAGCCCAACGAGAAGGGCCGCTGGCAGGCAGATCTCTATGGGTTGGCTAGGCGCGTTCTCGAGGGTGTCGGTGTTACGGCGATATACGGCGGGGGTTTTTGCACCTATACGGAGTCCGAGCGGTTTTTCTCCCATCGCCGTGAGGCCCCTTGCGGGCGGATGGCGACGCTGATCTGGCTCGATCCTTGATGGCCAACCCGGAACGAGAATCTGGGGCTCTAGGAGTTGATATTCTTGGTAGATGACCCCATTACGAGAGGCATCTACCTGTAGTTGGGGAGCGCGTAACCATGCGCATGGAGAAGCTGACAAGCAAATTCCAGCTCGCCCTGGCTGACGCCCAGTCCCTTGTTTTGGGCCGTGACCACCAGTTCATCGAGCCAGTCCATCTCATGACCGTATTTCTGGAGCAAGAGGGGGGCACTGTGCCGAGCCTCTTGACCAAGGCGGGCGTCAATCTGAATCAGCTTCGCTCCGGGCTGGGTGAGGCCGTGGACCGGTTGCCAAGCGTTCAGGGTGACGCAGTCGGCGAGGTTCATCTCTCCAACGATCTGAACAAGCTCCTGAATGTCTCCGACAAGCTCGCACAGCAACGCGGCGACAGCTACATAGCCAGCGAGCTCTTTGTGCTTGCGGCGTGCCAGGACCGTGGTGATCTCGGCCGTGTACTGCAGAGCGCCGGGGCGATCAAGGGCGCGCTTGAGAAGGCGATCGACGAGGTCCGTGGGGGTTCGCGGGTGGACGACCCCAACAACGAGGACACCCGCCAGGCGCTCGAGAAGTATGCGATCGATCTCACGGCTCGTGCCGAGCACGGGAAGCTCGATCCGGTCATCGGACGCGACGACGAGATTCGCAGGACCATTCAGGTTCTTCAGCGTCGGACCAAGAACAATCCCGTGCTAATCGGTGAGCCGGGTGTCGGAAAGACGGCCATCATCGAAGGGCTCGCACAGCGTATCGTCAACGGTGAAGTGCCCGAAGGGATGAAGTCGAAGCGAGTCTTGGCGCTGGACTTGGGCGCGTTGATTGCAGGCGCGAAATTCCGTGGCGAGTTTGAAGAGCGGTTGAAGGCCGTGCTGAACGATCTCGCGAAGCAGGAGGGTCAGATCATTCTGTTCATAGACGAGCTGCACACCGTGGTCGGTGCGGGGAAGGCTGAGGGAGCCATGGATGCTGGCAACATGTTGAAGCCTGCACTGTCACGCGGTGAGCTTCACTGCGTCGGAGCGACGACGCTGGATGAGTATCGCAAGTACTTAGAGAAAGACGCTGCGCTCGAGCGCCGCTTCCAGAAGGTGCTGGTCGATGAGCCTACTGTGGAGGACACCATTGCGATACTGCGCGGTCTCAAGGAGCGTTACGAGGTGCATCACGGCGTGGAGATCACGGATCCTGCCATCGTTGCATCTGCCACTTTGTCGCACCGGTATATCTCGGATCGACAGTTACCGGACAAGGCGATCGATCTGGTAGATGAGGCGGCGTCTCGGATTCGAATGGAGATCGACTCCAAGCCAGAAGAGATGGATCGCCTAGACCGGCGCCTCATCCAACTAAAGATCGAGCGTGAGGCGTTAAAGAAGGAAACCGATGAGGCTTCTAAGCGTCGGCTCGAGGATCTGGAGTCCGAAATTGGCCGGCTCGAGGCGGATTATGCGGATCTGGAGGAGATCTGGAGTGCGGAGAAGGCGGCCATGCAGGGTGCTACCCAGATAAAGGAGGAGCTTGAGCGGGCGAAGATGGAGTTCGAGAAGGCGCGTCGTGCTAATGACTTGGGCCGCATGTCGGAGTTGCAGTACGGCAGGATCCCCGAGTTTGAGAGGCAACTGCAGGAGGCTCTCACTAAGGAGAACGAAGCCTGCCAGCTGGTGCGCCACCGAGTGACGGAGGAGGAGGTTGCGGAGGTCGTGTCGAAATGGACCGGCATTCCGGTGATGAAGATGCTCGAGGGTGAGAAGGAGAGGCTTCTGAAGATGGAAAGCTTCTTGGAGACTCGGGTCGTTGGTCAGACGGAGGCTCTGGAAGCGGTGTCTAAGGCAATCCGCCGCTCACGCGCCGGGTTGTCGGATCCAAACAGGCCGAACGGCTCATTCTTGTTCCTCGGGCCTACGGGGGTCGGCAAGACGGAGCTCACGAAGGCGTTGGCCGCGTTTCTGTTCGACACCGAAGAGGCTATGACGCGGATCGACATGTCCGAGTTCATGGAGAAGCATTCGGTGGCGAGACTCATCGGTGCGCCACCGGGGTATGTCGGCTACGAAGAGGGTGGTTACCTTACAGAGGCTGTACGGCGCCGGCCGTACTCGGTGATCTTGTTGGACGAAGTCGAAAAGGCGCATCCGGACGTCTTCAACATCCTGCTGCAGGTGCTGGATGATGGACGTCTCACCGATGGTCACGGACGTACCGTTGATTTTCGCAACACTGTAGTCGTCATGACCTCCAATCTGGGTAGCGAGAGAATTCAGGAGCTCACGGGCGAAGAGAATTATGCGGCGATGAAGGAGGCGGTGATGGAGGTCGTCGGCCAGAGATTCCGCCCCGAGTTCATCAACCGGATTGACGATGTGGTGGTCTTTCACCCGTTGAATGGGGACCATCTACGCTTGATCGTGGACATTCAGCTGAGCTACCTCCACGAGCGCTTGCGCGAACGAGAGATGACGCTCAGCCTCGACGACGCAGCGAGGGAACAGCTCGCCCAGGCCGGCTACGACCCGGTATATGGGGCCCGGCCGCTGAAGCGCGCGATCCAGCGGGAGGTGGAAGATCCGCTCGCCCAGCGGATTCTGAACGGTGATTTCGCGCCTGGAGGTGCCATCAGCGTGACGACCTCCGGCGATGGGCTCGAATTTGTGAAGGGTAAAGCCGCGGAGGCGGCCTGATCGAGCGATGTGCGAAGTTGCGGTACAGGGTCCTGAAATGCCACCCTTCTACTCCCAAGACTAGTACCGGACGCGTTTAGGAATACGAGGCGAGGGTATGCCCATATACGAGTATCGGTGTGAGTCCTGCGGGCATGAGCTTGATGCATTGCAGAAGCTCAACGATGGCCCATTGCAGGACTGCCCTGACTGCCAGGCGCCCTCTCTGCGCCGCTTGATTTCGGCACCGTCCTTCCGGCTGAAAGGTGATGGTTGGTACGAAACGGACTTCAAGTCCGACAAGGAGACCAAACGCAATCTTGTGGAGAGCTCGGAAGCCAAAGTCGATAAGGGAGAGACGACCAAGGAAGCGGATAAGCCTTCCGGGGATAAACCATCGAAGAAGGCTGACCTGAGTGCCGAGTCGAAATCAGATTCCAAGTCGGGTTCGGGGTCTGATTCGAACTCTGGGTCCAGCAAGGATTCGGGTTCCGCGGTCGCTCGAGCGGCTGAGGAGTAACGAATGGTAGTCAGAATGCGGCGCTATATGATGGCTGGGTTACTGGTCTGGTTGCCTATCGGGGCGACGATCCTGATATTTACCCTGCTGCTGGATCTGATGGACCGGCTGCTGTTCCTGATTCCCCTATCCTATCGCCCGGAGGAGTTGCTCGGGTTTCGCATCCCGGGGCTGGGGGCGATTCTCGCGCTTACCGTGCTCACTTTGACTGGCATGTTGGTTGCCAATTTTCTCGGTCGACGCCTCGTCCATCATTACGAGAAATTTCTCGGTCGAATACCGCTGGTGCGTTCGGTCTATGGTTCAGTTAAGCACTTCGCTGAGGTGGTGTTCAGTGATTCCAACTCTTCGTTCAAGAAAGTCTTGTTGATCGAGTACCCGCGCGCCGGTTTATACAGTCTGTGCTTCCAGACTTCGGAAAACCCGCCCGAGGTCCAATCTCGAACCGGCGATAAGATCGTCACGGTCTTTCTTCCTACGACCCCGAATCCCACTTCGGGCTTCATGCTGTTCGTGCCGAGTCAAGGCGTGAGCGAATTGGACATGAGCGTGGAAGAAGCATTGAAGATGATCATCTCGCTGGGCGTCGTCGTGCCGCACTGGCATCCCACTCACCCTGTCAACGAGGTTGCGGCCTCCAAGACTTCGCCGTAACATCCGGCCACCTTTTAAAGTACGCCTTGCTGGTTCCCATGCGCAGCCATTATTGCGGTCAGGTGGACCGCTCTCTCATCGGCGAGGAGCTGGCGGTTGCCGGCTGGGTGCATCGCAGGCGCGATCACGGTGGCGTGATCTTCGTGGACCTGAGGGATAGAGAGGGGCTACTGCAGGTCGTTTTCGATCCCGATGACCCTGATATGTTCGCTCAGGCCGAGCGTATTCGTGGTGAATATGTCCTGGCCGTCCGAGGTCTCCTGCGGGAGCGGCCGGAAGGCACCGTGAACCCGGAGTTGCCCACGGGCGAGGTCGAGCTCCTTGCGAAAGACCTCGTCGTGCTCAACCGGTCCAAGACGCCACCTTTTCATCACGAAGAACATGCGAGCGAAGAGGTCCGACTTCGTTACCGATATCTAGATCTTCGACGCGAGAGCATGCAGCGTAATTTGCGCTTACGCCATACGGTCGCTCGAGAGATCAGGCGGTTCCTAGATGACGCGGGCTTCATCGAACTGGAGACGCCCATACTGGCAAAGACGACCCCGGAAGGGGCTAGAGATTATCTTGTTCCTAGCCGCACGCAGCCGGGCCAGTTTTTTGCCCTACCCCAGTCTCCACAGCTCATGAAGCAGTTGCTCATGATGTCGGGATTCGACCGCTATTATCAGATCGTCAAATGCTTCAGAGACGAAGATTTGCGGGCCGATCGTCAACCGGAGTTCACTCAGGTCGACATCGAGACGGCGTTCATGGAGGAGGACGCCATCATGACGTTGATGGAGGCGCTTGTTCGCCAGACATTCAAGTCGGTCCTCGATGTTGATTTGCCCGATCCGCTGCCAAGACTGACATACGCGAAAGCCATGGAACTCTATGGCAGTGACGCGCCGGATTTGCGCAATCCGCTCGTCCTCACCGAGGTCGGCGATCTGTTCGAAGGAGTTGAGTTCAAGGTATTTGCGGGTCCCGCGAGCGACGCGGCAAGTCGTGTCGCGGCTCTGCGCGTGCCGAAAGGTGGCGCTATCAGCCGCAAAGAGATCGACGACTACACGACAATGGTGGCTCGTTACGGTGCGAAAGGCTTGGCGTACATCAAGGTCAACGACCGCTCCGCTGGATTTGAAGGGCTCCAGTCTCCGATTCTGAAGTTTCTCCCTGCGGAAGCCGTTGAGGCTGTTCTGGGTCGCGTTGGGGCGGAAACTGGTGATCTTGTCTTCTTTGGCGCTGACAAGGTGCGCATTGTGAATGAAAGCCTCGGCGCACTGCGCGATCGGCTTGGCAAGGATCGCGGACTGATCTCCGAGGGTTGGGAAGCACTTTGGGTAGTGGACTTCCCCGTGTTTGAGGCGGATGGTGACGGTGGTTGGACCTCGTCTCACCATCCGTTCACCGCACCTAGGTCGGCCGATCCAGCAGAGTTGAAATCGGATCCGGAGGGTGCGTTGTCCCGAGCCTACGACATGGTGCTCAATGGGACGGAGATCGGCGGCGGCTCTATCAGGATCCATACGCCCGAGATGCAGTCGGTGGTCTTCGAGCTACTGGGGATAGATACACAACAGGCTGAAGCGAAGTTCGGTTTTCTGTTGACGGCAATGGAGTACGGATGCCCACCTCACGGCGGTATCGCCTTCGGTCTTGATCGTCTGGTGATGCTCATGGCTGGTGCGGAGAGTATTCGCGATGTCATCGCGTTTCCGAAGACCCAGACTGCGAGCGACCTCCTCACCGGTGCACCAAGTCCCGCCAGCGCCACGCAGATCAAAGAGCTTGGAATACGGATCCGCTCAGCCAAGCAAAGCGACTGATCGAAGACCACCCGGTCATGGCTGAACACAGTCGTCCCGAGTCGGTCCTGGTGGTGATCCACACGCCCCAACGTGAGTGCCTGTTGCTCGAGCGGGTGCACCCGAGGGGCTTCTGGCAATCGGTGACCGGCACGTTGCGCTGGAATGAGACCCCCGCGGAGACTGCGGCGCGGGAGGTGCGTGAGGAGACCGGGTTGGCGCCAGTGGGGCTCGTGGATGCAGGGATTCAGCGGACCTTCCCGATTCTTCCCGAGTGGCGGGACCGCTATTCGCCTGACGTAGCGGAAAACGTTGAGCACCTTTGGTATTTCGAGGTTGCGGAGCCCTCTCAGGTGACTCTGAACGCTACCGAGCACGCGGCCTGTCGATGGCTGGGCCTCGAAGAGGCCATCGTGACTGTTGCCTCGTGGACGAATCGAGAAGCACTTGAGCGGCTGCGTTAGGGTTCCGGGGTTCGAGCCAGCTCGAAGGCGGACTCGTTCGATTGCGTTCGAGGATCCGGGTCGCTAGTCTGATGTTCGGACCGTGGGACTGGCCGTTAAGGAAACCCAAAATGAGAGGATTGATGCGGATCGAGTTGTTGGCTGGGGTTGCAGCGTTCGCGGTGTCCGGCCCTGCATCTCCCCACCACTCCCATGCGATGTTCGATCACAGCGAAGAGGTTTCTATCATCGGCACGGTGACTAAATTCTCCTTCCGGAATCCACACGTTTTTCTCTTCGTGGATGTTGAGGAAGAGAACGGTGAGGTCGTGAATTACTGGATCGAGATGTCGAACATCCCAAACACAATCCGGCGTGGGATTGGATTTCAAACGTTTCAACCGGGGGATGTCGTCACGGTAAACATGTGGCGGCTGAAGGACGGACGTCCGGGTGGAAACTACACCACGATCGTGACCGCGGGCGGCCAGACTTACGATTGAGCGCCGTGCGCGTCAGAAGCGGGGAAACAATATGAACGCAAACCGCACAGGAGTGGCCGCCGCCAGTGCTGCGCTCCTCGTCAGTCATTTTCTGGCAGCTTCGATCGCCGCACAAACTCTTTTTTCGACGGAGGATTTTCGTGCGGATCGCGAGCTCTGGACCGACCCGGCGTACTATTTGAATAACACGATCGAAGAGCTCAGGGGCATGGCGTTGGACCTCGACAGCGGCGGCATGGGCAGCGGGCAGATCGGCAGAGCCCGGAGTTACGGGTCAGGGGGCACCGGACGGGTGGGCGCGATGGAGCTCGCGAGCCCTTATCCATTCGCGAGCGCCGCGGAGCATTATGCGGCTTGGTTCGCAGAGGCCGATGGCGGTACCCAACATACTTACACGACGATGCCCGACTGGCGGGGTCGCTGGGGTGGTGGTGGTGATCGGATAAGGGGAGGTGCCAACCCGGCGAGCTTCGTCGTCGCGATGCTGACGCCGCAATATCAGGAGTATCTTGTTCAAGACATGAAGGCTTACACGGAGGGTCGCATCTGGGGTGCGAACTCGTTCTGTCTGCCGGGAGGGTTCGTAACCTCGGTAACTGACGCCGAGGAATTCATCGTGACGCCGGACAGAGTCTGGATACTGGGTGCCGGCAATAACAGAAACTATATTCGTTGGATCTACACGGACGGCAGCGGCCACACAGCTGAAGATTTTCGGTATCCCAAATGGCACGGTGAGTCCGTCGGCTTCTGGGATGGAGAGGCGCTCGTTGTGTATACCAATCAGATTAGGGGCTGGAAAGGTGGTCTGGACGAATTCACCGATAATCTAGAGACCGTCGAGCGCTATCAACGGGTGGGTGATGCCATCGAGGGTGAGATCGTATTCTATGACTCGGAAGTCTTCGCCCAACCCGTGTACTCCAAGCTCGTCTACAACTTCGACGGCGAGACCCGTCCGGAGTTACGACCGCTCTACAACACCTGCACCGACACCAATGGGCCTTCCACCAAGGTTTACTTAGATGAGCGGGGCTTTCTCAACGAGCGCCTTCCGGGGGATTCTCTCTATTGGGACGCTACGGATCCACGTCCTTGGGCGACGTACCTGAACATCAGTGACGAGAGATACGCGAGATACCTCGAGAACCTGGAAGGCGAGCGCAACTGATTCTCCTCGAGAGCGGCGTGGGCGGGGCCGCTGTTTCCGAGCCTGACGTAGCGCATGAGCGATGACGAGCGTCGTCTTAGTACATGGTCTATGGATGCCGGGCGCTGAGATGGTGTTGCTGCACCGCCGGCTGGGCACAGCGGGCTTTCAAACGCACCAGTTCTCCTATCGTTCCGTCTTGGACGGTGTCGAAGCAAACGCGCGTCGGTTGGCAGAGTTCCTGCACAGCGTGCCAGGGGAGACCGTTCACCTCATCGGACACAGCCTGGGCGGCGTAATTACGGTGAAAGCTTTGCAAGACAAGCCGATTGAACGTATAGGGCGCATTGTTTGCCTGGGCGCACCTCTACAGGGAAGCCGCGCCGCACGCGCGGTCGCGCGTCTTCCCGGTGGTCGATGGCTCATCGGCAAGAGCATGCTGGCTTTTCTCGGCAACGCCGTGGATCCGTGGACTGCGCCAATGGACCTAGGTTTAATCGCCGGTTCCTCACCCGTTGGCGGCGGGCAACTGCTCGGTTTGGCATCGCCCCACGACGGCATAATCGCTGTCGAGGAAACTCGCCTTGAAGGTGCGACCGAGCACATCGTAGTGCGCGTTTCCCATCTGTCGATGCTCTGGTCTAGAGCCGTGGCGAATCAGGTGGTGAGCTTTCTGGAGTCAGGCCGATTCTTCGACCCTGTGCAGTGCCGTCATTCGGAGTCCTCATGAAATTTTCGGGCTAGCTTGTTCAGCTCGTATACGAGGTCCAACGCGTCACGTCCGGAGAGGTCATCGGGGTCGACGGTACCGAGGCGCTGAACCAGCTCGTGTGCACTTCGGTCGGGTGGTGCGATAGGTGAGTCGAAGGTGAACTCGGTCTGGGGCCCTTTATGCCCCGCCCCGTGCTCGCGCCGTTCCAACTGGGCAAGGTATTCACGTGCCTCGCCGATCACGTCCGCCGGAACGCCGGCCAATCCTGCTACCTGTAATCCATAACTCTGGTTGGCCGGTCCTTCCTTCACGTTGTGCAGGAAGATCAGCTCATCGCCATGTTCTGTAGCGTCGAGGTGTACGTTGGCACAGGCCGGGATCTCCTCCGGCAGGCTGGTCAGCTCGAAATAGTGGGTGGCAAAAAGCGTGAATGCCCGGGACTCTCTCACGATGTGCCGCGCGGCTGCCCACGCGAGAGACAGTCCGTCGAATGTGCTGGTGCCCCGCCCCACCTCGTCCATCAGAACCAAGCTCGAGGCCGAAGCGTTGTTCAGGATGTTAGCCAGCTCGGTCATCTCCACCATGAACGTGGAACGCCCGCCCGCCAGATCGTCTGCAGCCCCTACCCGGGTGAATATCCGGTCGATGGGCCCGACCCGCGCGCCCTTGGCCGGCACGAAGCTTCCGATGTGCGCGAGAATCGCAATGAGCGCCGTTTGGCGCATATAGGTGGACTTTCCTCCCATGTTGGGTCCGGTGATGATCAACATGCGGCGGTCATCGTCTAGCTCGAGGTCGTTTGGCACGAAGGGCTCGGCACTCGCTAATTCCACGGCCAGATGTCGACCCTCTCGGTAGCTGAGGCCTGCTTCGCTACTTAGCTGTGGTTTTTCAAGCGCCATGGCGAGCGCCCGCTCCGCTAGATTCGCGAGGGTATCGAGTTCGGCCACGTGTGTTGCTGTCGCCTGAAGCGCGGCCAAGCTGTCGTTCAAGCGATCGAGGACGCTGTCTAGCAGCAGTCGTTCGCGGGTGAGGGCGCGTTCCTTGGCGCTTAAGACCTTGTCTTCGAACTCCTTGATTTCCGGCGTGATGAAACGCTCCGCATTCTTCAACGTCTGCCGGCGAATGTAGTCTTGGGGCGCGTGTTGGGCCTGGGATTTACTAATCTCGATGTAATACCCATGAACCCGGTTGTACCCTACTTTCAGGGTGCTAAAACCGGTCCGGTCCCGTTCCCGCTGCTCGAGCTCATCGAGATACTTGGTCGCGTCGGTGCCGATGGTTCGCAGCTCATCGAGATCGGCATCGAACCCGGGCGCGATGACGCCGCCATCCTTCATGAGGACTGGTGGTTCTTGCACGATCGCTGATGTTAGAAAGGCGCGTTCTTCGTCATGTGAGCCGCAGCCCTCGGCTAGATCGGACAGGAGGGGGGACTCTAGCGTTGCGACTGCTGCGGGTAATGTGGGTAGCGTTTGCAGTGCGTGTCGAAGCTGGGCGAGATCCCGGGGCCGTGCAGAGCGAAGCGCCACGCGCGCCAGGATTCTTTCCATGTCGCCGATGTCTCGCAAGGCTGGCTGCACGTCGCTCATCGCGCGGGATTCAACCAGCGCCTCGACTGCTTGCTGGCGGCGCTGAAGCACATGCCTGTCCCGGACCGGGTGATTCAACCATCGTCTGAGGAGCCGGCTCCCCATCGGGGTTGCACAGCGATCCATGAGTCCTGCCAGAGAGTATTCGTTCCCCGCGCCTGCACCGACCTCGATCTCGAGATTCCGCCGGGTCTCCGCATCCATAATGATCGCTTCGTCCCGGCGCTCCCGAACCAAGCCACGTAAGTGCGGTACCGCCGATCGTTGGGTGTCCTTCACGTACTGCAGGAGACATCCGGCCGCTCCAATGGCGGCCGTAGCATCCTCGGCATCGAAGCCTGCCAGATCTCGCGTGCCGAACTGATGACACAACGCCCGTCGTGCCGAGTGTAGATCGAAATGCCACGGGGGCCGGCCGCGAAGGCCACCAGAGTGCTCGAGCCATGCGGGGAGTTGTGCATCCTCCTCGATGAGAATCTCTGCGGGCTTTA
>Ga0310125_10001065_pt1 | contig 13602 bp, 13 predicted proteins | sample CB11b_Tmax_Bot8__FD_203508 | JGI IMG/M metagenome (GOLD analysis project Ga0310125, IMG submission 203508) | Marine microbial communities from Western Arctic Ocean, Canada - CB11b_Tmax_Bot8 | ecosystem: Environmental > Aquatic > Marine > Oceanic | place: Canada: Western Arctic Ocean | collected... | reverse complement strand
CAAACTGACAGAAAAAGGAAGGCAAACGCTCGGTATTCTAGCGCCACGCCTTTTATAAAGAGGGTCTTATCGATAGTTGGAGTGCCTCATTCTGACATTTAGTCTAGAGATTCGTGCAAAAGCCTAATCAAAGATTATAAACCAGCTAAATCCAGAAAAAATCTCTGATTACCTCTGTCTTAGGTCAATATAAAGAAGCTAGCACCTCTTTTTACTCCAATGTAAGCAGATCTAAGTCGTGAGAATCCATCAGTTCCATGGCTCTACCACCGCCACGAGCCACGCAGGATAGGGGGTCTTCTGCCACAATCACAGGTAAACCAGTCTCTTCAGAGAGTAGTTTGTCCATATCCCGCAATAGGGCTCCGCCCCCTGTAAGAACAAGGCCGCTTTCTGCAATATCTGATGCCAGTTCAGGGGGAGATTGCTCCAATGCACTCTTCACCGCTTGGACTATTGCCGAGAGAGGCTCTTGCAGTGAATTCAGTATCTCATCGCTGTTGAGTGTGAAGCTCCGCGGCACACCTTCTGCGAGGTTGCGACCTCGAACATCGATTTCAAGACCTTCACTGGCTGCTCCGATATATGCGCAACCGATTTCCTTCTTGATCCTCTCCGCAGTCGCATCGCCGATGAGACTGCCATAATTGCGCCTCACATGAGCGGTTATGGCTTCGTCGAATCGGTCACCCCCAACTCGAACAGAATCGGAATAAACCACACCATTTAGTGAAATAATCGCTATTTCGGTAGTACCGCCACCAATGTCGACAACCATGGAACCATTAGCCTGCTCAACCGGTAAGCCGGCACCAATAGCAGCAGCCATTGGCTCTTCAATCAGGCGCACGTCCCTAGCTCCTGCGCTCGCAACTGATTCACGAATCGCACGCCTTTCAACTTGAGTAGATTTACAGGGCACACATACCAACACACGAGGGCTAGGTGGGAAGAAACTATTTTCATGCACCTGATTAATAAAGTGCTGCAACATTTTCTCAGTTACCTGAAAGTCCGCAATAACGCCATCTTTCAATGGTCGAATAGCGGTGATATTGCCAGGGGTCCTACCCAGCATGCGCTTGGCATCAGACCCAACGGCAGTGACTGTTTTCTGACCATTATGAGTGCGAATCGCAACAACAGATGGCTCATTTAATACGATGCCTTCTTCACGCACGTAAATCAGAGTATTGGCCGTACCCAAATCGATGGATAGGTCATTGGAGAACATTCCCCGAAGTCTTTTGAACATGAACTTTCGATTACCTCAATTTAAAGATTCCAATACCGGTATGCACTGTTATTTTGGCGGCAATTTAGACTAATGATTTAGCGTTCAATGCAGTATTGTTGTTATGCCGGACGTGATTTTTGGTTAAAGAAGAACTCTCTCGGTTTCTTAGCAAGGAATTTTTCTTAAGGAATCTCCCAGAGCCTGGCCTAACGTTTTAAATCGTTAGAATTACAGTATAATCTCGCCTTCTCAGCGAATAGAACGCACTCTAACAACGGCAAGGGGTTAGAGCAAGGGGCTTGGACCCTATTCGGAACAATAGCGATAAATTGTGAAGAATTAGTCACAATAATGTGCGCCACCTCAAATACTGCATCCATTATTTTCCTGACACTGTTTTTCCGGAGGCATCAAATGGCTTTAGATAAGTCTGAAGTAGAAAAAATCGCTCACCTCGCTCGCTTACGTGTTAGCGAAGCTGAATCCGATGAAGTGGCGAATCGCATTACCGATATCCTGACCTTAATAGATCAGATGCAATCTGTGGACACTGATTCAGTGGAACCCCTCGCCCACCCTTTAGATGTAGTCCAGAGATTGCGCAAAGATAAAGTGACCGAAACCGATCAGCGGGAAAAATTACAAGCCCTCGCGCCAGACACCCAAGACGGGCTATTCCTAGTTCCCGTAGTAATAGAATAATGAATTAGATAGTTAATTAAATGAGCTAAATAACAACTAATAGTATTCAAACATAGAAATTACCGGAGCAATGTCATTATCTGGCATTGAGAAAAGAATTAATGATAGAAAAAACTGTCGCTGAACTTTCCGCAGCATTATCTGCGGGCGACGTATCCAGCGTCGAGCTGACTCAAGCTTACCTTGCTCGCATTGCAAAACACAACGCGACGCTAAATGCATACATTACAGTGTGCGAAAAGCCTGCTTTAGCTCAAGCCCAAAAAGCAGATGAAGCACGCGCCGATGGCGCCAGTGGACCATTGCTTGGAATTCCCATGGCACATAAAGATATTTTCTGCACCAAAGGTGTGAAAACTACCTGTGGGTCGAAAATGCTGCACAATTTTATCGCTCCCTATAATGCAACCGTTGTTGAGAAGTTGAAGACCGCCGGCACAGTCATGTTAGGAAAAACGAACATGGACGAATTTGCCATGGGCTCTTCAAATGAAACCAGCCATTTCGGTCCCGCGCGAAACCCTTGGGATACTGATCGTGTACCAGGTGGCTCTTCTGGAGGCTCTGCCTCTGCTGTGGCTGCAGATTTATGTGCAATTGCAACGGGCACCGATACTGGCGGCTCAATTCGTCAGCCCGCTTCCTTTTGTGGAATAACCGGCTTCAAACCGAGTTATGGCCGAGTATCACGATGGGGCATGATCGCCTTCGCATCCAGTCTCGATCAGGCGGGCGCATTAAGCAAGAGTGCAGAAGATTCTGCACTATTATTGAACGCAATGGCTGGTCTTGATTTAAAAGACTCCACCAGTATCGATAGGAAAGTTGATGACTACACTTCTTCATTAAACGACTCAATGGACGGCTTAAAAATCGGCATACCCCGACAACATTTCACCGAAGGACTGTCAGCTGATGTAGAACAAGTGATTCGTGATGCCCTCGCAGAATATGAAAAGCTAGGCGCAACTATCAAAGAAATAGATTTACCCAACAATCATCTATCAGTGTCCGCCTATTACGTTGTAGCACCAGCCGAGGCTTCCGCAAACCTTTCACGGTATGATGGAGTTCGCTACGGCTATCGCTGCAAGAGTCCGATTGACCTTGAAGACATGTATAAGCGTACTCGAAGCGAAGGTTTTGGTGACGAAGTAAAACGTAGAATCATGGTGGGCACCTACGCTCTTTCAGCTGGATTTTATGATGCCTACTATCGAAAGGCACAAAAAATTCGTCGCCTGATTAAAAACGACTTTAACGACGCATTCAAAGAAGTTGATGTAATTGTTGGACCCACTTCACCGCATACCGCATTCGAACTGGGAGCGAAAACTGACCCTGTCGCCATGTACCTCGAGGATATCTATACCATTGCAGTAAACCTTGCTGGTTTACCAGGAGCTTCCATACCAGCTGGCCTGGCCAAGGGTCTACCGGTCGGCATGCATCTAGTCGCACCGGATTTTGCAGAATCAAAACTTTTGAATATTGCCCATCAGTTCCAATCAAATACCGACTGGCACAAACGAAAGCCCCCAATTTGCGATGGAGAGGGCTAGATAATGGAATGGGAAACAGTCATCGGTTTGGAAGTACACGTCTCACTGTCAACAAAATCAAAATTGTTTTCTGGTAGCGACACAAAATTTGGCAGTGAGCCAAATACCCAAGCAAATATATTCGACCTCGCCCTGCCAGGCACCTTGCCTGTGTTCAATGAAGAAGCGCTACGAATGGCTGTGCGGTTTGGCTTAGCTATTGGCGCCGAAATCGGCAAACGTTCTGTATTTGATCGAAAGAATTATTTTTACCCTGACCTGCCGAAAGGCTATCAAATTACCCAACTCGATTTCCCTACTGTCGGCAAAGGTTCGCTTAACGTCACCTTGGATGATGGTCGTGAAAAAAAAATCGGTGTGACGCGGGCACATATCGAAGAAAATGCTGGTAAATCTTTACATGAAGAATTTAGTGGAATGTCAGGCATCGACCTTAATCGAGCAGGCGTCCCCCTCTTAGAAATTGTGTCAGAACCTGAAATAACCAGCGCCGACGAAGCAGTAGCCTATTTGAAAAAGCTCCACACAATTATTCGCTATCTCGATATCTCTGATGCAATCATGGCTCTTGGCTCAATGCGCTGTGATGTAAATATCTCAATTCGACCAATAGGTGAAACAGAGCTAGGGACCAGAACTGAAATTAAGAATATCAATTCATTTCGCTTCGTTGAAAAAGCGATTCATACTGAGGTGCTAAGACAACAAGAAATTCTCGAAGACGGAGGACGTATTATTCAGGAAACCAGACGCTATGATGCTGAGCGTGATAAAACTAGCTCAATGCGTAGCAAGGAAGTTGCAAATGACTATCGTTATTTCCCGGAACCTGATTTATTACCGATAGAAATTGACGATGACTATATAGAAGCAGTACGTTCTGAGCTCCCAGAATTACCGGATGCAAAAAAAACACGCTTTTGTACTGAGTACAAACTTAGTGATTATGATGCTAGCGTATTAGTTAGTACTCGCGAAATGGCGGAGTACTTCGAAACTGTAGCGCAAGAAGGTGGTGATGCGAAGATCGCTTCTAATTGGGTAACTGGGGATTTGCAGGCACTCCTCAATAAGAGCAATCTAGAAATTTCCGAATCGCCAATCGAAGCAGGTCGCTTGGCCTCGCTAATAGCTCGAATAAAAGACAACACTATTTCTGGTAAGATCGCCAAAACAGTATTTGAAACTATGATTGATAATCCTGCTACGGTAGATGAGATTATTGAAGAAAAAGGCCTCAAACAAGTCACGGACTCTGGTGAAATTAAAAAACTTGTGGAAGAGGTTATCGCCAACAATCCTGACCAGGTGCAGCAATTCAAAGATGGCAAAGAACAAGTAATCGGATATCTTGTGGGACAAGCCATGCAGTTATCTAAAGGCAAGGCCAATCCTGGACAGGTAAATACCTTGTTGCGGGATAAGATGAAATAGTGATTCCCTATTTCATAGGTTCACTGTCCTATTTATTGCCCTATTAAGAAGTATCAGGTAACGACAGGAAAGAATGATGCCGGAAGAAAAAAAAAGAGGCGCTGAGCGCACTCAAAAAGCTACTCGGGATGAAGACTGGTCAGATGAACGCCTCTCGACATTCTTGGAACTAGCCCCGCCGGAAGGAATGCCGGCTGATTATAATATATTGCTCAAAGCCTATCGCGGAATGACAGCGGAATTGTTTTCACGATTCGTGCCTTTGTTTATTGAAGCAGGAAGAAACATCAACACTTCTCTCCAAGACGGATCAACTTTCTTAGATCTAGTGTCAGAACATCGTAAATCTGCTGAGTATGCGAACATATTGGCTGCAGTTGGCGGGACTAAAAAGTAACTTTCAACCCCACAACACTATATTCAGGGGCAATGATTTCATGAGCATTTTTGCTATCTGTTGCTTCCCGCTTCTTGTTTACTGCCTTCTGTTTTCTAAGGTCAGTCTTTTGAGTTTAAAGTCGAATGTTTAACAATAGCTCTCCTATTTCTATGCCGATTCTTGTGGGCGGACTACCTTAATATTTCTCCCACAATTAGCAGATTTTTCTGCCGCTACATCAAAACGCCCTGAAGGGTTTAACAGTAAATTAAACAATACCAGAGATTCGTGTTTAATATAGCTCGGTGCCTGACCATAGGTTCCCTGAAAAGCGAAATGAAAAGCGCCGTACGTATGCCAACCTCCAAAAATATTGAGCATTGGAGCACAGCATAAGAGCTATATGCGATTAGTCTAAAAGGAAATCAGATGGTTTGATAATGATCTAGAGTTGGGATGTAAAATTAGGATCCAAAATCAAGATTTAAACCTAGAATGAGTGGGCCGCCGATTATTTCTCGGCTTGCTGGAATTACGACTATCAGGCCGTGGTTTAAATTTTGACTCTCGGGAAAAGGCGGGCGCACGCTCCAATGCCGAGTCATCAGGATGAATGCAAGTCAATTTGTTGCCTAGCTTTTCTTCAATAGCCGGGAGCAAGAAAGAATCTTCTTCACAGGCAAAGCTAATCGAAGTTCCTATCGCACCAGCACGGCCGGTTCGGCCAATACGATGAACATAGTCGCCTGCTTCTTCTGGCAAAGTGTAGTTCACCACATGACTCACATCATCGATATGCAGTCCACGACCTGCTACATCTGTTGCAACGAGGACTTTTATATTGCCTGTTTTAAATGCATCCAATGTCTTGATTCGTTTGTTTTGCGGAACCTCTCCAGATAGCACTCCACAATTAACGCCATTGCGGTAGAGATTATCCGCAAGCTTGCGGACCTGGTCCCGGCGATTGCTAAAAACCATGACTTTTTCCGCTTTCTCATCGGAAATTAAATTATAGAGCAAATTGTATTTGTCAGCCGTGGTTACAAGATAAACGATTTGATCCACAGCATCGGCTGCAACCTTCTTGGGTTCGATTTCTACCATGATCGGATCAACGGCCCAGCGCTTAGCCATTTCTAGAATCACAGGCGTAAAGGTGGCGCTAAATAGCAATGTTTGACGGCAATCTTTTTTCGGAGTTCGTGAAACAACTTGCCGAACTTGTGGAATAAACCCCATATCTAACATACGATCAGCTTCATCCAAAACTAACAACTCGACCATACCCAAATAAAGGTTATCGTTTTGGACAAAATCTATAAGGCGGCCAGGCGTAGCCACAACAAGATCTACCGGCCCTTGAGCCAAAGCTTTGTTTTGCTTTTGATAATCTTCGCCACCAACAAGCGTTACCGTATGCAAACCAGAAAACTCTGTTAGCTGACTGGCATCACTAGCAATTTGAATAGCCAGTTCTCGAGTTGGCGCTACGATCAGCGCGCGCGGCTCCGCGAGAAATCTTTCTTCTTCTATAGGGTTTGATAACAAATCATTAATAATGGTAATCAAGAAGGCTGCAGTTTTCCCAGTACCAGTTTGAGCCCGGCCTGTTACATCATGGCCAGCTAGGGTATGAACTAGGGATTCCGCTTGAATCGGCGTACAAAATTCAAAACCCATTTTGGCAATGGCATCGCGTAATGGCTTATGTAACTCAAAGCGATCAAATGATACCTGTTGTGAATCTACTTCTGGTTCCATCTCTTAATTCTCTGACAAGTGAGCTTGTCTGATTACTACCTGGAACTCGGGAATCAGTACGGGGTGGGCATAATAGCCGTATGACCCTAACACTGCAATGCAAGGCTTTAGGGGTTGTATTTTACTTAGAGAAAGAACAAACGGGACAATTCTCGTCCCGCGGTAATTTCATTTCACGCCACTGCATGGTTTTTCCATCTAATAACAGCAATCGGCCAGTTAGAGGTTTGCCAATTCCAGTGATCACTTTGATGGTCTCCAGAGCCTGAACTGAGCCTATAATTCCAACGATTGGTGCCAAAACTCCGTTTGCGGAACAACTCGCTGATTCATCATCTCCCTCTGTATAGAGACATTGATAACAAGGACTTTGGGCATCACGAGGATCAAACACTGTTACCTGTCCCTCCATTCGAATTGCGGCTCCGGAAACCAAAGGCGTTTTAGTTTTTGAGCAAGCTCGGTTGATGGCAAAGCGCGTAGTGAAATTATCGCTAGCATCCACCACTACGTCGACCGTAGACATCTGATTATCAAGGTCTTTCTCTTCGAGTCGTTGATTCATTGCTGTAATACGTACCTTCGGATTAAGACCTTTCAACGTTTCGGCCACAGATTCTACTTTTGATGAGCCAATGTCAGCCTGGCTGTGGGCGATTTGCCTTTGCAGATTGGTAATTTCTACAGTGTCATCATCGGCGAGAATCAGATGCCCTACCCCCGCTGCTGCCAAATACATCCCCACAGGACAACCAAGACCTCCCATCCCAACGATCAGCACGTTAGCGTCGACGAGCTTCTGCTGGCCAGCAATATCCATGTCCGGCAGCATTATTTGACGACTGTATCTTAGGAGTTGTTCATCAATCATTTAGAATAAATTCTTAGCTATGTTTTAAATTTAAATAAATCGGAGATCAAGCAAACCATTTTCCAATAGCCATTCTATCTATTCCAGCATAGTCCTGGCGACACTCGATATCTTTATAACCCAAACTTTTTAAAATTATTTCCACTTCCTGCTTCTGATCATAACCATGCTCTAGAAGGAGCCAGGAATCATCTTTTAGAAACTCTCGGCTACTTTGGGCAATTCGTCTGATATCTGCTTTACCGCTCTCATCAGAAATCAGAGCAAGCTCGGGCTCGAATGGCAGATCTCCTTCTCGCAAATGTGGGTCACCTTTAGCCACATAGGGTGGATTGGCCACAATCAGATCAAATTTGTCTTGAGTAAAGCCATCACACCATGATGCATGGATGTAATCAATATTTGTCAGGTTTAGTTCTTCCGCATTCATCCGGGCGACCTTAAGCGCGTCTTCACTAACATCAACCGCAGAAAGCTGCCAAAAATGATTGGTGCTCGCCAAAGCTAAAGCAATAGCCCCGGAGCCAGTGCCAAGATCGGCGATATGAACACAATCGGAGCTACAACAGCTAAGAAGATCGATGGCCCACTCGACCAGTTGCTCTGTTTCTGGGCGGGGAATTAGGACGCTCTCATTCACTGTTAAATCAAAATCCCAAAAAGCCTGCCGCCCAAGAATATAAGCCACTGGTTCTCCGCCTCGACGTCTTTCTAAATAAGAATGATAAGTATTTAATTGGCGTCTACTGACTTCGTCATTAGGCCAGGTATAGATATACTCACGGCTGCAGTTAAGAGCTGCAGCAAGAAACAATTCAGCATCGAGGCGTGAGCTATCGCTATACCCTGCTAATTGTTTTGACTCGCTTAATGCTTCACTTATTGATAAAGACATAGCTGCTAAATTCAGCCTTCCGCTGCCAATCCTGCCAAGAGATCAGCTTGATATTCATTGATTAGGGGCTGTACAACAGAACCCAGCTCACCTGCCATTATCTCCGGCAGATTGTAAAGAGTCAGTTTAATGCGATGATCCGTTACCCGACCTTGAGGGTAATTATAGGTTCGAATTTTCTCGGAACGATCTCCGCTACCGACTAATTTTCTGCGGGCATCCGATTCTTCCTGCTGTTGGGCAGATTGAGCTTGATCTAATAATTTTGCCTGCAACAGAGACATAGCCCGAGCTTTGTTCTTGTGCTGAGATCTTTCATCCTGACACTCCACCACTATGCCTGAGGGAAGGTGAGTAAGGCGTATAGCGGAATCCGTTTTGTTTACATGTTGACCGCCAGCACCGCTCGCTCGAAAAGTATCAACTCGCAGATCACCTTTATTGATTTCTATTTCATCAACTTCTTCCAATTCAGGCATGATCGCCACAGTACAAGCCGAAGTATGGATTCGTCCCTGAGTTTCAGTGTCGGGAACTCGTTGCACGCGATGGGCCCCAGATTCGAATTTCAGCTTTTCATAGACATTCTTACCTTCAATTCGAACGATAATTTCTTTATAGCCGCCATGTTCGCCCTGTCGCTCGGTAATCAGCTCTAAGCCCCATTTTTGCAATTCGGCGTAGCGAGAGTACATACGATAAAGGTCGCCCGAGAAAATCGCTGCCTCATCACCACCGGTACCTGCACGAATTTCTAGAAAAACGTTACAACTATCTTTTGAATCTTTAGGTAGGAGCAATTTTTTTAGGCCTAGCTCTAGGCTATCTAACTCTTCATTAGTAGTACTAATTTCATCCTCTGCCATTGCGCGAATTTCAGGATCAGCATCCTTTTGCATTTCCTTTGCTTCATTGAGATCGTTACTCACAGTCTTGAACCGATTAAAACTCTGCACCAATTCCTCAATCTCAGCATATTCTTTCGATAGTTCTCGAAATTTATTTTGATCGGAAATTATTTCAGCATCACTCAAGAGAGCTTCTAATTCCCCAAAGCGATCTCGTAGGCTTTCTAGTTTTGTTCGAATTGAATCTTTCATAAACCTTTAGTCATTTCTCTACTACTTTCTGGAATCAAACGAAGCTGATCATTATGAGTCGCTTTTTGGGTTATCGTTTTTTGAATTTTCTTCTTGTAAATCAAATAATTCCTGAGTTAGTTCGAGTAAATCATTCCTTCCCTCGGCACTGGCTTTTTTCATTTGCACACTCGGTGTATGAGTTAATTTGTTGGTAATCCCACGCGCCAAGCTATTTAATATTTCTTCTGGTGACTCGTCGTTCTCTAGAGCTTTGATAGCTTTTTCCAGTTCCAGATCTCTAATTGTTTCAGCCTGTGCTCGAAACGCCCGCAAGGTTGCAACAGCGTTCAGCGACCGTAATTGTTTAAGATATTCCTCAATTCCACGCTCTATAATCGAATGCGCTTCGGCCGCCGCTTCAGCTCGGCTCTTAACCCCGTCTTCGATTACGTCACTGATGTCATCAATGCTATATAAGTAGGCATCTGCAATCTCACCAACCTCTTCTTCAATATCTCTGGGCACTGCCAAATCCACTAAGAGCATGGGCTTGTGTTTCCGCTGCTTCAATGCCTTCTCAACTGATCCTTTTCCTAAAAGAGGTAATTGGCTGTTGGTTGAACTTACTACTATATCCGTCGCAATTAGTTTTTCGGGGATATCAGATAGCAGCACCCCATGACCATTAATACGTGATGCAATATCCAAGGCGTTATCAAGAGTTCTATTCGCCACGATGATTTCCTGCACACCTTTTTCTACTAAATGCTTAGCAACTAATTCGATAGTTCTGCCAGCGCCAATCAACAAGACTTGCAGACTATTAAGTTTTGAAAAAATTCGTTCAGCCAAAGCAACTGCGGCGTAGGCAACTGATACAGGGTTTTCACCAATTGCTGTGTCTGTGCGAACTTCTTTGGCAATAGTAAAAGCATGCTGAAAAGCTTTACCAAGACTTCCACCTACAACTTCCAAATCTTTCGAAACCGCGTAAGCAGATTTTATTTGACCGAAAATCTGAGGCTCCCCCAACACCATGGAATCCAATCCACAAGAAACTTTCATGAGATGTCGCACTACATCTTCATTGCCGAAAAAATAACTATTGTGAGCCAACTCTTCAACATCCAATTTATGGTAATCTGCCAGCCAGCTAACAATAATTTGTTGCCTATCTACTAACTCACGATTATCGATGGCAGCATCATCACCAGCCTGAAACGCCAAATAAATCTCTGTTCGATTACAAGTAGACACCAAAACAACTTCATGAACATCTGCTATACCTCCTAGTTGACGTAAAGCATCGGCGACCACGTCCGGAGGGAAGGCAACCTTTTCCCTCAGTGCTATACCTGCTGTGGTGTGATTGATTCCGATTAATACCAATGCCATTGAGAATCCAGTGCTACGGTCCGTTATAGTTATTTGGCTGGGGATGGCGCCAGCTCGAGGCTGCCCTGTGCATAAAAAGCAGGCTATGTTACTAAATATCAGGCTATGTTCCCATTAAGGACTGATTTTACTGTAGTTTTGACTCGTGAATATCCCTATTGTGATAATTTCACAGCAGTTTATCAGCAATTCAGTACAGCAAAAGCAGGCTAAGTCCGGTCCTCTAGCCCTAATAAACTCAACTTCAGTAAGTTCATAAGAAGTTCATGGCCATATGCCGCTTAATCAACAAACTGCTACAATAAACACTATGTATGAGAAGAGATTAATAAACTTCTGTTTCCTGCTATTAATATCAGCAATTCTGAGTGCGTGCGCTACTTACACCCAGTCGCCGGAAAATTCCGCTATTGCTGGCGGCGGATCCACTGAGAATACGCAATCCACGAGTGTCGAACCGGTTATCGAAGCTAAGGAAATTGAATACGGCAACTTCACTGAAGAGCAACTATATACAGCAATAATAAGCGAGTTGGGCGCACAGCGTGGCGAGCTCAGCGAAGCGGGTGAAAGCTATTTTGATTTGGCGCGGCAAACCCGTGATTTAGGAATTATTCAACGGGCAGTCCAATTTGCATCAGCAAATAATGACGTCAATGCAATGCTCCAGTTAGGCCTGCTCTGGATCGAAATCGAACCAAGCAACCCACAACCGCATCTAATGGTCGGATTTCAATTTTTAGAGCGAGGTTCTTTAGACCAAGCAATATCCCATATGGGTAAAGTTATAGAGTTGGGACGAGATATAGATTTCTCCGTAATTGCTGCACAAACTGGAAGCATGAACACACAGGATCGTGGCTTCTTAATTCAAAGTTTGCGTGAACTTAATGAAGATTTTCCCGATCAACCAAGTATTCGAATTGCCCTCGCCCAGATGCTTGCACAAAGTACTTTGTATGCAGAATCTTTGGTAGAGGTTCGCGCATTAATTGATCTCACAGATACCAATCCATCCTTGATTCTCTTACAGGCACAAATTCTTCAAGCTATGGATAGGGGCGAAGAAGCCTTGAATACACTAAGTGAAGGCGTGGACAGATTTGTGGACGCTCGCGAGCTGCGAATGAACTATGCTCGCTATCTCATTCAAAATGATGAATTCAAAAACGCTGCTGACCAATTTCGTCAGTTAATGGAAGAAAACCCTCAGGATTGGGAAACTCTTTATTCAATTGCTCTCTTAGAATTGGAGATGGAAAACTTCGACAACGCTATCGAGATTTTTACTCGATTGATAGCGGTTGACCAACAGGCTGATGAGAGTCAGTTTTACCTTGCCTATGTGCACGAACAGCAAGGCAATCTAGCAAAGTCTGTAGAACACTATCGTCAAGTGCGACCTGGCACTAATAACTTCCTGGCGTCACAGCAGCAGGCAACCCGTATTTCGATTCAAATGGGTGAGCTCGAAGATGCTCATGATTGGATTAGCAGAATTTCAAGGGGACAACCTCGGCTGGAAATTCTATTAACCACAGTCGAATCTAGCCTGCTTATTCAAGCAGAATATGGTGATGATGCCCTGACATTGCTTGATAATTCGCTTAATAAGTTTCCCAATGAAACAGACCTCTTGTTTGCTCGCGTGCTTTACTACGACTCAATTGCCGACCAAGCAGGGTCAGAAAAGGACCTTCAACAAATCATTACCATGAAGCCAGATGACTCGCGCGCCCTCAATCATCTGGGTTATATGTTGGCAGCTCAAACTACCCGCTATGAAGAAGCTTTAGAATTGCTCGAGCGAGCCATCGCTGTTTCTCCAAATGATCCTGCGATAATTGATAGTTTGGCTTGGGCTCAGTACAAGCTAGGTCATTACGAGGATGCTCTACAAAATCTGCGCCGCGCTTTCGCGGCCTTCCCCGATCCAGAGGTGGCTTCGCACCTCGGTGAAGTACTCTGGGCCCTGGACCGTCAAGATGAAGCCATGCAAGTGTGGAACGGAGCCTTACAAGGGAGCCCTGATAGTGAACTCGTTCTCGAAGCTATGGAGCGACTTCAATCCGCACGATGAAGGTCATGACCCGATGCTTACTCCCGCGCCACTACCAAATTGAAAGTAGCTGGCTCCGAGCCATTTCTTCATTTATCTTCTTTTTACTATTGTTCACGGGCTGTGCTACTGCTCCCCCTGCCTCCAAGAACAGCGACTGGGCCCGACAGCAAGATCAGTTACATAACCTAGATTCTTGGGAATTTCGTGGTAGAGTTGATG
>Ga0310125_10001064_pt1 | contig 13618 bp, 13 predicted proteins | sample CB11b_Tmax_Bot8__FD_203508 | JGI IMG/M metagenome (GOLD analysis project Ga0310125, IMG submission 203508) | Marine microbial communities from Western Arctic Ocean, Canada - CB11b_Tmax_Bot8 | ecosystem: Environmental > Aquatic > Marine > Oceanic | place: Canada: Western Arctic Ocean | collected... | reverse complement strand
CTGTGTGCGTCAGTGATCGACCACTTCTCCACTCCAAACCAGCAGGAGCGTCCATGCCAGAAGAAAAGTGCGTGATTGAACGGGTGCGGGAACTGGTCGTCGAATCGCTGCAATTACAGATTGAACCGGATCAGATCGACGTGGACGAGCCGTTGTTCGGTGGTGACGCCACGGTCGATTCCATGGGTTCGTTGGAAATTATCGCCGCCCTGGAAGGGGAATACGGTTTTAGAGTACCAGACGATGACCTGCGCGTAGAACTCTTCGACTCCATCCGAAGCCTGGCTGCCTACGTCATGCAACGGCGCGAGACGGCGACTGCGGCGTAGCCGTTTATGGCTCGATGACGACCTTCATGGAACCTTCGCTACCGGTGACGTCGATGCCCTGCGCCGTTTCCGCGAGACTCATGCGATGGGTGATGAATTTGTCGAGAGGGGCTTTCGTGTTCTTCAGAAAGGAGAGGGCCGTCTTGAACTGCATGGCAGGATAGGCCCACATGCCGCGGATATCGAGGTCCTTGAAGCAGACGACGTTGGGGTGGATCTCAACCCCACCCGGATCGGTGAAGTGGCCGACCTCGATGACGATGCCGCCGCGACGCACGTAGTCGAGGGACTCCTTGAAGACGATGGGCACACCGGCGGTCTCGATGACGATGTCGGGTCCAACGCCCTGGGTCATCTGCTGCACAGCAGCGAGCCGGTCTTCCAACGAACCCGCTGCACTGAACGTTTGGTGAGCGCCCATTTGATGAGCCATCTGCAGGCGGGACTCGGACAGGTCGCTGGCGATGATGAGGTCGGTGCCGATATGGGCCAGGGTGGCGACGACGAGTTGACCAATGGGACCTGCACCCAGTACGAGAACGGACTTGTCCATGCCCAAGCCCTCGGCGATGTGGGGGATCCCAGGGGCCAGCGCCCGTTCGACGGCGCGGGTGGCGACGGCGGCCGGTTCCGTGAGTACGGCGATCTCGCTCGACAGACCGTCAGGGATCTTGAAGATCCATGAACGGTTCGTCAGATGCATGTATTGCGAGAATCCGCCGCGGGGGGTCGGTGCAACATCGCTCGAGACGAAGCCGTGCACATATCGGTCGGAACATAGCGTGGGGCGTTGAGGCATGTGCAGACAGTACCAGCACTTGCCACAGGCAGTCGAACTGGGTGTGGTCGTTATCCGATCACCCACCGCGATGGGACCACCGACGATGGCCATCTGTTGGCTCGCCTTGGGGCCCATCTCTTCGATCACCCCAACCAGCTCATGCCCGGCAATGATGGGAAACTGCAGTTTCATATGGCCGGCGAACATGTGCTTGTCCGAGCCGCAGATGCCGGTGCGTTCCACCTTCAGCAGGATTTCATCCTCGCCAATTGTGGGCTTTGGGAATTCGCGCAGTTCGATCGTGCCCGGTTCGGTCATGACGGCGGCTTGAACGGTGCTCATGGAGGTTCCCCTTTTATCGGACCTTGCCGCGGGCGGCGATGGGCCAGATGGCTTCCAGACGGCCATCACGGACGGCGTAGATCTGATCGTGCAGGTTCATTGTCGTGCAACCATGACCGGGAATGAATTCGATGAGCTCTCCTGGTTGTAGATGGCAATCGCCATCGACGGCGCGCAGGCGGCCATGTTCTTCTGAGAGGGCGTGGCACTCGAGGAACCGCAATCCCTGTGGGTCCCAACCGACCTCGATGCCTTCCCGCGACGGCAGTTTGACGAGGGGGAAGCCGTGTTCGGGGGTCAACGTCTTCAAGCCGGCGTCGGTGATGACCTGCTCTGGTGTCGGTCGACTGGTCACCGTGGTCAGCACGGTCAGGGCGTGGCGAAAACCAAGATCGAGGGCGCCGTAGGCGGCGTCCATCAACGCGTAGGAGCCGGCCTGAACTTCGGTCACCGCGTCATAGGTGGTGGAGACGTAGTAGTCACCGGTGGCGGAGGTGGAGACGATATCGACTTGGAGACCGGCGGCGCGCACGTTGGCGACAGCGGTGGACAATCGGTCCAGGCACTGGCGGGCGCCGGTTTCGCGTTCATCGGCATCGGGTAGATCGACGACGTGGCCCTGATATCCCATGATGCCGGCGAAGCGGAGGTTGTCGGCGTTGTGCACGGCACGACACAGATCGACGACGGCGTCGGATTCGAAGGGCACGCCACAACGATCATGGCCAATGTTGAGTTCCACCAGCATTCTCGGCTGCACGCCGACGGCAGCCGCGGCGGTGTCGAGATCGGCGAGGTTGTCAGGGTCATCGACGGCGACCATGATGTCACAACGGCGAGCCAATTCCATCAGCCGCGGAATCTTGTGACGACCGACGACCTCGTTGGCGATGAGGATGTCGTCGATACCGGCGTCGGCCATGACTTCAGCTTCGCCCAGCTTGGCGCAGGTGACGCCGATGGCGCCGGCCTGCAACTGCAGGTGGGCGATGGCGGGGGTCTTGTGTGATTTTGTGTGCGGTCGCAGATGTTTACCAGCCTGCAAAAAATGCGTCGACAGCTTGTTGATGTTGAACTCGAGATCGTCGAGGTCGACGAGCAGGACTGGGGTGTCGATCTCGTCGATGGGCATGCCGATGGGCTCAGCCGGGGGGGGCGGTCGCATGGTTACCACTCGAGCAGGTCCCCTTGCGTATCGAATTCCATCGCCGTCGCCGGAGCCAGAATCGACAGGTCGTCGCGACTTGCGATCTCCTTCTCATAACTTTCAGAAACGAGCAGTTCGCCCAGATGGAGCGTGTCGCGAACACGCAGCACTTTGGCGTTCTCAGGCTCGACAAAACCGACGGTCTGCAGGGCTTTCTCCAGACATTCGCTGTCGGTGGCAAAATGCACGGGAATCGCCGCACCCGAAGGGGCATTGCCCGTCATGCAGTTGATGACCGTCGCCTCCATGTCAATGCCATCTACCAGACGCTTGTGGCAGTATTCGGCCATGCCAATACCGGCGGCGTTGCCATGGGTTTCCGGTGTCAGTCCACGCACGAGAATGCGGGTCACCTTAGGGAACTCTTTCTCGGCGGCGGCATGGTCGTTGTATTTGCGGCCGACGACGTTGGTATCCATTCCCGAGCCGGAGATGTTTTTGCCCATGGCATCGATAACGAGCAGATCGACGCGGTCGAAGGGCAGGCGTGGCATCCACTTTTTGGCCAGCACCAGCAACTCCTTCTCGCGCTCAGCAAATCGCTCCGGTGCAACGGCTTCGATCATCGCCGTCTGGTCGTATTGATTTTCGACCATGGCAAGGCCAAACAGGATGCCACACTTGTCGATCACCTGTTGCGCGACACCACGAATGATGCGGTCGAAAGAATACTGTACGATCGCCTGATGGTAGAGGGCGGCGCCCTTATGTTTGCCCAGGCCGATAAGCATCATCTTGTGCAGGCCACTCTCGATCTCGCCGACAAAACCGGTGTGCGGTTTGATCCGGCCCGCAACGACGACGTGGTCTGCTTCGCTGGCAAACCTGTCAAAGTAGACGGGGACTTCACCCTCGACGGTGCCGACCTGTACGACGTCCATCGTCGCCCGGATCGGGCACCCGACAAAGGCCTCGGTAACACCATAACTCTCGATGATCTCGCGCTGACCCTCCGCCGTGCCGCCGCCGTGGCTACCCATGGCGGGTACGATAAATGGTTCGGCGCCGAGAGCCCGGAGGGTGTCGACGATAGCTTTTGTGATGGCGGCGATGTTACTGACGCCACGGCTGCCGACGGTGACGGCAACGCTGTCGCCCTGCTTGACCTTGCCCGACAGGTTTAGACTCTCGATCTGGGCCTTGACGGTGCCGGGGATGTCGTCGACTTGAGGTGCCTCAAAGTGCTGGCGCACCTTTATCATGCGGGGGAAAGCCATCGGTCAAACTCCTGATCAGTCGGGGGTCAGATCGCCGTGTGAAACAGCGCCTTCATGTCATCCAAGGTGGTTTTGCGTGGATTCACCTGCACGTTGTCGCTCTGCATCGCCGCCTTCGACAGCGCCGCGACACCAGTGGTTTTTACGCCCGCGTCCCGCAGCCGCGTCGGAATGCCCAGATCGTCATTGAGTTGCCGCACCTGTTCGACGGCGAGGCCCGCCGCATCGTAGTCGCTGGCGCCATCGGTATCCTCCCCAAGTGCCTGCGCAATGTTGCCGAACTTGAGGATGCGGGACTGCAGGTTGTAGTCCATGACGTGGGGCAGCAGGATCGCATTTGCCAGGCCGTGGTGCACGCCGAATTGGGCACCCACGGGGTGCGACATGGCATGCACATTGCCCAGACGTGTCTGCGCAAAGGCGACACCTGCCATGCAGCTGGCCAGTAACATCTGTTGTGTCGCTTCGAGTTCGTGATCATTGGCACAGGCCGTGCGCAAGTGCTCGCCGATCATCTCGATGGCACTCAGGGCGATGCCCTCCGTCAATGGCGTCGCCAGCAAATTCGTATAGGACTCGATGGCGTGGGTCAGGGCGTCCATGCCTGTGGGACCGCCTACCGAAGCGGGCAACGCCAGGCATAGTTCCGGATCGAGAATCGCAACCTGCGGGGCGATTTTCCAGCTGATGACGGGATCCTTGTTCTTCGTCTTCGGATTGGTCAGCACCGCAAAGGGTGTGACCTCGCTGCCAGTTCCGTAGGTAGTGGCGGCGCAGATCAGGGGTGGAATATCGCCGGTGATCGTTGCCGGCGCGCCGAGATACTGATCGATGCGACCCCCGTGGCTGACGAGGACGCCGACCATCTTGGCGACATCCATGGGGGAGCCACCGCCGAGTCCGAGGATGGCGGAACAGTTGCCCTGTGTATAGGCCTTGGCGCCGGCACTGACGTTGCGGGCGACGGGATTGCCGACGACGTCGGTGAACAGGGCGTAGGGTATCTGCGCATCATCCAATACGGCCGTGGCACGATCGACGATACCCGCCTCTGCGAGCCCCTTGTCGGAGACGACGAGGACCTTTGCGCCGTCCGGAAATAAGTCAGCAAGACGGGTGATGGATCCGGCGCCGTGGACGACGCGAGTGGTCATGCGAAATTCGGCGATGGTCTGGAAGGGCATGGATCCGTGCTGGATGAGGGTGGTTGGGCGCGAGCCAGAGGTACTGTACAGGGTAAAGGAAAGTAGAAGGGGGGCCAGGGGGCGGCAAGACGGCGAATTCGAGGGACATCACTCGATGGTGGAGTCCAGCTGGTCCAATAACTCGCTCAATCCGTAAATCACCTCGCCGCTGACAGGGCGGTCGTGGTCGTGTTCGAGGTGGATGTAACGCACGCCGGCTGCGGCACTGGCATCGCGGTCGTAGCGGCCGTCGCCGACGAAGACGGCCTCTGTGGCTGCTAGGTCGAAGTGCTCGAGGGCGAGTTGCAGCAGATCAGGCGCCGGTTTGAGCTGGGCATCCTCGCGACTCAACAACAAATCGAAATGCAGGTTAAATGTGGCGACCACAAGCTCCATCGCTTGTCGATGATTGTTGGTGACAAGCGCCAGTTTCCACGGTTTCTGTGCAAGGTTGGCGAAAAGTTCGGCCAATCCCTGGTTGGCGATGGCCTTCTGCACCGACGCCATTTCGATCTCTCGGACGATGTTGTCCGCCCGTTGGGCCTCCTGTTTCGACAGCGTGTAGATGTGCTCCATGATGCCCACGCCCTCCGGTACGCCGACGCGGGTTCTCAGTATCTTCCAATCGATGTTGGGCACCGTCAGTGTGCCGTCCATGTCAAATAACAAAGCTTTGATGTCATTCATAGGATTCTCGTTATACAATGACGGACACGCCGCGAATTGGCGCCATCACGGCGTTGTTGGCCCGAGTCTTTGCCTCCGATCGACGCTGCGTCTGGGTGTTGCTCGGACTCAGTCTCATTCTCGTGCGATTCTACGTCGCCAGTGGTGATATCAGCTGGTCGGGTGACGGTTCACCCTGCGTTGCGCTCCCTCAACGGGTCCCACTGACCCGCTTCGGTCGCGCGCCTTGCCACCGGCCGAAATGCCTCGGCCTCGCCATCAGAGCGACTTTATCAACGGGCTGCTAATCCGTGGCGAAGAGCCGGACGATCTCGTCCACCTCGAAGCGTGGCAGGTCGCGCAGACCGCCGTCGGCGGCGCGCAGGTGCAGACCGAAGTCGGGTGCTTTCGCTTTGCCGATGTGAGCGCAGGGGATGCCGGCATCGGCGAGGGCGGCGACAATGGCCGTCGTCGAGGCCGGTGCGCAACCGATCAACATCGCTCCCGATGAGATTGCACCGAAGGGGTCGAGATCGAAAAGGGTACACACCCTCTCGGTCTCCTCACTGACTGACAGTGCATCGGCGAATATCTCCAGACCTACATTCGAGGCGGTTGCCATCTCCATCAGGCCAGTCGCCACGCCGCCCTCCGTGGGGTCGTGCATGGCGTGGACGTCGCCACTGGCAACGGCAAGTCGCGCATCCGCAACGACGCTGATCCCCGGTTCGTCAAGGTAGTCGGCGCAGCGGTCGACCTCTTCCAAAGACCATTCGTTACGCAGCAAATCGGCGGATTTTTCGCGGGCGATGATGGCCGTCGCTTCGATGGCGAGACCTTTCGTCAGCAGCAAGTTGTCCTCCCGCCGCAGTCCAGATGAGCGCACAATGTCGTCGCGCCCGACCTCGCCGAGCATCTGGCCTACCACCAGGGGGCGGTCCATGCCGTGCGAGATCTCCGTGTGCCCCCCGGCAACGGTGACACCGAGACTGCCACAGGCGGTGTGGATCTGCCCGAGGATGTCGTCAAATAGAGAGGCTGTCGCCAAGGACTCGGGGACGATAACCGAAGAGAGAAACCAGCGGGGTGTGGCACCCATGGCGGCGATGTCGTTGGCGTTGACGTGCACGGCGTACCAGCCGATGCGATCCGTGGCAAAGGTGATGGGATCAGTCTTGGCGACGAGACAGGTCGTGCCGAAATCGATGACGGCTGCGTCCTCGCCGACGCCGGGTCCCACGAGCAGTCGTGGGTCGTTGCTGGGGGTATGTCGTGCCAACAGATCCTGCAGAACTTTGCTCGGCAGTTTGCCCGCCGGCAAGCTCCGCTCAGCGTTGGCCATAATGGTCGCAGAGCGCCTGCACCAGGGCAGGGACCGTGCTCTCTTCGGGCATGAGATCAACGGTCAACCCGAGTTCCCGGAGGGCGCTGGCTGTGGTCGGTCCGATAGCGGCGATATCGAGTTGCTGCAGATACGCCAGGCCCTGCTCTGGTCCGACGACTTCGACGAAATGACGAGCACTCGACGGGCTGGCAAATAGCACGCAGTCGAGTTGGCCCTCCGTAAGGGCAGAGGGTAGTTCGACGGCATCTCGGGGGGGCGGCAGATTCTGGTAGGTTGTCACGCGCAGGACGGTGGCGCCCTGCCGCACAAGAGCCTCGTCGAGTTCGGTTCGGCCGATGGAGGAGGCCGGCAGCAGGATCTCCTGGTCGCGCAGGGGGATGGCTTCGAAGGCCTTGGCCAGACCCGCTGCCGAGTGTGTTTCGGGCAGCAGATCGGGTTGGATGCCTCGTGCATGGAGCAGCTGACCCGTGGATTGGCCGACAGCAGCGACCCTGGCGCTACCGAAGGCGCGCGCGTCCTTGCCCAGTTGTCGCAGACGGTCGAAGAAAAAGGTCACCGAATTGGGGCTGGTGAACACGACCCAGCCGAAACCGCTCAACCGCGAAATGGCGCCATCGACAACAGTCCAATCCTCTGGTGGTGAGATCTCAAGCAATGGCAGGCAATGCACCTCGGCACCTTCGGACTCCAGCAGCAACTGTAGCGGCCCGGTCTGCTCGCGGCTACGGGTGATCAGCACACGCCGGCCGAAGAGGGGCTTGCTCTCATACCAGTTCAGGGTGTCGCGCAGGTCGACGACCTCACCGACAACGATCAGTGCGGGAGAGGCGATCTGCTCCTCGTCGGCACGTTGTGCCAGTGTCCTCAGGGTGGCTACGACAGAGCGCTGACCAGGCCATGTCCCCCACTGGATGGCCGCCGCCGGGGTATCCTCCGAGCGTCCGCCAGCGATGAGGGAGGCGGTGATGGCGCCGAGACGGCGGCTGCCCATAAAGACGACGAGCGTGCCTGACAGCTGTGCCAGGGCTGACCAATCGACGCCGGGTTCGTCGTGCGCCGGTGATTCGTGGCCAGCCACCAGGGTCGCGGTGGCGGCGACATTGCGATGGGTGAGGGGAATGCCGGCATAGGCGAGCACGCCGGAGGCCGCCGAAACCCCGGAGACGACCTCGAAAGGGATGTCAGCCTCGCGCAGGGCGATGGCCTCTTCACCGCCACGACCGAAGATGTAGGGGTCACCCCCTTTCAGTCTGACGACAAGGCGACCGGCGTGGGCCTCGGCGACAAGGCGGTCATTCAGGCCATCCTGGCGACTGCGGGATCCATCGGGCTGCCGTCCGCCTCGGTGGCCGGCGTAGACGTGCTCGCAGTCCGGTCGGGTCAATTCGAGCAGACGCGTGTCCAGCAGGTCGTCGTAGAATACGATATCGGCTGCTGCCAGCAGGCGGGCGCCTTTGACGGTGATCAGTCCGGGGTCGCCGGGGCCGGCGCCGACGATGTAGACCTTGCCCGAGGTGGCGCCCGGTGACGATGGCATAATGTCAGTCGACGAGGAGCGCGGCGCCGCCGCTCGCCTTGATGTCGTCGCCCAGCTGGGTGCCGAGAAGGCTGGCATCCTCTGTCGCGCCGGTGCGCGTAGCGCGGCAGGGATCGGTGCCGTCGGGGCGTAGCACAACTCCATCGACGCGCAATCCTTCGTCTTCCGTTCGGGCCCAGGCGCCGATGGGGGAACGGCAGCCACCACCCAGACTCGCAAGGAAGGCGCGTTCGGCGGTGACGGATGCGTGTGTTGCCTGGTCATCAAGAATGGCGACGTAGGTCTGCTTTTCGGTTGCATCGGCGCGCATCTGTAGCCCCAATGCGCCCTGTCCCGGGGCGGGCAAGACAGTCAATGGATCCAGGTAATGGCTGATCCGGTCATGCAGCCCAAGGCGGCGTAGACCGGCGGCGGCGAGGACTACGGCGTCGGCATCGCCGTCATACACTTTGCGCAGCCGTGTGCCCACATTGCCACGGATATCGACGAAGTGCAAATCTGGGCGCTGGTTGGCCAATTGCGCCTGCCGCCGAGCACTACCCGTGCCGATGCGGGCGCCTTCGGGTAGTTCTTCCAGCGACCCCCCGTCCCGCGTGACGAGGACATCCCGCACGTCCTCGCGTGGCGGAATCGCCGCCAGGACGAGATCGTCGTCCATCTCGGTAGGCAGGTCCTTCAGACTGTGCACGGCCAGATCGATGGAGCCGCGCAGCAGGGAGCGTTCGATCTGGCGGGTGAAGATGCCCTGGCCACCGATCTGACTGAGTGACTGGCGATCTAGATCGCCCTGGGTAGTGATGATCTCGAGAGATACCTCGACGGCATCTCCCCAGTGCTGCTGCAGGGCGTCGCGCACCATGCCCGTCTGGGTGGTGGCGAGTTGGCTGCCGCGGGTACCGATGACGATAGGGATGGGAGGCTGCATGGTGTCGAATATACGGGTGGCTTGCTGCGGAAGGAACCGTCGCCGGAATGGGCCAGGACAGAAAGACAGGAGCGGTGCGTCCACAGGGGACACACCGCTCATTGTGTTCGCTACTTAGTGTTGCTACTGCAGCGCTTTTTTCGTGGTCTTGATGATGACGGCGGCAACTTTGTATGGATCGGCATTCGACGCCGGCCGACGATCCTCGAGGCGTCCCTTCCATCCGTCATCGATCGTGTTGATGGGGATACGAATGGAAGCGCCTCGATCGAAGGCACCATAGCTGAATTTGTCGATCGCCTGGGTCTCGTGGAGGCCGGTCAGACGATGATCGTTGTCGGCGCCGTAGACAGAAATGTGCTCCTGAATGTTGCAGCTGAATTCTTCACAAATCGTCGTGAAAAGTTCCTCTTTGCCGCCGGTACGCATGGCGCTATTGGAGAAGTTGGCGTGCATGCCTGAGCCATTCCAGTCGCCCTTCACCGGCTTCGGGTGTAGGTCGACGACGACGCCATAATTCTCCGACAGCCGTTCCGCCAGATAGCGGGCGACCCAGATCTGGTCGCCGCACATGGCGGCACCCTTGCCGAAGATCTGGTACTCCCATTGGCCCATCATGACCTCGGAGTTGATACCCTCCACATTCAGACCGGCCTCAAGGCAGATGTGGAGATGCTGGTCCACCATCTCCCGGCCATGGGCGAACTTGGTCCCAACGGATGTATAGTAGGGGCCCTGGGGTGACGGGTAGCCGTCCTTTGGAAAACCCAGTGGCAGGTCGGTGTCGGGATCGATGAGGGTGTACTCCTGCTCGAAGCCGAACCAGAAGTCATCGTCATCGTCATCGATGGTGGCGCGAGCGTTGGACACATGTGGCGTGCCGTCGGCATTGAGGACTTCGGCCATCACCAGCCAGCCGTCGCCGCCGAAGCGGACCGGATCGGGGAATACGGCGCAGGGCTTCAACAGACAATCCGAGGCGTTGCCTTCGGCCTGTTCGGTGGAGGAGCCATCGAAGTTCCAGATGGGAGCGCCGCCCACCTTGCCACTGAAGTTGTCGACGATCTTGGTCTTGCTGCGCAGGCTCTGTGTGGGCTTATAGCCGTCGAGCCAGATGTACTCAAGCTTGCTCTTGCTCATCTCGTTCTGCCTGTACTCCGGTAATTCGTGGATGGTTGACGGGTTTAAGCAGATAACTATAGGAATCCGCCCCGCATCGCGCACGGGGCGGATTCTGCAAGGGTCTTAGAAACTGGCACCGAAGACGAGGAAGGTGATCTCCGCTTCGGGGTTCAGGATAAACTGGGAGAAGTAGTCACCGGAGGACACGTCCAACGAGACCTGCACCAGATTTGGGTCGGTATCGGTGGTGTATACGCCGTTGCCTGCGCCGACGGTCAGAACGACCTCGACATCGTCTGAGGAGAGGGCCTCCAGGGGCAGTGACGCCTGGACCCAGAAAGAATTCTCCGGATCGCCGGAGAAGTTGAAGGCACCCAGGACACTGGCGATGCCGAGCTCAGCGGAGGCAGCGGCTTCCAGGATGTGCACGGCGTCGCCGTCGCTAAAGCTGAAAAAGTCAGCTGGGGCTGCTGCCGGGAAGAAGTAGTCGGTGATGGTGATACCAACAGGGCCGGCGCTGAAGGATGCGTAGATGTCGTTCTCATTGGCACCGCCGCCGTCGATGGCCCATGAGGACCAGGCGCCGATCTCAAAAGCGTCCGTAGAGTAGGTGAGTCCGGGCTGAACGGTGACGGCGTTGCCGAAGTCGGTGCCGCGAAAGATGTAGCGACTCACGACATCGGCGCCGATGCCGACTTCGGCTGTGGCGGGTACGCTGGCGGCGAACGTAATCAGGCCAGCGAGTGTCAGGATGGAACGGGTGAGAAAACGCATGGAGTGGATCCTCTCAAAAAAGGTTCTGTAGGCTGTGGCCAAATATAGTGTGCTGGCCCGGCGCCGGCAGGGACCCGACGACCGAGCCAACTGGTGTAGCCAGTATCGGCTGCACCAATGGTTTACAGAGCTGAGTCGCCGGTTTCTCCAGTGCGGACCCGGACCGCCTCGGTAATGGCTGATACCAATACCTTGCCGTCCCCGGTCTGCCCTGTTTTGGAGGCCTCGACGATGGCATCGATGGCGGGCTGCTTGTCCGCTTCCTTGACGGCGACTTCGACCTTGATCTTCGGTACGAAATCGACGGAGTATTCGGCGCCTCGATAGACCTCACGGTGACCACGCTGGCGGCCGAATCCGCGGACCTCGAGTACGGAGAGGCCGGCGATGCCGATGCCCGCCAGGGCTTCCTGGACTTTCTCCAGGGACGCGGGGCGCAGGTATGCTTCGATCTTGTACATCAGTTATCTCCCTATTCCTCGATCGCTTTAGTTGGTGATGTGCTGGAAATCTGCATAGGCGGGTTGGCCATGTTCGGCCACGTCGAGACCCTCATCTTCCTCCTGTTCGGTGACACGGATGCCGAGGGTGGACTTGATGAGGAGAGCCAGAATCAGCGAAGCGACAAAGGCGAAGGCCGCGTAGGACAATGTCCCAAGGATCTGCGTGACGAGGCTGTGCTCTGGATTGGTGCTGAAGATGCCCACGGCGATGGTGCCCCATACGCCACAGATTCCGTGCACGGAGATGGCACCCACGGGATCATCGATGCGGATACGATCGATGAGGACGATGGCGAAGACGACGATGGCGCCGGCGATGGCGCCGATGAGGATGGCGCCTACCCACGTGACCGTGTCAGCGCCGGCGGTGATGCCCACCAGACCGGCGAGGATGCCATTGAGGGCCATGCTGATGTCCGGCTTCTTCAGGTAGATCATGGACGTGAAGATGGAGGACAGGGCACCGGCGGCGGCGGCGAGGGACGTGGTGACGAAGACGAGGGATACGGCAGCGGGGTCGGCGCTGAGCACGGAACCGCCGTTGAAGCCGAACCAACCGAGCCACAGCAAGAACACACCCATCGCTGCCAGGGGCATACTGTGACCGAGGATGGGTCGAATCTGGCCGTTGGGCAGGTATTTGCCCTTGCGAGCGCCGAGGACGAGGACGGCGGCGAGAGCGGAGAAGCCACCGAAGGCGTGGACGACGGAGGAGCCGGCGAAGTCGTAGAAGCCCATGCCGTCGAGCCAGCCACCACCCCATTTCCAGGAACCGGCGATAGGATAGAAGAAGGCGACGAGGATCGTCGCATACACCATAAAACTGGCAAGTTTGACACGCTCGGCGACGGCACCCGAAACGATCGTGGCTGCCGTGGCTGCGAACATGGCCTGGAAGATGAAATCGGTCCAGTATGTGTAGTTGGCGTAGTTGGACGTCAGATTGGCGACATCATCGTCAAAGCCGATAGGCCCGAGGATCGAAATGAACCCGTTGAAGTCGCCCGGGTACATCGTGTTGAAACCGGTGAGTGCGTAGGTGATGATACCGACACTGACGATGAACACGTTCTTGAACAGGATATTGACCGTGTTCTTCTGCCGTGTAAGGCCTGTCTCCAGTGTGGCAAAACCCAGATGCATGACGAAGACAAGGGCTGCGGCAATAAGGACCCACAGGTTGTCGACCATGAACTTGGGATAGACCAGCGGCATACTCTGGAAGCCTTCGAGTGAGGTGACATCCTCACCCATAACCTGAGTAGCCCCTGCAAGAATCAGCGCCGAAATCGCAACTATCGGCGCGCGGAAAAATCGGTCCTTAATCATAACAACCCTTCCCTCGGTGCGTGGGGAGATAGTGGGAGACAATGGCTCGTTTATGCCACAGAGTATCGCAAGGCCCGTGCCACACCGAGAGAGGCGGGGTAATAATACTATAAATGAATTTTTTACAGATACTTATGGAAGATTATCGAGCGTCAATCTCGAGTCTTACCATGAAACATAAATGTCTAGTACATGTAATTTAACGACAATAATGTCGTAAAACGAGACGAGGAGAGGGAGAAGAGAGTTATCTGCGGTACTGCCTGGGACTGATGTCGAGGCTCTTCGTTCGATACGTGAAGATCCTGGAGGTCGTGCCCAGGAGACGTGCTGCTCGCGCCATATTGCCTTTCGTGT
>Ga0310125_10001063_pt1 | contig 13621 bp, 11 predicted proteins | sample CB11b_Tmax_Bot8__FD_203508 | JGI IMG/M metagenome (GOLD analysis project Ga0310125, IMG submission 203508) | Marine microbial communities from Western Arctic Ocean, Canada - CB11b_Tmax_Bot8 | ecosystem: Environmental > Aquatic > Marine > Oceanic | place: Canada: Western Arctic Ocean | collected... | reverse complement strand
TAGTGCCAATCGGGAATTATTTAGTCAAGGCCTGGCCAATACCGTTTCCAGCTTCTTTCAATGTATTCCAGGTTCGGGCAGTTTTTCACGCAGTGCATTGAATTACAAAGCAGGTGCCAAGACCCGTTTTTCCGGGGTGTTCAACTCGCTATTTGTTGCGGTAATTTTCATGGTCTTTGCACCTACATCGCAATATGTGCCGATGGCGGCACTGGCCGCGGTGTTGTTCGTGATTGCCTATAGTTTGATTGACTTCAGATACATCAACCGTGCCCGCAAGAGCAATCGCGCCGATACGGCCGTATGCCTGGGGACCTTTCTGGCCACGCTGTTTGTTCCGCTGGTTTATGCTGTGTTTGTCGGTGTGTTTCTCAATCTTGCACTGCATCTTTACCACGCAAGTCGTCTGCATATTGTTGAAATGGTACGTTCTGAGCCGACGGGGCCTTTTGAAGAAAGGCCTATTTCGGACGACAACCATGGCAAACCCATTATGTTCCTGCAGGTAGAAGGCGAGTTGTTCTTTGGGGTTGCCGATGAACTGCAGAACCAACTCACACGTCTCGCCGCCAGTGGCGTAAAGGTCCTGATCTTTCGGCTAAGGCGGGCACTGGGAATAGATGCCACGGTGATGAATGTTCTAGAACAGTTCACGCGACAGATGCAATCGCGTGGCGGGCACGTCATCTTATGTGGTGTTAAAGCTGATTTGATACAGGACATGCGGTCGTTTGGTCTGCTCGACACCATCGGTGAAAGCAATGTATTCGAAACAGGTTCAGCCATTTTCGGAAGTGCTCAACGCGCTTTGGACCGTGCCGAGGAACTCATTACACCACAGCCATCGCCTGATATGCCCGTCATCTTGACGGCGGAACAGATGGCCTGATGAACATCGTATTCCATCAAGGCGCCCTGGGTGACTGGGTGCTGACGTTTCCAATCCTTCGTGCATTACGTCCAGTGTATGCTGTGGCGCCTTATTCAAAGGCCAATCTCGCAGCTCGGCTTATAGACCGGATAAACCCAGTCGGTATCGACAAGTCAGGTTTTTCGAAGCTCTATATCCCCGATGGCAATTCTTCTTCACAGGTAGGCCCTTCGTGGTGCAGTATTCTGGATGATGTGACTTTGATTATCAGCTTTATCAGTAATGGTGATGACACTTGGGCCGTCAACATGCGGAAATTAGCTTCTCGTGCTCACCATGTATTTATCAGGCCACAACCCCCTTCACCATATCGGAAGCATGTTACGGATTGGTATGATGAACAACTTCGCGATCAGGGGGTGGAACTGTATTACCCGGCCATCGAGTTGCCCACGCCAGACAGCCAAAACGTGGTGGTTCATCCCGGTAGTGGGGGCAACAATAAGTGTTGGCCCGCCAACCGGTTTGAAAAACTGGTGTCGGTCCTGCGGGACCAAGGTAGGTCTGTAACCGTGATCTATGGTGAGGTTGAGCGAGAGACCTGGCCGCATGAGAAACTTAATCATTGGCAAGAACAGCTAGGCGCACAATTTATTCCTGACTTGGACCAGTTGGTCGACGTTTTCGAACAGGCCGGCATGTTTATCGGCAACGATGCGGGCCCGACACATCTTGCGGCGGCCATGGGGCTCCACACGATCGTATTGTTTGGCCCTTCCCAGCCTCGGATTTGGTCGCCGCGTGGTCCGCGGGTGACGGTTGTTTCGCCGTCACGTCCTTGTCCAATCAGCCGTATCGATGTGCGGTCCGTGTTAGCGATGGTTAAAGCGTGCGGCTAACATGGTCTTCATGAAGATATTGCTTGCCAATCCGCGTGGTTTTTGTGCGGGTGTCAATATGGCTATCGAGTGCGTGGAGCAGGCAATTCATATTTTCGGGGCGCCTTTGTACGTCTACCACGAGATCGTGCACAACCGCCATGTGGTTGAACGGTTCGTGAAATCAGGCGTCGTCTTTGTTGAAGGTATTGAGGATGTGCCGAATGGGGCGGTGGTCGTCTTTAGCGCGCACGGCATTAGTCCTCAAGTGCGGATTGCTGCAAAGGCTCGTGGCTGTACCATGATCGATGCCACCTGCCCTTTAGTTACCAAGGTTCATATGGAAGCAATCAGGTATGCCAAGCGGGGCTATCGGATTTTGCTTGTGGGGCATGCCGGTCATGATGAGGTTGTTGGTACGGTCGGCGAAGCGCCTGATGCCATTACGGTGATTGAATCTTCTGAAGATGTTGAACAGTTGTCATTTAGCTCGGATGAAAACCTGGTCTACCTGACTCAGACAACACTCAGTGTGGATGATGCGGATGTGATCATCGGTGCAATCCGTAAGAGGTATCCGAATGTCAAAGCTCCACCAAGTGAGGACATTTGCTATGCAACCACCAATCGCCAGCACGCGGTGCGGACGTTGGCAAGCCAGGTCGACCTTGTGCTGGTTGTTGGGTCACAAAACAGCTCGAATTCACTGAGATTAACAGAGATTTCAGAGAATAGCGGCGCACCTGCTTACCTGATAGATGACAAGAACGGAATCAAGCGCGAGTGGATTGAGGGTGCCGGTGCGGTGTTGGTGACAGCGGGTGCCTCGGCGCCGGAATATCTAGTGCGAGAGATCGTGGATAGCTTGGAAGCTCAATATGGTGGCGAGGTGGAAAGGGCAGGTATGGTTGAGGATGAGGGCATGCACTTTGAACTGCCGCTGGGCCTTCGGGTGCTTCGGGATCAAAAGGCTCCCGTGGCCAATGAACATCCCGCCAAGTGACGACCTGTCATCATTCAGATTCCGGCACGTCGAGATTGATCTGGTGTTCGATTGGCACTTTGAAATAATCCATCAGCCGGTCAAGATCAAATTGATTGTCGCCAATGCCGTGGTTGCGGAGGCTGGCGGGTGATAGCCGAAGCTGTAACTGTTGTGTGCCATCGGCCCATGTTATTTTGATTACCGAAGCGATGCGTGTTCGTCCATCCGGTGGTCTGCCCGCGATGTCAACCGGCTTGAATTCTGATAGCCAAGCAGTCACAAATGATCTGCCATGGTCATTGAGCATGTCCACCCGAACAGCCTGGTACGAGAGTGGATCAATCCACAGTCGGCATCGTTGGTTTGGAAGATCAACCAGGTAATGACCACCATGTTCTGAAACATTTGGGGATTCCGTTCCGCGTTTTTCGTCAAGGGGCATGATCCCAAGCAGCCAAGGCACCTGGCGGGGGTGGAGCATCCCTTGCGGGATTCCGGCTGATCTTGTTCTTGCGTCGGCTTGAGGGCCGAAGTGCAGCTTCTTCTTGTCACGAAGATCGAACAGCCAATATTGATGCGGGTTGCTGCCTGCCCACAGTATGAATCCCGGCCTGGCGATATGTGTTACAGACAAACGCAGGTGCGAAGGAAGGCGGACGGCCAGCCGTCCATCAGCCTGTTGCGTGCGTTTTTTATCCTTGTCAGACCATTCGAATCGAATGGTCATTGTCGCTGCCAGCTGATCGAGACCAAGAAGGTGCTGGTTGAATTTGCGAGCCAATACGTCATAGGAGATGAGGTCAACTGGAGACTGCTGTCTGGAGACTTTGGTTGTTTGACAACCGGACAGTCCCAGAAGAATGAGAGTCGCCAATAAAAACAACAGGATGACGTTGAAGCGTAGACTCGTAGACGCTGGCCGACGATCTACGTCAAGTTTTGGTTCAGGAGTTGTCGGCCGAAGTCCATGGTCCATTGTCCGGCTTGCTTAAAGTTCAGCCTCCAATATTTCGCCAATCTGTTCCATGACTTGCCGGATCTGCTGTTCGTCCAAATGCGGATCGAGCATCTCCAGTTTGTCGTCGTCATTCCATTTCCCCAATGGACCTTTCGACAGATCTAGCTTGGGCACCACCTGCCACCAGTCTTCGTGCTTCGGTTGGCTTTCAGATTCGGCGACCTGCCGTCGCTTGGTGCCGTCGTAGCGCAAGCATTTCTTTCGCATTAAAATAAGACCAAGCACGAATCGAAATGCCAGCCGTTGTGATTGATCGCTTTCGGCGAGTCGACGAAACAGGTTCATCAGCACGTCATCATCGATAAACAGCTTCTTTTTCTTCTCGGGTTCGGCAACGGTTGTCTTCCAGTATCCAAAAAGTCTGGCTGGTCGCTTGCCTTCCTGCCATGCCTCCCAGCTTATATCGATACGCTTGAAGCCCAGGGAAGCTGCAAGATGGGCCTGGCGATCTGCATTTTGATCCATCTCGCCTTCGGCCACCTCCACGAGCGTTGCGATGTAGGGTTCACCTGGTTTTAGTTCCCGATCGGTCAGCGCGCACTGACCGGTAGAACGATCAATGTTATAGGAAGGTGTACCCAGATATGTCATTGCATCAATCCTAGCTGTCCCAACGCGGCCACTTAGGCAATGGTGTAATTATAATGACTTGTCCGTCGCAAGCAGAGACACGAGATCTGCAGTCATCGCTACAATCCATGGTGGATGGATGCAGTGATCATATCAATCGGTGACGAGTTGGTCCGCGGTCAAACAGTGGACACCAATGGCGCGTGGCTTAGCGCAGAGCTGGCCAAACTTGGTATTGGCACCCTCTATCACAAGACAGTTGGTGATGGGCAATCGCATATTACGCAGGCAATCAGGGAGGCCGCCGCCGCCGGGAGCCTGGTGATGGTTACCGGTGGTTTGGGTCCGACGGATGACGATCTTACCCGGCAGGGATTGGCTGAGGCACTTGGTGTCCCCCTGGTATTTCACGAAGAAAGCTTTGAGGCGATATGCGCCATCTTTGGCCGTCGTGATCTGTCCATGCCAGAACAAAACAGGATTCAGGCGATGTACCCGCAGGGTGGCGAGGTGATTGCCAACTCATGTGGTACGGCACCGGGGATCAAGGCCAAGCTGGATGACGCAACCGTCTATGTTACACCGGGCGTTCCGCATGAAATGGTCGAGATGTTTGACCGTTCAATCCGCGGTGATATTGCCGAAAGCCACGGGGGCTTGGAGGTGATCCTTACAGAGAAGATCAACACGTTTGGTCTGGGTGAAAGTTCGGTTGGTCAGAAACTGGGTGATCTGACAGGTCGGGACCGCAATCCATTGGTAGGGACAACCGTTGGTGGCGGTATCGTATCCGTGCGAATTGCGTGCCGGTTTGCAGATGCCAAAACAGCGGATCAGCAGTTACAGCGAACCATCAATGACGTGGAGCAGCGTCTGGGTGATTTTGTATTTGGCCGTGGTGACATGAGTCTTGGGCAGGCTTTAGTTGATTTGCTATGTCGTAAAGAATTGACAATTTCCACCGCAGAAAGCTGTACCGGTGGGCTTTTGGGACAGATGATTACGGATGTGCCGGGGGCTAGCAACGTCTACGCAGGGGGCTGGGTGACCTACACAGACACGATGAAGACCTCGCAACTTGGCGTGGATCCACGATTGATTGCTGATCATGGGGCCGTCAGTGAGGCGGTGGCTTGTGCCATGGCGCAAGGGGCCCTTGGTCGAATCGGCAGTGATATCGGTGTCGGTGTCACCGGTATTGCCGGTCCCGGTGGCGGCAGCGCCGATAAGCCGGTTGGAACGGTTTGGGTCGCGATGGCCATCGGGTGTGTTGACGAGAACTCCACAATTAAATCATCGGCACAGTTACTCAATCTGTCAGGTCACCGTGCAGCCATCCGTGATCGTGCGGCCAAATATGCCTTGCAGATGATCCGATTGTATCTGATGGGTGGCAATGAAGTGATTTGACCGGTGTGGACGCATGGCGGTCCGGTCTTGCAAATCAGGATTCTGAGAGTTGTCAATGGTGGAAATAAGCGAGCATACCGAGCCCGATCACCCAAGTGGCAACCAGTTGCCACTTGGTTTAATTGATATCCATAGTCACCTGATTCCCGCTATCGACGATGGGTGTATCGATGTGGCTGAATCAGTCGAGTCCATCCATCTTCTTATTCGTGCAGGTTACGTCGGGTCGATTTGCACACCACACATCTGGCCGCAGCAGTTCCCACGCAACACCGCTCCACGTATTGAGGAACTAACACGCGAACTTGACAACCGACTGAACGCCGATGGTGTTGCGTACCAGATTTGGTCCGGTGGCGAGGTGCGGCTTTATGAAGGCATTGTGGATTGGTTGAAAGTGAATGGCGTGCCGACCTTGGCCTGTTCGCCATGTGTTTTGACGGACCTGTGGGATGGCGGCTGGAATCGATGGGTAATTGAGGTGTTCGAGTGGTTGTTGGCAAATCATTACCAGCCGATTTTGGCCCATCCTGAGCGTATGCCGCCTTCCCGGGGTACCTGGCGCATGTTGCAGGATTTAGTGCAAATGGGTGTGTGGTTACAGGGTAATTTCCGGAGTTTTACCGGCGAAGAGGGATACAACGCCGGCCAACTTGTACGCCAATGGGTGTTTGAGCGGCAGTTTAAGTTTATGGCATTGGATGCCCACCGACCCGGGAGTCTTGAGGGGCGATTTGACGGTATGCAGCTAATGGTTGAAGAATGCGGTCAGGCGGTCGTGGATGAGTTGGCAATGTACGCACCGCGGCGGCATATCCTCGGCATGTCGGAATAGCAGCTAGTGTTGGGCCAGCGTCTGGTTGCATCTTGACCTGTAATGTGGACACCATGGTCATCCGATGGGCGTATAATCACATCGTGTTGCTGATTAAGGAATGATGTTAATAGATCGATGAGCTATTCATCACAGATAAGCCGCCGCCAATTCCTGCAAAATACTTTCGCCGGCACAGCCAGCGTTACAATATCCAACTCGCTCCTTCATGTGGCCGATGCCAATACGGTTCAGGCCAAGCGGCCTAATGTCCTGGTCATCATGAGTGATGAGCATAATCGGGATATCTGCGGTTGCTATGGCAACCGTCTGGCGCAGACACCGAATATCGATTCGCTGGCATATAGCGGCGTGACGTTTGAGAACGCATACTGCAATTCTCCCCAGTGTGCGCCATCCCGTTTGTCCTTTACCGCCGGCAAGTACATTCATCATGTTAGTGCATGGAGTAATGAATCTTGGTTGCCAAGTGGGGACATTGTTTCGTTGCCACGTGTTATGAATGGGGCTGGCTACGATTCGATTCTGTGTGGTAAGATGCATTACGATCGGTCACGCCGCTATGGTTTCAAGGATATCACTGGCCTATTTACCAACGATGAAATAAAATCGGGGAAGGGAAGGCGGCCCAAGCCGTCACGATTGAAGGCACGGCCAGTCAGCCCCCGATTTTCCGAAATAGGACCAGGCGACTCTTCGATTGTGATGTCGCATGATCAGCATGTTACACAAGCGGCCACCCGTTTTTTAAAAAACCGAACGGTTGCGGACAAGCCATTTTTTATGCTGGCAGGTTTTTTGGCGCCCCATCCACCTTTCGTTGTTCCAGATAAAGTGTGGGAGAACTATCGTGATGCGGTGGAAAGTCCCTACATTCCGGATGGTTTTTTTGAGTCCTTACCACTTAATTACAAACATCTTCGTGCAAGGATGGGAATGATTGGAGTCGATCCGAAGACGGTCAAACTTGGCCGTGAGATGTACTATGGTTTGACCGAATGGCTCGATACCGAAATTGGCAAGGTGCTTGAGGCACTACGCGAGAATGATCTGGTTGACAATACCGTTGTCATCTACGTCTCGGATCATGGCGAAAACATGGGTGAGCATGGGTTCTGGTTCAAGAAAACAATGTACGAGCAATCTGCAGGTGTGCCTATGATTATTAGTTGGCCGCAACGCTGGCGCGGCGACCAGCGTCGCCACGGCGCATGTTCATTGCTGGATCTGGCGCAAACAATTGTTGAGTTGGGCGGCGGTGCGGCGCCTGGTGACTGGGATGGTGATTCCATGGTGGGATGGATGGATGATCCCCATAAGCCCTGGAAAGATCTGGCGGTTAGCCAGTACTACGGTGGTCATATCGCTTCGGGTTATGCGATGGCACGTCAGGGTCGATACAAGTATGTGTACCATACGGAACCCAACCGTAAAATTGGCGCTGAACGCGAACTGTATGATCTTGTCCATGATCCAATGGAGTTTGAAAACCTGGCTGGCGACCGGGGGCAGCAGGATCGTATTAAGGTGATGCATGATGTCCTAGTCAAGGAACTTGGTGAAGATCCTGACGAGACCGAACAAAGATGCCGGGTCGAACGGCGAAATGGATATCATCATCTATGAGTAAGTCCAAACCCATTTCGAGGCGGCGGTTTCTAGGCAACACCCTTGCTGGCACGGTAGGTGCCACGATGACCCCGCCGTTGGTTAGGACCACACAAGGTAAAGCCCCTTGCGACAAGCCGCCCAATATTCTCTGGATTATGAGCGATGAGCATGACCCCGCGATTACAAGCTGTTATGGCAACCGGATCGTGCGCACGCCAAACATTGATGGATTGGCACAAAATGGCGTGACTTTCGATCGGACTTACTGTAATTCGCCACACTGTGCACCATCACGGTTATCAATGACCTCGGGTAAGTATATTCATCGTGTTAGCGCCTGGAGCAATGGGTCATGGCTGCCCAGTGACGATGTCGTGTCTTTGCCTCGAGTCATGCGATCAGCGGGCTACGATCCGATTCTCTGTGGCAAGATGCATTTCGATCGAACACGGCGATATGGGTACCGCGAACTGATTCCTGATCTGTGGAGCAACAATTACATCAAGAAGGGTTCCGGTAAACGACGCAAGCCCGATGATTTGCGGCCACGACGAGTTAGTAATCGTTTCAAGGAAATCAAGACGGGTGATTCAATCGTCTTTCAGCATGACCGCCAAGTGACGGCTGCTGCTGAGAGATTCATTCAAAATAGAGATCAGGACGACAAGCCGTTCTTCATGGCGGTTGGATATTTGGCACCGCATTTCCCGCTGATTGTTCCACGCGCTTTTTGGAAACCCTATGAAGACAAAGTTGCGATGCCACATATTCCTGATGGGTATCTAGAATCAATGCCATTGAACTACAGGGTGTTACGGTCACGTATGGGGTTGGTCGGTGTTGATGATGATGCCGTGCGGTTTGGTCGGGAAGTCTATTACGGCATGACTCAATGGCTGGATACGGAAATTGGCAAGGTGTTGGAGGTGCTGCGGCAAAGCAAGGTGGCGGATAATACGGTCATTGTCTATACGTCTGATCATGGGGAAAGCCTGGGCGAACATGGTTTGTGGTGGAAAAAGACAATGCACGAGCAGTCGGCACGCGTTCCACTGATAGTCAGTTGGCCGGCCCGATGGCCCGGTGGGCAAAGGCGTACGCAGGCGTGTTCATTACTCGATCTGGTTCAAACGATGCTTGAACTTGGCGGTGCTTCACCGCCTGATGATTGGGATGGGGATTCTATGGCCTCCTGGATGGATGACGCCAACATTGGCTGGAAGGATTTTGCCGTCAGTCAATACTACGGCGGTCATATCGCCTCGGGGTATGCCATGGCCCGCCAGGGAAAATACAAATATGTCTACCACAGCCCACCGGATAAGCGATATTCTGCTGAGCGGGAGTTTTATAATATTGAGTTAGATCCCATGGAACTGATGAATCTGGCCAAACAACCGGGGTACGATGACCACATGCAATCCATGCACGAGGCATTGGTCAAAGAGCTTGGCGAGGACCCAGACGATACTGAGCAGCGGTGCCGCGATGAGCGGGAGAAGGGGTATCTGTCCTCGTGATGGGTTGGCCCCGCCTCTTGGTTGTCCAGTTGATGGTTCTTGGCGTCTGTCAACATGTCGCCGGAGCTGGTCAAGACCATTCCAGCCGCCCCAATATCATCGTTCTGTTAACCGACGATCAGCGCTGGGATACAGTGGGACGGATGGGTAACCCGGTCATTCAAACGCCCAATCTGGATCGCCTTGCGGATCAAGGGACGCTGTTTAGAAATTGTTTCGTGACGTCTGCAGTATGCAGTATCAGTCGCGCCAGTATATTCACTGGTCAACACATGCGCCGCCATGGCATTACCGATTTTGAAGCCCCGTTACCCGAGTCGGCATTTAAAAGAATCTATCCGATGATCCTGCGGCGAGCGGGATATCGTATCGGCTTTATTGGGAAATGGGGGGTTGGCAAGTCGGCGCCGTTACCCAATGATCAGTTTGACTATTGGGATGGCTTTTCTGGACAGGGCAAGTATTTCGATGCATCGGATCCCCAGCGGATCCATCTGACCACTAAAATGACCCGGTCAGCGGTCAGGTTTATTAGAAATAGTGCATCTGATGATCGGCCTTTCTGTCTTTCAGTCAGTTTCAAGGCCCCGCATGCCGAGTGGAAATCCTTTGATCCAAAACTAAAAACACTTTACGAAGATGTTGAACTACCAGTGACCAAAACAGTTACACGGCAGGATTGGGAGTCGATGCCGTGGTTCATATCTACATCTCGCAATTCCACAAAAGCGGTGAATTGGATCAAGGATCGATCGTTATTACAGGATCTGATGCGCCGCTATTACCGCCTGGTGACCGGCGTCGACACGGCTGTGGGTGCGATCCGAACGGCATTGGATTCTGTAGGACTTGCGGACAACACAGTCATCATTTTCACATCAGACAATGGCCTGTTCTTTGGCGAACATGGTCTCAATGGCAAGTGGCTTATGTACGAAGAAGCGATCCGCGTGCCCTTGGTTATTTATGATCCCCGTCCGGATCACCACGAACGGGCCAGCCATGTTGACCAGATGGCGCTCAATATTGATCTAGCTCCAACCATCCTTGAGATTTCTGGTGCTATGCCGGAACCCGCGATGCAAGGCAGGAGCCTTGTTCCGCTACTCAAAGGGTCTGTGACGAACTGGCGCAAAGATTGGTTCTATGAGAATCATCTATCAGTCATTATTCGATCTGAAGGTGTTCGTACAGATAAATGGAAGTACATCCGCTACATTGATCGTGAGCCTGTATACGAAGAACTTTATGACCTGGCGGTTGATCCCCATGAGCGGCATAACCTGGCTGAACGCAGTGCACATCAACAGACTCTTGCAGCCCTTCGAGGAAGATGGGCGCATTATTCCGTGAACTTGAAGTAGTTGGCCGGTTGTCTGAAGATCAGGGCGAGAGTTTCGAATCGCTGGTGTCACGTTCCCGATGAAAGCCTGCTTTGCGTGTGACAGTCGGCGACTCCTGGCTAAAGCGTCGCGTACTCAATCCTCTGTATTGTTCGGGTAACTGCTGTTGAGAGTAGATGCCTCTTTGGGACACGATCGATCTGGTGCAGCCTGCCAGCAGGAAGCAGGCCAAGGTGCCCAGTACGATCAAGTGTCCCCTGCCCATGCCACAAGAGGATCTGAGGGCACGTGGGTGTTCTTGTGGATCGTGGCCGGTATGAATCCCACAAAATTTCCGCCACATGGATCAACTCCAACTTGGAATTTCCCGGCATCGTAGCGGTAGATGTGTTGGACATCAATGATCTGCAGAGATTGCCACGGGTGGTTCTGGGAATGCTCTTGGCATGGCACGCTGAATTTGTCATTCCCAGGGTTGGCGACGACAGGGCAACACGATGTCCCGGTGTCATAATCAAGCATTCAGTGCAACATGTCTTGGCTGCACCATTTAAGGGCCGATATCATTGGTGGTTCAGCGTAATGTTTGCCGAAAAGTACGCATGATGCTGTTTTAACGAGAATCATGGCTCGCCACCGAATTCGCATTTTTGTCCCCGTTGTCGCAGTTGCCCTATGGCTCGGTGCTATTGTCGTGCATTACATGACTGACGCACGCATTTATCACGACACGGTGGCCGCACGCGCAGAACCTGCAACTGATCGGCCGATCGAATTCCAGGAAGATGGGTACGTTACCTCGCGAACCTGCAAAGCCTGTCATCCGTCGCAATACAGCAGTTGGCACGCGTCCTATCATCGGAAGATGACCCAGGTAGCAACGCCAGATGTGATTTTGGCGCCTTTTGGCCAGCCCATCACCAGCAAGGGCAAGATTTATAAATTCATCAAGCGGGGTGCACAGGTCCTGGTGCAGGTTACGGATCCGGGGTCGGCCGCCAAAGGCGACACGGAACCGGATGAGTTGCAGGTTGTCATGACCACCGGATCGCATCATTACCAGGCATTTTGGGTTCCCACGGGAAAAACCCGTAAGATCAAAATGCTGCCGTTCTCTTATCACATAGCTGATCAGAGGTTTTATGATTCCGAGGGTTTTTTCCTTTTTCCACCTGGGATATTTCCATTGCTCTCTGAAGGCCAATGGAATCATACTTGCAGTTATTGTCATGCAACGGGTCCTAAGGCGCGTGTTGATTTTCGTGACCTAGATCAGATGGATACACGGGCTGCTGAGTTTGGGATTGCATGTGAATCGTGTCATGGTCCAGCTGAAGAACATGTCCGTTTTTATCGTAACCCACGCAATCGGTATTTTGCCCATCTAAATGATGCGCCGGGTGTGAGTATTGTTGATCCGAAGGATTTGATGCCCAGATTATCATCCCAGGTTTGTGGTCAGTGTCACGGCATCACATCCGTACCTGATCGCGACCAGTGGAGCCAAGACGGCTTCCGATATCGGCCGGGTGATGATCTGCACAAACTACGGAAGATCACGCGATCGGGCCAGCAGTATTTCTGGCCGGATGGCATGATTCGGGTTTCAGGACGTGAATACAATGGCTTAATCAATACACCTTGTTACACGCACGACGATCCATCCCAGACGATGACCTGTCTGCACTGCCACAAAATGCATCGTGATGCGGATGATATGCGCCCGGTTTTGCAGTGGGCTGATGATCAGTTAAAGATATTCACGGATTCCAGTCATGCAGGTCCGCAATCAAACCAGGCGTGCACTCAATGCCACGAGGTGTATGAGGATCCACAGGCTCTGGTCCAGCACACGCACCACGATCAATCGATTGAATCAGCCAACAATTGTTACAACTGCCATATGCCGCATACGACGTGGGGACTGCTTAAGGCGATTCGTAGCCACACGATTGATTCGCCAAGTGTTTCCACCGAACTTACGACCGGTCGTCCCAATGCATGCAATATTTGCCATCTTGATAAGACGCTGCAGTGGACGGCCGATCACCTTGAGTCGCGGTACAGCATCGTCAGGCCAAAGTTGAACGAAGAACATCAAACCATTGCAGCTTCGGTTCTGGCTGTCACGAAGGGTGACGCCGGGCAAAGGGCTTTGGGTGCATGGCGCATGGGCTGGACGCCGGCACGTGAGGCATCAGGTACTGATTGGATGGCCCCGTTCCTGGCGCAATTGCTTGTGGATCCTTACCATGCAGTGCGGAAGGCGGCATCCAATTCACTGGAAAAATTTCCCCAGTTCGCAGAAACCGGTTTTGATTACATGGGGTCTGCGGACCATCTTGCGGCCGTGCGGCGTCTTGTCGATGATACATGGCTGGCCGAGCGTTCTGGCCGGGTAGGCTGCGGCGATCCAACTGTGCTGATGACGGATCAGGGCCATCTCATGCAGCATGTGTTTGAACATCTGCTTCGCCAACGCGACAATCGGCCGGTCTACCTCAATGAGTAATATATAAGGTGTTTCCTGGCAGAATATAAATAAGGATATCTGGTACCTGTGACTGAACCGGCTACTTC
>Ga0310125_10001061_pt1 | contig 13622 bp, 9 predicted proteins | sample CB11b_Tmax_Bot8__FD_203508 | JGI IMG/M metagenome (GOLD analysis project Ga0310125, IMG submission 203508) | Marine microbial communities from Western Arctic Ocean, Canada - CB11b_Tmax_Bot8 | ecosystem: Environmental > Aquatic > Marine > Oceanic | place: Canada: Western Arctic Ocean | collected... | reverse complement strand
ATCAACGCAGTTGCTTGCAGTCCCCGCTAATTCAAACCTTTTTCCAAGGATTTGTCGTGTATGACCCAGGCACCTCAAATACCCAACGCCTCACCTCACGCTGACCTGCGTCTAAGCAAATACAATCCGCTTTCACGAATACTTTTCTTCGACGATTTTGATGAAGGGATCAACGGTTGGTGCGAGTTATGCGGGAACCACGACAACAATCTTGACAACATCAAGCCACGTACCCGCGACCCACGACCCGCCCAACTGAGCAACTGCACTTTTTTTGACATCGGCACACACGGCAGTGTTGATGGCGTTTACGCCCTCAAACTCGCCACCCGGCCACGGGCAAACCACATGGCCCAGCTTATTAAGCGTTTGACCTACGCAAAGCGTGGCCTGGTTCAACTTGAAACCTACTTCACCTATAAGGCTGAGGCCGTCTTCGACAGTGACATCCAAACACCCAAGCAATGGGACGGTAATTACCATCCCGTCGAGGCGATGTTCGGCGAATTTACCATCAGCAATGATGTCAACGATGGACCCGATGGACAGAGATATCACTGTGTTTTGAGGTACGTGAATACCGATCGCCAGGGAAACCTGGTCCACAAGTGGATGTACAAGACCTCGCTGCAGGTCACTACCAAGATGCAACTGGAAGGCGTGCCAACACCCGAAGACTGGCATACGGTCAACCCCGACGACTGGGAAGAGATTCCTGGTGGCAATTTCGCCTTGTGCCACAATGAAGTCCCCACGAAAGTCAACTGGCATTACCTGCGATGGCAGTTCGATACCCAGACCAGGCGTAATGTCGAACTCCAGATCAATGACCGCGTCATGGACCTGAGAAACATTCCGGTCCCCGTCTATGACCACAAGTATTACAGTTGCGACCGCCTGCTAAACTTCATCTTTGATGTGCGCACCTACATGCCGGTGCGGAATTTTCTGTTCCTGGATTCAGTGGTTGTTTCTGTGGATTGGTAGCCATGCTTAGAAGATCGCATACAGCTGTTCTGGAAAAAAACGAGACTTACACGTCCAACTTCAAGACCGAACCCTACGAAGTGGGCTGGGCCAGCGAGGCGATGTGGTTCGTACGAATCACCGAGACAAGCGGCTCCAACGTCAAGTTACGAGCATACGGTCAAATTTCACCCGATGGGTTATATTGGTCAGACAAAAGTGACCGAGCGATGGAAATGGATGACTGCGGGCAAACCCATTTATCATTGCGCGATTTCGGATCGTGGTTGCGGCTCCGTGTTGAGATCGAAGGCGATAAACCCTCGGTCAAATTAATGATTGTTTTGGCACTGAAAGAATAAAATACGGTACACGCTTAATACTGCCCAAGGTATCGAAAACGAGTACGCTCCCGGACCCCTACCATCATCCCAATGCATCCGGATTCGGAATTGCGACACATTGTCTTCACTTAAACGGGAATGTGAACCACGACTTCGCGGATGCATCTTGACCAAACCCATCACCATCTACTTCGCCTTAAACTTTCATAGTAAACCAATGGACACTTGATCGTGTGTCAATAACCAAAAAGGGATAGACTCACAGCCATGTTTACCGATCTACCCCGATACGGCTTAGGCACGGCAGCCCTGGATTGGGAAGATCCGGATATTGACGCACAAAGCGCACAGATGGTACGCCTGGCAATTAAAAATGACATGCACTTGATTGACACATCTCCACTGTACGGCCTGGGCCGTGCAGAAGGTGTGATGGGCCATGCATTACAAGGTATCCCACGATGTGATTATTTGCTCTCCACCAAAACAGGGTACATCGCAAACACCAAAACAATGACCGCGATGAAAACAGCGGACCCCCGGACCAAGCGGTATCCACCTAGAGATTACTCGTCAGATCACACCAGAAAATCGATTGAACGCAGCCTGCTTGAACTCGGCGAAAATTATCTTGACATCGTGTTCATTCACGACCCAACGGCTGGAGACCTGCATCAACTCAAAAACGCTACTATACCCACACTGGAAAAACTAAGACAAGAAAAATTGGTCCGAAAGGTTGGGATCGGCCTGCGCGATGTGGATGATGCCAGGGCAATTCTTGACGGGTTGGAGATTGACATCCTCATGATCGCCGGGCAACACACAATCCTTATCCAGGCAGCCGACTTGTTACTTGCGCATTGCGCCGCCAAAAATCTCCCCGTCATCTTGGCAGGGCCCATGAACAGCGGGATCCTGGCAAATCCCAATCAACCTGCACCGCGATTTGACTATCAACCTGCAGCACAGGAATGGATCACAAGAACAAACCAGATTGCAGACCTCTGCCAGGACCATGGTGTGCCGTTGCGAGCGGCAGCACTGCAGTTCCCCCTGCAAGATGACCGCATCCGTACAGTGATGACAGGACCAGCTACCATGGCTGAACTGGAGGACACTGACAGGTTGAAAAAATTCCCAATTCCCAATGACCTGTGGAATGCATTGCAGGAGATGTCGCCATGACCCCACCCATACAAGCTGCCACATCCCATAACACCGGGATCTATCCACCACGTACGCATTTGTTTCTCGATGATTTTCACATTAACCGCATGACGGGTTTGAAGCGTGTCACGACTCGACCACAGCACGTCACCGACGGACCGGTCATTGAACCGGAAAAGCCATGGGAGGGGCAGGGCCTGATCAGCCGTAATGGTATTATTTATGACCCTGCTGAAAAGATTTTCAAAAGCTGGTATCCCTGCTATGACATGAATCTGCCGAACATGACCGCTCACGCCAAGCGGCGGTGGGCGTACGCGACTAGCGAAGACGGCCTTGCTTGGGAGCGGCCCAACCTCGGCCTTGTTGAATTCGAGGGGTCGTCCGACAACAACCTAATTCGCTTCGAGAACGTGGAGCAGTTCGAGGTCTCGAGTCTGCTCTGGAACGTCGTCAAGGACGAGCGAGAACCGGACCCGACCAAGCGCTACAAGGCTATTGGTGTGACCCGACACCCGGTGCGTTCGGGCGAGATCACGTGGACCTGCCCCAACGGTGAAGACGAGTGGTACGAGAACGTCGGCCGCCACATTGGCTGCGGCTTGTTCGTTGGCTATTCATCGGATGGCTTGCGCTGGACCATGAAAGAGGGCTGGGCCGGGTCCGGTGCGCTGATCATGGACGGCTCGATCCTGCATGGCTGGGACGATCGCATCCGGCAATGGGTGCTCTGGCAACGACCTCGTATTATGCCTAAATACCGGGTATTTGGCGTCAGTTTCTCCCGGGATTTCGAGGATTGGACCTTTCCCGAGTTTGGGTTGGTGCCTGATGAGCACGACCCGCCGCAGATCGAGTTCGACGGCCTGAGCAGCATCAACTCGCCTGACGGTGGGTACATCGGTCTGCTGGCGGCGTCGGGCTACGACGGCGAGGGCTTCGGCTCGCATAAAGAATTACCACAACTGGTCTACAGCCGCGACGCAAAGGTGTGGACGCGCGTCTGCCGCGAACCAATCATCAGTCCGCAACCTGGCCGGCCAACGTGGAATGATGGCGTGATCTGTCCGTTTAATCCGATCCAGGTTGGTGATGAGATCTTCATCTTCTACTACGGCAAGAACGCCGGACACATGTGGGGCGAACCAGCCCGTGATGGCAAACGGATGACACGCTCGGCCATTGGCCTGACCAAACTGCCACGTGATCGCTGGGTAAGCGTAACGCCGCAATCTGGTGAAGGTGAACTGACCACCTCCCTGATCAGTGTCGCCCATAATAGACTTCATGTAAATGCCAACGCGACTGCAGGATCATTGGCTGTCGAAGTGATCGACTGCCAAACAGGCAAACATGCTCCTGGATTCTCCCTGGCCGACTGTGATCCAATGACCACCGATTCGCTCGATCACCTGGTCACATGGAACGGACAAGATGATCTTACGCCACTGATCGGAAGTGCACGCAGGCAGCCCTCGGTTGGACGCGGACTTGTCTTCCGTTTTGTTTTGAACCGCGCGGACTTATACTCGTTTTCGTGTTAAAAGGACACTAGGACTTGTGAAACATCCTTTATAATGACCTCCTCACCCCGGCTTGGAATGGAACGTAACACCGCCATAACTGAACATCCAGACAACTAGATTCGAGGTTAAACAATGACGCAACCCTTCAATACCTTCTACACATTTGATCTGAGTGACCCAACCCGCTACCACCACAAGACGATTGATGCCGATTATTTCGACTGGCTGCTGTCCTTGCTGGCCGGAACCGGGTTGACATTGCTGTTCCGAGCAAATGTTGCCGGCCGCTGTTACTACCGCAGTCAATTGATGTCCTCCTTTGACCGGGCAAGTATCAACCATGAAAATCCAGATGCACAACTCTGGCAACGCATACCTGACATGATGGATACATGCGATCCACTGGCCGAGGCGGTGCGAGCAGCACGAAGACACAACGTACCGATCTGGATCTGGTGGAACTGGAACGAGTGGCAAAATGTCCGTCGCGACTGGCTCGACCTGAATGATCGCGTCTGGTACGACAACCCGCGCAAGTACTGGTGTTCACGCGATGGTTCTCGCTTTTACTGCGGCGCGCCAGATTGGGGCGATGGCGAAGTAAGGAACCGGATGCTGGGGCTGGCCCAGGAAACGCTCGATTATGGCGTGGATGGTTTATATCTATCAATGCGTTCTCATAGCTGGTGGCCCTGTTTCCCAAGTCCAGGCTGGGATACGCACCTTGAACCGTTCGGCTTTAATGACTCGGTCATTAACACGTATAAACAGCGCCATGGTGTTGACATCCGCTATGACGACTACGACGAGGAAGAATGGTTGCGGATTAAAGGCGAGCAGTTCTCAACCATGATCGCTCTAACCGGAGCCAAGGTTCATGGCGCCGGCAAGCACTTCATCCTTGGCACTGAACCGGATCGGTACAGCCTGATGTGCGGATTCGGAAAAGCTCCAACACATACGGATGTGATTGCACCGCATCTCAAGCTATATAAAGACTGGGAGCGGTGGACGGCCGAGGGGAGCATTGACGGCTTATGTGCAGAAGCATCCTGTCCCCCGGAACTCAAAATTGAAGGCGGTGATATTTCACTGTTCCAGGAAACGCTGCCTGAAAAATTCCCACTTTACACATGGCTTGATACTGCACGCTGGATTAATCGAGGTGGTGGACCATTCAGCTTGCTCAACTGGGATCCACACACACCAGAAGATGTGATTAAGCAAATTGAGTTCGGGCGCACTGCGGGTGCTGCCGGCGTGTTTCTCCACACCCTCTATCACTTCACGGCATGTGATACACACGGCAAGGAAATAGGCGGGTATGGTGTCCTCCCGAGACTCGAATATTTCGATGCGATTCGCAAATGGCATCAAAGGACACGGGGGTAAACTAACCCACTGGCGGCGGTATTACCGTGACTTCAAGCTCTTCAATCACCACCTCCTTGGCATCAAGGGGCTCGAGCTTGCCTAGGGTGATACCCAGTGTGTTCAACCCACGACGTGCCGGTGGAGCGGCCAGTTTGAACCATAAAGAGGCATAGGGGGCCATCTGCTTGCCACGCGCCTGGGTGCGACCATCATTGTGCCAGACCTTTTGAATCAGCTGCCTTGGAATGTCAATGCCATTGACATTGACATCAAGTTCGTCGGGCCAACGCCATGCGAACTCAGGGCCACTGACATCGTCCGCAGGACCGATCACGGTCTTTCCACCGATCTCCTCCAAAGGTGAAAGACCAAAGAGGCGGGCAACAAGGTAGGCACCTCCGGTCGCAGCAATATCTTCCGGCAACTGAAACTGATACACACCACTTGCACCTTCTTTTCTCGGTAGAACAACACGATATGAATCTTCAAAAAGTTCGTAGGAAAGTTCATCCTTAAGGTCCAGTGACCGAAAGTAATATTTTCGTGGAGCCTTATCTAGCAAAGAGGGATCATGCAGCTGCCGCAAGCAGTGCAGTGACCGTGGATAATCCACCTCCGAGGTATTCACGACCCTGCAAGCGGACCACGGACCATGGGTAACACCCGACGGTCCCCTGCCACCACGGATATCCCAGTGAAATTGCCAGTTGAAAACTGAAATGCCGTCAGCACCCCCACCGTACATTCCCTTGGCCAAAGCCCGCACATGATCCGGACTAATGAGTGTGATGTCTTGCCCTGTCCACAGGGTGGGTTGTAGCATCGGAAAATATTTACACTGGGATTGACGGCACAATGCACTGAATGCCTCATGATCCATTGCCGGATCACTTGTGTGGGTGTTGCCTGGACAAATATGATCGACCAGATCATCGCCTATCCAAGTGGCCACGTCTGCGCCGTAGTGATTGCACTGGCCAAGATGTGGCCAAACAATTGCATTCAGTTGTAGCCTCCTGCCACCGGTACGAGTTTGATCATCCAGCACATCACGAATCTGGCGTACGAAATCCGTCAGAATTACATGACGGTCAACCTTCGTGTCCTTGGGGAAATAGGCAAGTCCACGCGTGAAATTGAGTGTAATACCATCAATATCAAATCGACTTGACAGCTCTCGGATGAGGTCTGCGTGATAATCCCTTACCCCCTGATGACTGTAATCCAATGTCTGACGCGTCTTCCTGTCCGGATTGCAGAATTCTGGATGGCGGCCGATGAAACCACTCTCTGCAATACTTCTCTTCCTGTGCCAGTCGGTCAGACGAAGCTTGCAGAAGAACTTCATCCCACGCTTGTGGGCCTGATCAATCATGATCTCCAGGGGCTGAACACCTGACTCAACCAGTGATTGAAACTTGTTGTTGGACCAATATTCAAATTCCGGGTGGTCTGGAACAAACAGGCCCGGCTTGAGCGCTCCGGCGGAAAACGTCAGCTGGGAGTAGATATCGATACCGTTATCAGCAAAATCGTTCATGTGCTGTCTAAACTGATCCGCGGTTACCGGCTCCCATGTGTTGTAAGCGTGCAGGCCCGTGTCCGCAAAATATATCAACCGGTCATTTCCGCGTAGCGTATATGGTGAAGGCATAAATAAACCAGTCCGTTCCTAAATAAAACCCTATTTAATTCGATGGTACATACGTTGCGTCATCTTCAAACGGAAACATAGGACAACGACGATTTCGGTAAGTCACAGCAGACAGATCCATGGTCGTTGCACCGGGTGTATTAACCAGAACAAACTGCTTGGCCACCGCCCTGTAAGCAGCGCGAGGTGCAATGGTGGCCTTCACGATAATCAGCTTTTTTTGCGCCGGGTCAATGCCAAGACTTACAACTTGTTGCAGGCTCATGGGGGCCATACGCAGACTTGTCAATACCACGGTGTGTTGTTCAGGCGTTTGGATAACTGCGGTAAGGCCCTGGTAATTGTCGCTTCGTCCACCATGCCTGGGCTGTGGTTCGTAGAAGTATCCATCCGACAGTGTTCGAACGTGGCCCTGAATTAATACCGGGCGGCCATGACGATTGTCCGTCTTGGCCCCAACCTTTAATTGCACCTTTGAACCGACACCCGCATCGGCACACTGTGCCGCTGCCTGCGGATCAAATAGCACCACGAGTGCGTTGGACAAACCCTGGCGTATGATCTCATCGAATAAAATAGTGGAGTCACCGGGAGCACCACCAGAAACATTGTCGCCTACATCACTGATCACCACTGGCACCTGCGTGCTTGCGGCCGCTTCCCGAATGCCTTGTTCTACAGACGGCAGATCACCGACAAATTCCCCTCGTCGATCCCACACGCGTTTTGCCAACCAGCAAGCCGCATCCCGCGCAACCTGCTCATCGCCGTCGGCCACGGTGACCACCGATGTCCCCATGTCAACCACATCAGCCTGACGGTAGGCATAGCCAATGCTGGCAGACACAATCCCCTGCCGCTCGATCACGGCTTGGGTATCGCGCAGATTCTCAGCCGCCGGTTCTTGGTTCGTATCGTGCTTGAGAACCAGCATCAACATCGGGAGGGTCTCAAGCACCTGCACCGGTTTGATCTCCCCACGTACGGTACGCGTAATGATCCCTGCAGCATCGACGCCACGGTCCCGCTGATCCACATGCGGTGTCGTGCGGTACATCACCGTTGCAGTGGTCCCCGAGATCATGCGCGACGACACATTGGCGTGCAGATCCAGTGTCATGACAATGGGCAGATCCGGCCCAACTTGCTGGCGAACCTGCGTCACAACTGCACCGTCAACATCCGGCTCATTCAGTGCAACTGTTGAACCATGCAAAGCCAACAGGATGCCATCCAGATCCCCGGCATCTTTTATACCATTGACGATATCAGCCACAAACTCATGGAAAGTCTTGGGCTCCAGCGGCCCTGACGGAACGGCCACCGCTGCGAAGATTGGAACCGGCTCAAATCCGAACTTCCGGGCGCCGTCCAGAAACCCGCCAAGTTCGTGATGTGTTCCGGACCATCGACCAATGAGATCCGGACCGATGTCAAGACTCGTGTCGACAAAGTGTTGGCGCGTGGTCGTACTATCCATAAAGGTGTTGGATTCATGCAGCAAGCCAATAATCCCGATCCGCATGTCCGCCATCATGAACTCACACCGTGCGAATTATAATTTCCGTGCTCCAATCGCGTTGCGTTCTCACTGACAAACACTAGGCCAGTTTGCGAAGTTGCTCATCCAAAATGTGTGCTTCCCGCTCTGCACCGGCAAGCTGATCGCGTGTCTGCTGTACGAGGTGCGACGGGGCCTTGTCGACATACCCCTTATTGCCCAGGCGACCCTGCAATGTCTTGATGCTTTTACGGATATCCTTGATTTTGTTTTCCAATCGATTCCGTTCGGTCTCCCGTCCAACCTCGGTTTCACCTTCGCGGTAAACCCGGATTTGATGGTCACCGATCTGGGTTGTGCCGATCAATGACAGGCCTTCAAGATCGTCTTTCATCTTTGGTCCCACAGGGCCGGTGACAGCGTTCGCCAAAATCTTTAAGTAGTGATCGTGGCGTCGCAGTAATGCTGCGGTTTGGTCATCCACTTGAGCACAATAGGTGACTGTTTGGCGTGGTGGAATCTGGTGGCTTGTCCGGACCTCTCGAATTGCACCAACCCATGATTGCAATGATTTAAACTCCGCATCGATTTCCGGATCAATCAACGACTCGTGAGCTATTGGCCAATCAGCTCGAATCAACAACTTACCTCCCGGAACAATCACACCCTTAAGTCCACGTTCGGGCGCCACTTCATTGAGACGCCGCCACAACTTTTCGCTGATAAACGGCATGATCGGGTGTAGGAGCCTGAGAACCACGTCCAGGCTCGTGGCCAAAACCTGCTGCTGCCCGGGAGAATGACGTACCGTCGGCTTCACTGCTTCAATGTACCAATCACAAAAATCGCGCCAGAAGAAGTCGTAAAGTCCCTGCGCATATTGGCTGAACTCGAAGTTTTTCAGTGCGTGGTTGGCATCGCGGACAGCCGTGGCCAATCTAGACACCATCCAACGATCAATAAACTCCGGGTCCCCAGTGGACGCATCTGATGATTTCGTGGCACCGGCAGGATCTTCATCTTTAAAATTTGACAATGTGAACCGAGCTGCGTTCCAAAGCTTGTTGGCGAAATTGCGCCCTATATCAAATTTATCACTGCTATTGCGACCGGTCTTGGAATCCCGACTGACCGGCAGACGCACATCCTGTGTATGGGTGGTCATTTGAGCAAGTGTAAAACGCATGGCGTCCGCCCCATGGGTGTGAATTATGTCCAGGGGGTCCACCCCATTGCCCAATGACTTGCTCATCTTCCGACCCTCACCATCTTGAATCATGGCATGTATAAACACGTCGGTAAAAGGCAAGCGGTCAAGAAAATATAGATTCATCATCACCATTCGCGATACCCACAGGGTGATGATTTCACGTGCAGTGCATAACACATTACCGGGATTCCATGTATCAAGCTCTGGCGTGTCTTGCGGCCAACCCATTGTCGACATCGGCCACAACCCCGAACTGAACCATGTATCCAACACATCGGGGTCACGAACAAACGTATTGGCTTCGAGGGCTTCAATCAGTTTCATATCGTCTTCACGCAGACACACATAGACCACTGATTGTTCCTGATCCTCACAAACGGATACGCCCACCATACCCTCAAGTCCCTGTGCAAACTGCGCCGCCTGATCGCCTGTGCCCGACCAAACCGGGATCTGGTGTCCCCACCACAATTGACGGCTGATGCACCAGTCGCGAATGTTCTGGTGCCAGGCCTCAAATGTCTTGGCATAACGTGGTGGCGAAAAATGAAGCTGACCCGACCATGGAACAGACGATCCATGCTCGTTGCCAACACTCACCAAGCTCTTGTCTTTTGCCAAAGCACGTAAAGCCGCCCCGGCGAGGCGGTCATCGGTAACTTTCACATACCACTGATCACTTAAGTACGGTTCAATTGGGACATGGCTGCGATAACTGTGACCAACCGAGTGCCGGTACGCTCTGGTATCCTCCAGCAAACCGTTCTCTTCGAACCACTGCACCACTGCCCTGCGGGCCTTGTCACGATCAAGTCCCAGCAAAAATCGTGCATTACCCTGCGCGAAATCCTCCTCCGGCCAGCCGTACTGGTCACTGATTGAGCCATCAGGTGCCATCACATTGATCACCGGCAGATCAAACCGCTGACCTATTTCATAGTCGTTGGGATCATGCGCAGGCGTGACCTTCAGGAAGCCGGACGAATACCGGGCCTTCTCATTACCCCCTTGGTCAGGTAACACCACGTAGTCGTCTTCAATGACCGGCACCAGGCGATTCACGATCGGCAGGCGAACCTTCTTGCCCCGCAGCTCTTCAGCTCGTGGGTCTTTGGGATTAACCGCTACTGCCATATCACCCAACATGGTTTCCGGCCGGGTTGTGGCAACCGTGACAAAACCGCTGCCGTCTTCCAATGGATATTTCAGATACCAGAAGTAACCGTCTATCTCCTCCATTTCCACTTCATCATCAGCCAATGCCGTCTGCGTCGCCGGATCCCAGTTCACCAAACGTTTGCCTCGATACACAAGACCGTCTTCAAACAACTGGAAAAAAGCTTCGCGCACAGCCTTGGCGCAGATTGGATCCATGGTGAACCGTTGGCGGGTCCAATCACACGAGCAGCCCATCGCCTTGAGCTGTTCGGTGATCTGCTTTTCATATTCGTCTTTCCACGCCTGAATCTTGGCAACAAACTCTTCGCGTCCAAAATCCGTCCGCTTCCTGCCCTCCTCTTCAATCACGCGCTTTTCCACAACAGTCTGCGTAGCAATCCCCGCATGGTCGGTTCCCGGCATCCACAGCGTGTTGTCGCCACACATGCGCCGCCAACGGATGAGAATATCCTGCAATGTATTGTTAAGCGCATGGCCCATGTGCAACGCGGCCGTCACATTGGGTGGAGGTATGACAATGCAGTAGGGATTGGATCGGTCCGCATCGGCTGGATCAGCGCCAAAGGCGTTGGCGTCCGACCAGACGAGAGCCATTTCGCCTTCCACATCAGATGGCTGATAAGTCTTGGCTAGTTCAATTGTCCCGGTCATAATAAAACCACTCTATCTCAATTCATGATTTATGTATTGGTTCTAGGCCAGCAATGCAACCGTGGCCACCCCCTGTATGGCCAGGCAAATATCATGCGGGCGCCCCATGGTACACGGCGGCATGGTGAACGGGTGGGGGTCATCCCCTCAGCTAACAGCGACGCTGAAGATGTGTTCACTGGCTTGTTTCATCACTGCAACAACATATATAAAGTTCGTAACAAAAATGCAGGGCTTCATGCAGAGGCCTTTGCACGACAAACATTCTACCCGACCGGATGATTGCAACCAGATCCCGTCTGCTAGACTGGCAGCCCCTGGGCCCTGCCAGCCATCATGCAACCCGCTTGAAAGATCAATGTCTATGAGACAGGCGGAACACGGCGGACACAAAACACCGGTGACAACAGACTGCTCGCCCGACTTCCTGCTGTTCGCCAATAGGTGCATCTGATTCGCAGCACACCCGGCCCCGCATCGCCAACGACCGCGAACGCATCGACCTCTTCCACGGGATTCCGCAGTTCGTCTGGCGCAAGCAGAAATAATTTCTCAGCCTGCTGAGGCAGGATTCCCCGCACCGAGATCCATGGAAAGGAACCGGTCAGAACCGAGCGCCTTGCCAGCCTCTTTAAACTGGTCCCGGATGTGGTCGTCCATGGTGAAGTAGAAAACCTGCCATCCTTGCCGGGTCAATTCGACCACGTACTCGATCATCCGGGGCCGGCGTTCCCAGTCGGAATGCTGGAAGGCATCGTCAAGAAGGAGAAAAGCAGGCTCACCCCCCAAGGCAATCGATGCGAACCCGAATCGTAAGGCCAGGCAGATCTGCTCACGTACACCTGTGCTCAGTTTCCCCAGAGAGTAGCTGTTTCCCTTACGATCACTAAGTTGAAGGCCCTCTTCTTCAACAAAATGAATCGACTCGTAACGGTCACCTGTTAGCGCTGACAGTGGACTTCTCAACGCATCTCTTTCGAGGCCCTGTTCAATCCACTCATTTTCTTTCTGTTTGAGTTCCTCTAGTACTTTCCATAACCCGATCTTAGCCAGGATTTCGGCAGTACATTTCCTGTATTCCCTAAGTGTTGACTCTTTTAAATCCTGCAGGGCCTCCAGTAGTTGGTCCCATGCCGCACTAGAACTCTTCCCTGCCATATTGCTTATCTCCTCTCGAAGTTCGAGAAGATTATCTTCTTCTCTCTGGATCGAACTTTCAAGTTCACTAATCTTCCGGGATAAATCATTGAACCGGCCGACATCCCAGGGAACACCCGGGTCTTCTTCAAGATCGAGCCTGGGTTCCACACTGAGTTTCTCCAGCTTCCGGTCACAACCCTTGATCTCCGATTCGATTTTATTAACTTCTCTTTTCCTCTTATCCAGGACTTTTTCCCACTTACTTGGTTCAAGATCCTTATCGCCAACCTTACTGAAAAAGTCCTTAATCTCTTCGCCTAGTTCTCTGACCTCTTTCTTTTCATCTTCCAGGTTCTTCACCTGGCTCTCGATCTTCACTATCTCCCTATCGAGTTTTTTCTCCTTCACTGACAAATGGAGGGGATCATCAAGAGGTTCATCAAAGAACTTCTGATACGTTTGACTCGCCCTTTTAATCGTAAGCTCTGCCTTGGCTGCTGCTGGCGTCGCCCTGGTCAATTTAACCAAGTAAATCAAAATAGCCCCCAGGCCCAGGATTGCGACTGAACTCAGAAGCCAACGCTGGCCCACGAATCCAAAAATAAAAGAGGAAAGAAACAAGACGCCAACAGTAATCATCCAGCCGATCCCCGGCTCCTTGACATCACCACTGTCCTCAATTCCATCCCAGCTTTGCCGTGCCTCGACACACCAATCACGCATTCCGATAGTAGCCGACAGATCTCCCATCTCTTCTTGCAGGGCTAATACCCTTTGTTCTTTCCTGCGATACCTTTCGATATCCGCTTCCATCTTCCCCAGATTAGACAAGTTAACTAAATTTGAGCTTTTATCCTTAAGCTCGTTACGCTTTTTACGCAGCAGGTGGGACTCATGTTTCTTGGCT
>Ga0310125_10001060_pt1 | contig 13623 bp, 12 predicted proteins | sample CB11b_Tmax_Bot8__FD_203508 | JGI IMG/M metagenome (GOLD analysis project Ga0310125, IMG submission 203508) | Marine microbial communities from Western Arctic Ocean, Canada - CB11b_Tmax_Bot8 | ecosystem: Environmental > Aquatic > Marine > Oceanic | place: Canada: Western Arctic Ocean | collected... | reverse complement strand
CATGCTGCAAAGGCAAGACCGTTCCCACAAACCACCGCTGATTCGGCACCGCGATCGGCGAGCCAACGTAGTCCGACAATCACCAGGCCATAGCTGATACCTGAAATAAGCGCCAGCCAGTTTCCGGTTGTGATATATGGTGACAAGGGCGTCGCTTTAGAGGGCATCACAAAGAGCATGGCAAGTCCAGCGATAAACACTGGCAGCGTGACCCAATCATGGCGTGCCAGCCTTTCTCGCAGAAAAATGGGCGAGATCATCAGGATCCATAGGGGTGCGCTTGATTGGATAAAGGTGGAATGGGCCGCGGTCGTGGCCTTGTTCGCCAGAACAAAACAGACAACGGTTGTACCCAGTGCGGTACCGACCAGGAAGCTGCGCCAGGACCAATGGCGGCGGGCATTAGGGATCAGGCAGAGAAAGAAAATAGCGGCAAAAGCGCTTCGAAAACCGGCAATCGTCCAGCCATCCAGTTGGCATGTTTTGATTCCCACACCACCGAGTGAAAACAGCAAGGTTCCGCAAAGGATGAGAATAATGCCTCGTCTAGAGGTCGTCACTTGCTATACGCCTCAATAGATTGGTCCTTGGCGGGTAAAGTTTTGAAGTGGTCCAGCACAACCCTCTCCAATGCCGATTCGTCGTCAGTCAACTTTTTTGATTCGCACGGACTTAAACTGCATCGCTTGTTGGTTGGGAATATTAACTACTCGCAACCATAGTTTAGTTGGCCCAGATTGGAGTTTGACTCGCCCGAACGTTAATGTCGCCCATCGTTTTTCGTACGCCACCTGACGACGCATACGATCGGGGCTGGGAATGGGTCGTGGATCATATGCTTCGCGCAGAGTGGTTGTCAGCTGATGATGACCGATATCAATTTGAAGGGTGGCTCCCACATCATCGATTTTACATGTGTAAAGTAAGCCAACCTCATAAGTTCCTGGCTTGACTACATCAATTGTCCATGAGATGGATTCGGCGTTAGAAGGCCATTCTACGATCCAATCGTGGTTCCAGCCTGGCGCACGTCCGCTGAATTTCAGGCCTTTAGATCGCTGTCCCTGTGTGGAGGGAAGATCGACGGTCGGTACTTCGGTATAGCCGATTGGGATAGGTGTTCTGCCAGTGAGGTTTTGGGTCACATCTTTAAACCAAGCCTGGTAAGCTATAATCAACTCGGTGGTTCTTGCCGGTTCAATGTCCGCTATGTTTTCAGACTGGCCAGGATCGCTAATCATGTCAAAGAGTTGATTGTCGTGTCCGGAATTGATCAGTCGATACCTTTCTGTGCGCACGGAATAAGGCGTCATCCCCCGGATCCCTTCTCGTGCGTAGAAAGAAAAGATCATTCTTTTCGGCCATGAATCAGTCTTCCCGGTTAGTAACGGTACTAGACTTATTCCATCGAGCGGTAGCGTCTTCGGTTTGGAAATACCGCATAGCTCGGCAATGGTCGGCAGAATATCAATATCTGCCGCCAATGCTCGAACCCGGGTTCCTGGACGGATCTTGCCTGGCCATCGGACAAAGAGGGGCGAGCGTACCCCACCTTCGGCTAGTTGTTTTTTTTTGCCGCGAAGGCCGGCATTAAATCGTGAACTGAACGGACCATTGTCCGTCAGGAACATGACCACGGTATTATCTTTAATGGACAGCTGGTGGAGCAGGTCGAGGATGCGGCCCACATTATCATCAATGTTTTCGCACATTCCATAGATGCCAGCGTGCATGTCATCCAGACCACGTTGTTTGTACTTTTGAAAGTAGCGGTCTGGAACCTGAATGGGGACGTGGGGGGCGTTGTAAGGTATATAGCAGAAGAATGGTTGGTCTTGATTTCGCTTGATGAATTCAAGGGCGCTGTTAGTCAGCACGTCGGTTATGTAACCTTTTGTTTTAATGGTTTGGTTATTGTGGGCAAGATTGGTATCGAAGTAATTGCTCCAATGCCCGGCGCTAAAACCTAGAAACTCATCAAACCCCTGTCCGGGAGGGGTGTAAGGGAAGTGTGTTCCGTTGTGCCATTTCCCGAAACAGCCAGTCACATAACCGGCTGACTTAAGCATTTCGGCGATTGTGATCTCTTCACTTCGAATCGTATCGAGTCCTGGTCGCAGGCCGATGATGCCAGTACGTGGATGGTACCGGCCGGTCAATAGGCTTGCCCGGGTGGTCGCGCATACCGGACTGACGTAAAACCGTGCGAAACGAGCACCCGAAAGGGCAAGTTGGTCGAGCACGGGCGTGTCGATCATCGCGTTTCCGTGGAGGCTAAGGTCACCCCATCCTTGGTCATCGGTCATGATCAGGATGATGTTCGGACGTGGTGTGGGGTGACCATTGCCTGGTGTACTTCCCGCTTTAGCAGGGATCACGAAGCCACAGAGTCCGAGGATGGCGATAAGTAGAGAGGCCAGTTTCACGATAGGTTTTTTTGGCTTAATAGTTATGTATGGTCCAAGCATTTCAACACGAAAAATAAATCTTTTTTAAACCTTCAATCATACACAAATGATTTGAAACCTTAGTTATTGTGACGAGAATGATCGTTCTGCCTTTCGCCGCCTGCCCATTGCCCGATGGATGTGGTCCATGACCCATTACTGATTTTGGGCGGGTACCATATCTGAAGGTTTTGCCACCCATCTAAACCCACGGTATTATGTCTACCAATGCTATGGCTAGGTGTGGATGGTGGTTGTACCACATTGACTCGCGCATGGCCTTACAAGGCGACCAGGAGATCGAAATAAGATGTCAGAGGTGCCCCCCACCCTCTACGAAGGGATGTTTCTTCTCAATCAGCAGGCTGTGGCTTCGGACTTTGCCGATTGCGTGAATTTCATGAAGCAAATCTTTGAGCGAGCCGAGGCTGAACTGGTTGTGATGCGTAAGTGGGACGAGCGTAAGCTTGCTTATCCGATTGCCGGCCAAAAGCGAGGATTTTACATATTGGCGTATTTTCGGGCACAGGGCGAGGCAATCGTTGGCATCGAACGCGATTGCAACCTGTCCGAACAGGTCTTGCGATGCATGATCCTGCGAGCTGATTATGTGGGCCAGACAGAATTGGATCTGGCTGCCAAAGATGCGGATTTGTCGTTGGAAACACAATTGCGTGGAGCAGGCGATGATGAGGGTGAAACGGAAGTCAAAGTTGCAGCAGTCGCTGAAGCTGGCCCCGTAGACTCTCAGGCGACTTCTGGGGAAGAGCCTGAAACGGAAGTCAAAGTTGCAGCAGTCGCCGAAGCTGGCCCCGTAGACTCTCAGGCGACTTCTGGGGAAGAGCCTGAAACGGAAAAATCAGATTGAGTTGACAACCCATGGCTGCAGTTTAGTTGCGAAAGTAGCGGAGACCTTCATCTATGCCAAATCTCAATCGTGTGATATTGATGGGGAATTTAACCCGAGATCCAGAGCTACGGTATCTGCCCAACAATACGGCGGTCGTAAACTTTGCAATTGCAATGAACCGCCGGTGGCGTAGTCAGGATGGCGAACAACGCGAAGAAACCACTTTTGTTGACTGTAGTGCGTTCAGTCGAACCGCCGAAGTGATCAACCAGTACCTCAAAAAAGGGCGCCCGATATGTATTGAAGGCCGTTTGCGGCAGGAGCGTTGGCAGGACAAGGAAAGTGGTGCCAACCGTTCGAAGCTCTCGGTTGTGGTCGAATCCTTTGAGTTCCTGGATTCACGGGGTGGAGATGCGGCTAGTGGTTCTGATGTGGGAGCTGGGAGCAATGGCGAAAGCCAGTCGTATGCAAAATCAGGTGCTTCAGTTGGCGCTGAGATGCAAACAACACCGCATGAGGCTCTAGGCGAGGCGGATATCCCATTTTAAGCGACCTCAAGGTGGCTGCACCTGTAGCGAGGATGTTGTGAAACAAACCAAACTTCTACTGACAACCAATGTAGACAACCTTGGCATCGTCGGTGATGTCGTATCCGTCAAGCCAGGTTTTGCCCGGAATTATCTGGTTCCACGCGGGATGGCAACGGATCCCACGGACGGCAATATCGCACGGCTGGCTGCAGAGCGGCAGCGTGTCGAGCAGCAGTTGTCTGAGAAGCGGGTCGTTCAGGAACAGATCCTTGGAAAAATCGAGGGCCATGAAATCACATTACAGCGAACTGCCAATGAGCAGGGCGCTCTTTTTGGTGGTGTGACTCAGCATGACATCGCAGAAATTCTTCGGGCTGATGGATTCGATATCGATGATCGTGCTGTACGCATTGGTGATACAATCAAGCGGCTTGATACCTACGACATTCCAGTCATTCTCGGCGACAACCTAAAGACCGAAATCAAAGTCTGGGTTGTATCCGATAAGCCTACTGAAGCACTTGAATCAGAGACCGCTGTCGCTGAGGGATCGGATGATACGACAGGTTCCGGGTCCGATGAATCAGCCTCTCAAGAGGATTGATGCATTGGCAAGTCCGCTTAGTTCATTTCTTGTCTGAACCACAGCTTAACTAGCTTTCGTGGAAGTTGGCATGTTCCTGTGGACTGGATGAAATCCCAAACCGTGATGGAGGAGGTTTCTTCATGAAGATCAATACGTGGTTTTTCTTGGTGGCGTGGGCGGTGGTTCTGATGGTGGGACTGGCGAGGGATATACCGCTCGCTTGGGCGGCAGAGAACAAGGCCGATTCCGACGGAAAGATGTCGTCCGATACGGTTGAGCAATATCACGGTGATGTCCGCAGGCAATATGGGCAACACGATGGAGTACGCCGAAAATACTTGATGAGTCCACGTTCTCTTGGCGGTGTGGCGGGCTCTTCTGCGGAAAAACGCATTTTAAAATTTTTAAAACAGGAAATGCCCTACATACTGGAATATATGGAAAAGCTTAAGGCTAAAAATACAGACGAAGCAATTACCTTGCTGGCGGAGTATGAGGAGGATTTGTTTCCGTGGGTTTTGGAACTCATTGAGATCAAGCGCGGATCCCCAGCGGCCTATGAATTGGAAAAACAGATCATCGAACTTGACTTCAAGTCCGAACGTCTAGGTGAACAGATTGACGAGGCTGAGTCGGACGTGCTGCGTGTGCAGATGGTTGCGCAACTGAAGGCCATGATAGAACAGGGTTTTGACCTGAAACAGAAGTTGTGCCGCCTGGAGGCTCTGCTAATTGAGCGGGAGTTGATGCGGTTACGAAATGTGATTGATACGCGGGAAACAAATCAATCGATTATAATTGCCCGCAGGATTCAAGACCTTAGTGGTGAAGCCAACGAATACGATTGGTGAATCACCATGGGTTGTTAAGCACAGTTTCGATTCGATAGGGTCGTCCTGTTGTCTTTTTGGCAAGGACCCAATTCTGGTCGGACTGGTGGGCCATCAGTTGACTGGAACTTCAATCGTTCCTGATTCGAATCTTTTCCTGACACACCTTGGATGACTGCTAAGAGACCGCCTTTGTTTCCGGATGGTGGTTGTCGGAAGCGCCTTCCTGTGATTCGCTGGAATCGGTTTTGGGATAGGTAACCCGGCGATGGTAGATCGCGCATAGTGTTTTTGTTACAGCGGTTTCGATCAGCTGTAGTTCTTTGAGGGTCAGGTGACACTCATCGAACTGGCCATCCATAAGGCGTTTTGTCGCCATCTGGTGGACCAGTTGCTCAAGGCGAACGGGTGTCGGGTCGGCAATGGTTCTAGCTGCACTTTCAATCCCATCGCAGAGCATAATGATGGCCGCTTCTTTTGTTTGAGGTTTGGGACCTGGGTAACGAAATTCGAATTCGCTGGGAACCGATTGATCGGGGTCTGGATTCTGTTCCTTTTGTTTTCGAGCCTCGTGGTAAAAATATTCCACGAGCGTTGTCCCGTGATGGCTTTCAATAAAATGTCGGACCGCCGACGGCAGGCGATACTCCCGTGCCATTTCGAAACCATCCTTCACGTGTCCAACTATGACGAGGACACTCATCGCGGGCGACAACTTGTCGTGGCGATTGGGGCCGGCGCCCTGGTTTTCAACGAAGTACATGGGTTTGTTGACTTTTCCGATGTCGTGGTACATCGCGCCAACACGGCAAAGCAGACCATCGGTGCCGATTGCCTCGGCGGCACTTTCACCAAGGTCAGCGAGTTGCAGCGAATGTTGGTAAGTCCCGGGTGCAAGCTCGGCAAGGCGGCGCAGCAAGGGTAATGAGGAATCATTGAGATCCTTAAGTGTCATGGCCGTCGAGACCTTGAAGATGCTTTCAATAGCGGGCAGGATGCCTTGCGCGAATAATCCGGCGACAAAGCAGGTGGCCATGGCCAACAATGCGTCACGTAACATGCGTGTAATTTCACCGTTAATATGCATGGGGCGTGAGCTAGCACCGGCCAATACGACCATGATTGCCATGGCGATGCCAGTCCATAGACCAACCTGAACCAGCGTGGATCGGTGCCGTACCTGGCGAAGCTGACTGACTGCGGCTGCTACGCCGACCAGCAAAACCAGTCCAAACCCCAGTGGAAGATTCAAGGTGAAGGTCACCAGTAACGCGTGAAGGCTGCCCACCGTTAAGGCTAGACGTTGGTCATAGGCGATAACCAGGATGATGGAAGCGGTTAGTGTCGGAAAAACAGCGCCAGCGTAGGCGAACTCAAATGGGAGGTGGTTTAGACCCACGGCTGCAGCCTGGCAGCCCAGTAGGAGTCCCTGGATTGCTGTGCTGCGCATGGAATTTGCAATGACACGTGGGTAGTACGCCCAGAAATACAGCCAACAGCTCACGGCGATCAGCATCACAATTCCGACCGTCGCCACGTTCGATAGCAGTTGGTTGATGGCCGTTAGGTCTTTCCAATACTGATCTCGTTCTTGCTCAATCAATTTGATATCAAGGTCACTGAATTTTTCTACTTCAACGGTACCCACATTGACGAGAACCGTGTTCGGTTCGAAAACTCTCTTGACGATCGGCTCCCGTTCCGCTGCGGCCAAACGTCTGCGTTGTGTTTCTTCTTTATCAAATAAGTGAAATGGCTGGAGGTCTTCCATGACGGTCGCCACAATTGTCGCCTGAATAGGCCGTGGGATCTTGCGATGTTTTGCCCAGTATTTCAGTTTAGCCTGGATCGGAAGTGAGTCTTCGGCGACGTTGAGCAATAGCTTGTCAGTACGAAGTAATTCATGTTGGGCGTCCGGATGGTCTGCAGGTAAAACGATTCGGATGCGCCATGCACGGTCGGCCTGGTTTTTCGCCTCAGCCTCTGCACGTTCGCGATCGAGCACCGCAACGGTCATGATGTCGGCGACGAAGCTGTCAATCATCTGCTGCCACTGAGTAGATGGTCTGTCGCCTTCGACATACCCCTGCAATGCAGAAAGTGCTGCTGCATCAATTTTCAGATTCTGTCGTACGTCCAATGCTAGGTGTTCGATATCGGTAGCAGCCAGTTCAACCACCAACTCGACCAGTTTCTGCTGGAGAGTCATGAAATAGGCAAAGTTCGTTCTATAGACGGCCGGCTCACGCTCAAACGCGCTTTTCCGGTTCTCTTGCGTGCTTTTCGTATCGATGGATTCGAACCTGACGCGTGATAGGATGGGGTCGGTCACGGTCTGCCCGATACGGTAGGGCAACTGGCTACGGCCCATGAAGGCAATGGCACTGCCAACCAGCGTGAAGGCCAATACAAACAGCAGCGTATAGGCCACCTGGCGATTTCGTGATTGCTGGATCCACCATTGGCCGGGCCGACCCATGTGACGTCGTACCTCACGCCGTCTTGGTGTTTTGGGTTTGAAAATTGCCATGAAAAATATTTAACACCTAGGAAGAGTATGGATTAGCTGCTTTAGTTTTAGACCTTATTATCGACCGTTTTTGATGAGGCAGTGACTTTCAAAGCTGGGATGGGTGATGGGAGCCAAGCGAAGCAGGGTGTATCGGGCATGTTTTACTCCTGCCCTGGTCTCAGTTTAGGCCCATCTCCATAGGCCTGAACAATGCGCTGGACCAAGTTATGGCGGACAATATCAGCCTGAACAAGGCTGGCCATGGTGACGCCACTAACATGGCGAAGACGGTGAAGTGCATCGATGAGGCCACACTGATTAGGATTCTCAAGGTCGATCTGGGTTGTATCTCCAGTGACAACCATTTTACTCGCGTGGCCGAGTCGTGTTAGAAACATCAGCATTTGTCCACTGGTGGTATTCTGTGCTTCGTCGAGAATGATCATGGTGTCATTAAGTGTTCGTCCCCGCATGAACGCCAATGGAATAATTTCAATCACATCATTAGCAATAAAACGTTGGACTTGATCCAAATCCATCATGTCATGTAACGCATCTAGAAGTGGGCGCAGATAGGGATTAACCTTCTGTTGCATATCACCGGGTAGGAATCCCAGCTTTTCGCCGGCCTCAACTGCCGGCCTGACCAATGCGATGCGGCGGACTTGGCCGGCTTTGAGTATGGCGACGGCGACGGCGACAGCCAGGTATGTTTTGCCAGTTCCCGCTGGCCCCGTGCATAACGTCAGATCGTGATTCAAGATTGCTTCCAGGTAACGTTGCTGTCCAGGGGTCAGGGCTTTTATTCTTCTTCCTGGTAGGTAGACATCTAGACTGTCGGCAGTGATCGTTTGCTCATTGGACATGGTGGTTGGATGAGGCCCAGGTTGATCCGTGATGCCGTGAGAGGAGTTGGTGATTGTTTCAAGGAGTTCCTGGCGGGTCATGGGGGTATGCACACGGGCAGCAGCAGATAGCTGTTCAATCACACGGGCTGCTCTGGCAACCGCGAAATCATCACCGCTGATTCTCAGGTGGCTGTTACGAGCGACAATTTGAACCCCAAGACTTTCACGAATGATCTTGAGATGTTGTTCACTGGGGCCCGTGATTGCCACCTGCTGGACACCGTGGGGCAGACTAAACGTTAGTTCCAATTCCGCTTGACCTCCTATGGTTTTGTCAGATCCTGCTGGAACAGTATTGTAGGGGCCAAGACGATGACGTACAGAAAAAATGGCATTCTTTGTGCCCTTGCAATTACCGTCGCACTTTTGGCCTTCCAATCTGTTGGCTGCAGTCCGGTACCTTCAATTCAGGCGGTAGATAAGGTGTCTGGGACGGGTTTTATGGAACCATTGGTTGGGGCCTCAATTGCTCGGTGGCCAGCTGACGAGGCACGGCTGGAAGACGATATCGAGCGGGCGATGCGGGACTTACATTGGGCCAAGTTACAGGCCCAATATGAACACCCCCCGGTGCCAAATAGCGTGACAACTAATGGAAACACGAAATCACCGCTGATTCGAGTCCGCGGTATGTTGCCCGATGGCCGTTCGGTATCGGTGATCGCTTGGCAGCCTGGAGTCGATGAAGTCTGTGTTGCGGTACACGTGGGATTCTTTGGTGATCGCGTTTGGCAGGACCGTTTTATACATTTGCTTGCCAAGCGGCTTGCAGGCAAGCCCAAAGTTCAGCGTAACTATCTTTTCGAATTACCTTGACGTTTGGTTGATATGGTTCCTCCAGATTTTCTTGAATTGCTGTGGTGTGGTCACGACCATGACCCGACCGCCCGGTAGAGCAAGCCATTGCAAGCGACCTTGGGCATCGTATTCGCCAGTTGATTCGCCATGGGCCGGGTCGACTCGGGTCAGGATACGATAGTGCCCATCATCCATCTTCATGGTGCGAACTGTTCGATAAACGATCTTGTTTGCTGAGGGTAGATATGTGTAGAAGCCTAGTGGCTTAGCGGCATCACGTGGAAGTAAGGAGCCGATCAAGTGCAATTGGGCCAATGAAAGATACCCCTTGGGGGGCATTTGCCACTGGCGTTGAGTCGTGCCGGTGGGGCGTGCCCGACTTACTTCGATGATGCTTCTTGCGCGGATCCCGGTTTCCGCCCATTGGACGCTGGGTGCTGAAATCTGAGGTTTTTGTTTGGCCGTGAGACCATCAAATCGAGTAGTCGTGTTAATCGCCCAAATTTCGCTGTTTTGTTCATGAGATAAGAAAAACCGGCTGTGCGTGTCATGGATATCTTTGCCCTGATAGATCCGGGCCCGGACAGTGATTAACAAACCATCCATCTCCATTTCAGTTGCTTCGGTCATGTCAATTCGCATATAGCCGATGTCATATGCCCCTTGCATGATGTGTAGCAGTTGTGTTGGTTGCTGAACGCTGCGCCACGAATCGACAGAAAGACTTCTGCTCCAGATTTCGCCCCGCTCAGTGCTTGTACGGCGGCGCATGGCAATTTGATCTGCCGGTTCGATTTCTAGGCTGTTGAGTACGGCGTCAAAAATCGGTTTGCATAGATCAAAGTGAATGTATGGGACTTGAAGGAGCATCAGGATATATCGTTCATCATTGATTTGCACCAAAGCATGGCCAATGACTCGGTCACCACTACGATTATCAGGTATGAGATAACAATTGATTGCGGTGGGTTTGTCGTTAAGTTCCATGCGATCTTCTGATAACACGCGTGCAGATGGCCACCGCATGCCGATTCGTTCGTTCGTGAGTTGGGCCAGCTTTTCGATCGTATGTAGACGGTCATTGCGACGTATATGCAGGCTGATGCTATAGTCCGGTTCCCCTTCGATCCGAAGCAGGGCATTGTTACCACTATGGGCCAGCAGGTGAGCTGTGGCGGTGGGTGTGATCGACTGCCTGGTACCGAGTTCCTGCAGTAGTTGTGAGTTGGTCTGATCCTCCCACGGATTTTGTGCTTCGGCGGGGAGCTGTGCTTTTAGAGTCCATGGCCATCGGGTGGTTTGGTCTAATCTTTTCTGTAATTCTGAGCGGATTCGAGTCAGTTGAAGGTTGGATCGCAGCGCCCAGTGTTTGGGTTGTTGCGCCACACCCGTCCCGGCCCCCAAGGTCCATGGAAGTGTATTATCCGATATTGGCCCCAAGACCGAAGCATCAACTGGTGGCTGTAGTGAAACGCCGTAGGCATGTTCCTTCCACCGTTCACCCAGTTCGACCGGGGAGTCGGCTGCTACCACGCAATGCAGGGCGGTGGATAGGGCGATGGTAATCCACGTCACGGTGCTACCACTGTGAATAAATTGGTGGACGAGATCACAAACTTGAAATTTGAATTTTACCAAAGCATGGGTTCCATGATCATGAGGCAGCTTGGCGATTGGCAATCAACTCTAACGCTGGGTCAGCCTATTGCAGATATCATCGTGCAGGGCACGAAGTGAATCACCAACATCTTGCACTGGTTTACCCTGAGTTCGCCGGTCTAAAGGCGTCCAGGCAGCAACAACCCAATACCGCTTGGAATCAGCGGTAAGGACTGCAATGCAATACATGTGCTGTATTTGATCAATCACCATTATGCCGGTACTACGAAGGCCCACCATGTTTCCGTGGTGTAGTTGTTTAAAATAGGGCCCGGGCGCCAGTTGGGGGGCCCCTGGTGCTGACTTCCAATTCTTTAGAGCCTTCTCTAATGCCAACTCAGGCTGGCGCCGGGACCGGTTTAGGAGTTCTGCGATCGTAAGTCGCAGGGCAGTGTCTGATCTCCTGTAGTCACCAATAATGGCCATCCCCTTGATCTGGATCCTGTTATTGGTTTCGATCCAATTGGGGGATTGTTGGCGGACTTCATTGTCAACAAAATTTTCAACTTCTGCGTTAACTTCTGTGGTTGAATTAACGAATACCTGGGCGATCCCAAGTGATGCGATCAGCAGAATCAACATAATCATGCCAGTCAAGACGGCGCGAACTTGCCCTGATTCAGTCAATGGGCTTGTGAGCATGCATCAATTTTAGCAGGTGACGGATAGGATGGGGCGTCCAATCCACAGCACACTGTGTGGTTATCATGCAATCGCCATCTTTTGGACCATGTTGCCAATTGCATATCAGTGATATAGACGGGCCAACCTTGGGGAATTCCTGCATATCATTGGCCATAAAAAAACCTATTGCCGGGTATGTACTACTGAAGGGGAATTTTTTCCAGTTCCTATATGGGCTGCTTGCAGCATGTGTGGGTACGGCCGGTTGGCTGAGTGGGCAGATGGTTACCGTTTCAAGTCCAATGAATGGCTTGTGGTTGGTATAAAGCCCTGCCGTTCACAGCTATCACGGGCATATCAATGATTCAAGGGGATCTGTTGTATTTCATGTTTCTTGGTCAAGGGGCGGCCTTGGATAGCTGTACATGCTCATGGTGTTGAGGTTATACAGTCCTGCTGCTAAGCTCCATCTCTTAAATATATTTATTTGTTTAGCTTTACAAGCAAGAAACGGTCTGGCTATCCAGGTAGCAGTACATGAGTTGTCGGTAATGGATCAGAATCAAAAGCTACATGAAGGCACACCGCCGCCTGAGCCGCCTTTTGGGTCGCCCCGGCCGCCGATTGATCCGCGAGGTGCGGTGCCCCCACCGTCAGTTCCGCCGCCATGGTATGGGCCAATTCAACCGCCCCAATCCAAGCCACAAGGGGGTGGTGGACTGGGACGTTTTATCGGTTGGAGTTTGACCGGCATCATCATTTCCTTGTTGATGGTTTCCCTGGCGATCAACTTTTGGCTTGGCAGTTTCTATGAGTCCGTAACCAGCGGCCCGTACGAACAGACATATCGTGAAGGCAGTGAGAAGAATCGAATTGTGATTCTCCCGATCAATGGCATCATCGATGATGGTTCGTCACAGTTCGTTCATGAAGCGTTGTATGCACTGCAGTCTCAACTGCCGGCTGCGGTTGTGTTGCGGGTGGATTCCGGCGGTGGTTTTGTTGGCCCATGTGATCGAATTCATCAGATGATCAAGCAGTTCAGCCAAGAGACTGATGTGCCGGTCATTGCCAGTTTCGGTACGATGGCTACCAGTGGGGGCTATTATGTTGCAGCCAGCAGTCGCTGGATTCTTGCCGAGCCAACATGTACGACGGGTAGCATCGGTGTGGTCGGTGGGACCTTTACGGTCGAGCGGCTTTTGAGCAAAGTTGGGGTTACGCCGGAGTTCCTGACCGCAACGGGATCTCCCGAAAAGGATGTCGCCAATAGTCATTTCCGAGCGTGGGACAACCGGGATCGCCAAACTCTGCAGTTTTCGTTGGATAACGCTCACGACCGTTTTGTTCAGGTCGTTTATGAGGGCCGCAAGGAACATCTTCAGTCGATAGAAAATGCGATGGAACTCGCAAAAGGCAAGGTTTATACAACCCAGCAGGCGATTGACTTGAAACTGGTTGATGGGCAGGGTTACTTGCATGATGCAATCAATAAGGCAAAGCAGTTGGCGCAGATACCTGAATCAGAGCAGCCAAGGGTGACCACCATCCGCGCAACGGTTCAGTTGGGCGTGATGAATTTCCTGGGTGCACAGAGGTCAGAATCTGCCACGTGGAGTAGCGAACAAGTGCGTCGCACACTACTAGAATTGAAGTCATCAAGACTTGCATACATCTATTAATTAAAGAGCCCATGCAAGTGTTTTTTTCATTCATATATCAACTTATGAGGTACCACTATGTCACGATTAAGACTTTGGCTTGCTGAGAATCCAGCAATCATCGGTTCTGTGGCAGCGGTGATTATCCTGATTGCCCTGTACTTCATTTTGTTTAGTGGTGGTAGTTCATCCATAGAATCGCCAAAGGTGGATTATTT
>Ga0310125_10001058_pt1 | contig 13634 bp, 12 predicted proteins | sample CB11b_Tmax_Bot8__FD_203508 | JGI IMG/M metagenome (GOLD analysis project Ga0310125, IMG submission 203508) | Marine microbial communities from Western Arctic Ocean, Canada - CB11b_Tmax_Bot8 | ecosystem: Environmental > Aquatic > Marine > Oceanic | place: Canada: Western Arctic Ocean | collected... | reverse complement strand
GGTTTCAGTTGTCGAAGGCGTCGGAGTTAAGAGTCACAAGTCACAAGTCTGAATGTCAAAAGTCAACGAGACTGACCATTTTTATTTGTGTCACACGCCGCGTTCGTATGCATGTCGCAAGATGGTCCGACTCCATGACTTGGGACTTTAGACTTGCGACTGCCGGCGGCTCATTCCGGATTCGGCGTTGCTCTCGGCCGGCTGCTTGAGCCGCCGGTTTTCTTCGCCCCCGGTTTAAACGGCCGGATGAGCTCCTCGGTAATAAGCATGCCTTCGGATGACAGCGCGTCCACCTTGTTGCGGATCAGGGCGTAGACGGCCAGGGCCGGAATCGCGACCACGAGGCCCCAGAACGTGGTGACCAGCGCGGTCGAGATGCTCGCCGCCAGCAGGCCCGCGTCCGGGCGGCCGCCCTCTTCAACCAAAACCTGAAACGCGCGGATCATGCCGTAGACCGTCCCGAAAAGGCCGATCATGGGCGAAATGTTGCCGACGACGTTGAGGTACTCGATCGGTCGCAGCATGCGCGTGGTTTCCGCGTCTCCCACCTCTTCGATGGCGCGCTCCATGGCGCCGAAACCGTTGTTGGCCTCGCCGAGAGCTCCATTCAGAAGTTTCGCCAGGTAGCTTGGATCCTGCTCGGAGTAGTCGATCGCCTCGCGGTACCGCTTGTCGTTCAGCATGGTGCTGACGTGTTCGTGGAATTCCTCGGGCAGCAACGTCACCCTCCGATAGTCGATGAACACCTTGATCGAATAGCCGATGCTGAGCACCGACATCAGCAGAAGCAGCCAAATGATCAGGATGCCGACGAAGTCGCCACTCCAGAAGAACATCTGAAAGACGGACATTGTCCTGTCTTCGCCTTCCTGCGCGAATGCAGGCAGTGCAGCCGCGAGGACGATGCCCACGCCATACGAGATCGGGATTCGGCGCATTGGGTCTCCTTGTCGTGGGTGAGCGACGCCCCTGCGTCGCCAGGGTCTGCGGTCACGAACCCTCAGCGCCTGTCGGCGGCGCTCGGCTCTTCGTTCAACGCTTTCAGCAGTTGTTGCAACCGCTGATAAATCTTAGGTTCCAGCTTCTTCTCGATCGCGCGAATCCCCTCGGTAGCCTGCGCGTAGAGCTGCCTGGCCTTTCGGGGTTGACCGAACCGGTGGTGGACGTATCCGGCCTCCACCAGCGCCGGGGCGCGGTAGATGCCGGTCGGGAAATAGACGATGACGCGCATGAAATCCAGGCCGGCGTCCTTGTAAAGTCGCCCTGCCTCGGCCGGATCGGTGGCGCGATCGCCCAGGGCGGTGCTTGCCACGCCTCGCTGATACCAGCGCATGCTGATGCGCGCCACGTTCTTGCGGCTCAGTATCTGCCCGACAGTCTGTATCGCTTCATCGAACTTTCCGGCACGCAACAGGAGGGTCGTCTCGTCGTCGGCGAGGGCCTTTGGCAGGACCACCGCGGACGGTTGTTCCTCGTTGCCGATCGGCGGTGCGGAGGCGGGTTCGGCGGGCGCCACTTCGCGGCCCGGTGGCAGTGCTGCGGGCTCTGCGATCCTGCGGAGCATCACCTTTGCACCGGCGCGGGCCTCGGGGCGCAGGGTCGGCATCGCATCGGTCAATCGCTGCCGCACATCGCGCTTCTCTGCGTCGTCGGCACCGCCGACCGCTGTCGTGGGAGGGCGCGACAGGTAAAACGCGTCCGCGCCGATTCGATCGAGTTCGACGTAGGCGATCACGGCCTCGGTCGCCCGGCCCGAGCGGGCCAGCGCGCTCATCGTCTGCCATTGGATCCAGTGCTTCAGCCACGGCGGGCGGCGGACCTGTTTCTGCACGCGCGCGAACAACGTAACGGCCTCGGTGAATTCGCCGGCGTCGAGCGCGTCATGGGCCCTGCCGAGATCTTCGAAAGTCGGGATGTTCAGGGCACGAACGAGCTCCAGTTTCTTTTCGTGCTCGTTGCCGAAATTATCCGTGTAGACGAGGAATCCATTATGCACCTCCTGAATCGTCACCTGGCGATGCCATCGCGAACCAATCCTGACGTCGTCGGCGACCAGCGTGCCGGGCGCCACGACGATCCACAGGCCGCACATGGCGGTGATGACCAGGAGTTTCGCGCGTGAGTGCGTGTGCCGCAGCGCCATCATTCGATTCCTAGCTCCCTCGCGTCGACAAATCGGTACTCGCCGCCGTTACGCGTCGCGATCATTTCCAGTGTCGGTTTCAGACCGTACTCCTCGAGCTTGTCGGGATAGAGAAACTGAATCGTGTTGATTGCGGTGCGGGCACGATTGGCCTTCTCGACCTCATTGAGAAGGTGACGCTGGTCGATCTCGTATCGCCCGCTGCCGGTGATGTTATCCGAGAGGATGAACACCAATTCCGGACGGTATTTCAGGGCCAGCCGCAGCGCCGGGACCGGGTTCCCGGGCAGCATCGGTGTCACGTTGCCCGAGCTGGGATCGATCCACTCGATCACCTTCGCCTTGTTCTTCGGTGTAGCGATCTTCATGCCCCTTGGCAGGACCTCCTTGACCTGGTCGCCTTGAAAAAAGATGACCGTAAACGACTGTTTCGAGCTCAATTGGTTGATCGAGCGTTTCAATTCGATGATCACATAGTCCAGCGAATCGATCAGCGAGCCGGTCGCGTCAATCAGGTACACGATGCGATAGGCATTGCCGCCCGTTCCGAAAAACTTCGCAGTGATGCCGGTGTCGGTGCCGATGTCTGTGCTGAACGGGTTGGAGCCACCCGCGGCGCCGCCACGCACGCCGATCAGGGTCGACTTGGTCGGTGTCTTGGTGGGGTTGGGCGAGATGCTGTTGTTCTGGGTCACCATGGCGCGCTGCCGCGAACTGGATCTGGATATCGATTGCGTCGTACGCATCTTTACCGGCGCCCCGGGCGTCTGGCTCAGCTTGGCGATCGGAATGATCGGCTGCTTGTCCTTGTCGCCACCGTCAATGGCCGACCAGACGATGAAGACGGCCAGCAGGATCAGGCCCGCGTGAGTCAGGAACGAGACACCCCAGGGCAGCAACCTCATGGCCAGGTCGTTGATCTCGCCGTCCGGGTCCTGCTGCGGGTCGTCGTCCGCGGGCCCGTCCGGCGCAGCGGCAGCGGCCTCGTCGGGGCCGGCCGGGCCGTGCCGCGAGTCCTGATCGGGATTTTTCCCCCGGCCCTGATCCGTGTCGCTCAGGCCGAACCACCCCATGCTTGTTTCGCTCCGGAATCGGGTGGGTACGCTCGCGCTACGGGCGTTACGGGCGTTTGGACGATCATTGTATCGTAGGTGCAAAACCGGCCCGCGGATCTCCGGCGCAGCCGGCAAATCGGGACGGTTGGAAACTGCTATCCCTTGAAACGAACCACGCGGGATTCAGCGTCCGTGCTTGAAATCACGGTCCGGTCGGTCGTCCTGGGGATCGTCCTGGCCGTCCTGTTGGGCGCGGCCAACGCCTACCTGGGATTGAAGGTGGGGATGACCGTTTCGGCCTCGATCCCCGCCGCGGTCGTCTCGATGGCGGTGCTGCGCCTGATGCGCCGTCCAAATCTTCTTGAAAACAACCAGGTCCAGACCGCCGTGCCCGCGGGTGAATCACTTGCCGCCGGCGTGCTGTTCACGATGCCGGCGCTGGTGCTGATGGGGGTCTGGCAGTCGTTCTCAGCCAGGGCGCCAACCCGTTGGCGTTCCAGTTCGAAGGTTCGCCGCCGGCATGGCCCTGCTTCGCGTGGCTGGTCGTTGTCCTCGGGTCACTCCATGTCTGCGGCCGCTGGCGACCCGCTGAACAGCGATCATTGGACATTGAACCGTGTTCAGATGAATCGGGTTCAGCGAGTGAACACGGATCATTCTTCGATTCTGTGCGAATCGTGTGAAGTCATCGGAACAGGCACGAAGGCACGGCACGAAGGGGGGAGCCGTCGTTCGGCGATCGGTCGGCCGTGGCGGCCGTCGCGCCACCTCCCCCTTCGTGCCGTGCCTTCGTGCCTCCTTCAAAGCAAAAGCGCGTACTCACCAAGCGTCACATAAGATTCCGCCATGGCTCCACTGACCCTGCCCAACGGTCGCGATGTCAGCCTGGAACGGCCGCTGATCATGGGCATCCTGAATGTGACGCCGGACAGTTTTTCTGACGGCGGGCACTGGGTCGATCCGCAGTCGGCAACTCGGCACGCGCTGGACATGGCCGAACAGGGCGCCGGGATCATCGACGTCGGTGGTGAATCGACGCGACCGGGGTCGCAACCGGTGGCCGATCGGGAGCAGTTGCGACGGGTGGTGCCGGTGATCGAACGGCTCGCGCACGCCCTGAGCCAAAACCACGGTGACGTCCCGATCAGCATCGACACATCGAGCTGCACCGTCGCCAAGGCGGCGCTCGAAGCGGGGGCGTCGATCCTCAATGACGTCTGCGCCGGGAGGTCCGATCCCGCGATGTTCGAACTGGCCGCCCGAAGCGCCGCTCCCATCGTCCTGATGCACATGCAGGGGTCACCCCGAACGATGCAGCAGGAACCGACGTACGTCGATGTCGTCAAAGAGGTGAAACATTTTCTTCGCCAGCGGGCGGACGAGGCCGTCGACGCGGGCGTGCGACCGGACCAGATCATCGTGGACCCGGGAATCGGCTTCGGCAAGACGCGCCACCACAACCTCGCACTCCTGGCGCACTTGGACCAGATCGTTGCGGGTGGATTTTCCGTCCTGCTGGGGACCAGTCGCAAGCGGTTCATGGGCGACCTGTGCATGGGCACGGACGGCACGGCGCCAAAGCCGAGCGAACTGGTTGAGGCGACATGTGCGACAACGACACTGGGCGTTGCCGCAGGCGTTGCCATCTTTCGCGTCCACGATGTCAAGGCGAACCGACACGCGGCCGATGTGGCATGGGCAATTCGTCGGGCCCGCACCGCGACCTGAGCAGCGCCCCTGCTGCTGTCACACAATTTCAGTGTCGGCGCAGACGCTACCCGCGGCTACTCGGCGGGTTTGGTCGTGGGCCCGTCCGGAGCGTCAGGAAGCTCGGCATCCGGCACATCCGGCACCGTCACGGTATTGCTGTCGTCACCGCAAGCACCCAACATCAAAGCTCAGGCCATGACGGAGGTAATCAAAACCGAACGAAACATGGGATCTCCTTTCGAATGTCGCGTCCTTCTAGAGCGATGGGCCCGAAAATGCGAGCACGGCTGGAGACCCGGTATTGGGCTGTCGGGGCACGGGCGGGTCAAATGGCCAGCGTCGCGCCACCCAGGGAAACGAGCACCGTTCCCGTCAATGAACTGGGTTCAGTCCAATCGGCCTGGTCATCGTCGTCCTGTATGGCGAACGACCCATAATCTCAACTTTCGTACGTGTAGTAGCCGGCTGTCGCGGCTGCCAGAGCCTGTGGCCCGCACCCCGGGTGAACCTCTTTCACACAAGTCACTTGGTTCTCAGACCTTGGACATGGCCCAGGCGGATATCGGAACCCATCAGCGCTGCCGGACCGGTCGATTCATAGATTAATCCTATTCGAGCTTACCGGACGCTGCGGCCGATTATTTGATCCAAGTTAGTTTATAGTAAAAGTTTATAACGTTGAACGCCTCCCCTGTATTCCTTCAAGCCGCGAACCGCGGATGTGCGATATCAATACTGGTAACGAGATCCACGGACGGGGATCATTGATGGGTCATCAATGATCGCCACGATCTGGGTGCATCTGCGACAATCCCGGGGTTGCGGTCAGGGTCGCGAATCGGAATTACCCGCTACTCCGCCAGGGAGCTATCCGATGGATCAACTAGACGCAATCGGCCGGACCGGCGCCAGGCCGGGGGTCACGGCCGGCAACGCAGTCGGCAACGCGAATCCGCTGGTCCCGTCGGCACGCGTGTCACCGCCCCGCAGCGCCGACCGCGCGGAGTTCTCCGACGCCGCCCAGCTTCTGAGTCGTCTAAAGGAGCTGCCCGACGTACGCAACGATCTGGTCGAGCGAGTCCGCGGAGAGATCGCCACGGGTACGTATCTTACGGACGCGAAACTTCGGCAGGCGATTGATGAGATGTTAGAGGACATCTGATCCGCAACCCGCGGCAGTCTCAAGTCAAAAGTCAAAAGTCGCAAGTCAAGGAGCCGGACGATATGGCCCGCAGCGTGTTGCGAGTCTGCGGTCGCCGTTTGCGCGCCGCAGAATGGGCCGCCTCCTTGACTTGCGGCCTTCAGACTTGCGACTTGCGACTCGCTGAAACGTTCACGCGGCGAATCGCCGCGCGATTGTTTCAGAGCCACACGCGGCCCCAACCACATCGGGGTGAAATTGCCGGCCGCGCTGCGCACGCAGCTCGTTGAGGCTGCTGGCCACCGACCTGGCAGGACAGTAGGGCCGTTCGCTGAGCTATGGTGACCAGGGCGTCTGCGGCACATAGGATCGAGGCTCCGATTGGGATCGGTTCCTCGTTCGGCGCGTCGACCCGGCGGCTGCCGGCGCGGGTGGGGGCCGCGTCGAACCGACGATGGTGATGACGGATGCAGGATGTGGCGTCGCGATCGAGTCCCAGCCGCCGGGCGATCAAGACGCCGTATTCTTCGTGGCGCTCCATGAGGCGCCACTCGTCGGCCGACAGGCCCGCCGGCTTGGCGAGAAGGGTCTCAGGGATCATGCACTTGCCAATGTCATGCAGCAAGCCTGCGATTCTCGTTATTTCGAGGTCTTTTCGTGGCAGCTTCATCACTTGGCCAATGTGATGGGCCATCTCGCTGACACGCTCGCAGTGGTCGGTCAGGTGCTCCCACTGAACCGGACCGAGGTGGTCCCGCGAACGCCGCAGCAGGTGCCTGCGGCGCCGTTCGATGTCGCCCTGTCGGCAGTTGGTGAGTCCGCGCAGATGGCTGACCAAAAGGCGGGCCAGGGCGGGGGGGGGCGTGCCTCTCGGCCGTGGGCATTCTGATCGGCACCGGGCTGGATCATGGCGTGGGCACCCACGGGTAGTCTGGCAGCACACAGGCGGCGGCAATGATTGGTTCGGCCAGCGTGTCGCCGGGCTTCAGCGCCGACCGAGCCCAATTCCACAATGGTTGGCGCGTGACGGGCCATATCTCTCGCAGGCGAGCCAGGCAGCAGCACCCGTACGTTCGGCCCGATCGGGGCGACAGCCGCATTCGCCCCAGCCGTAGCGACCGGCGGGCCGGAGGTCTTGTGTGTAAGGGTCGTGGTGACTGCGACGCTCAAACCGCTGCACCGATGAGTTAGGGCTACGAAAAACCCCGGGCGTGTGGGGAATTGCCCGGGGCGGATTCCTCGGACGTAGGGGGGTCGTCCGAGGAGATAGCAGGGTTGTCAAAGGGTAGTCTCCACCCGCAACGCAGACAACGCCGGGCACACCACTTGCCACGGTTTCCCCGCAGATGCCACCCAATTAGCCTCTCCCACACCCACACCCCGGACACCGAGGTGATCTAGGCGCCGGGGAACAGGTCTCAGCCGCACCTGACCGATTGGTCGTCTTCCTTTGTCTGAGCGTACTTAAGTCCGGCCCCCAATGGGCAAGACCGGGTGTTTAGTGTATAAGATGCTTTAAAAGATAGTTTTACGATCACAGGCGTGCGGGTCGCATCGCACGGGATAGGGGTTCTGGAAGCGATAGCCGCGGTGGGCAGTAACTATCCCCATTTATGGGTGTCCTATAGTTGGAGAGCCGGTTCCGGGAATTTCATCCGGCGGGAAGCGGAGCCCGCCTCCAGTGATCAACCATGCGCATTGGTCCACACGCCATTCGATTTCTTCCCGTCTTTTCGCTTCTGATCGGCGCCTCTGCGGCCCGGGCGACGGATATCGACGGTCTCGTCGTGCAGTTGAGTTCCAAGAATGCGGAAACGAGGCTCGAGGCGACTCGAACTTTGAGCCGGTTGAAGCCCGTGCCGATCTCGGCTCTGCCGCGGCTGATTGTCAATCTCAAGGCCACGCGGCTGGAATCCGAGCAACTGGCCATCGTCGATGCGATCGGACGGTTAGGCGCCGATGCCGAGGACGCGGTGCCGACACTGCTGGAGGTCTTTTCGAAGGCCCCGGACACCCGCCTGGCGTGGGCGATTCTTGACACGGTCGAGCGGATCGGTGAGCCGGCGGTTCCCCCTCTGATATTGGGGCTGCGACAGCGCAAGGAGGCCGTCCGACTCGCCGCGGCTCGATCGCTGAATCGGCTCGGCCCGCGCTCGTCGGCCGCCGTTCCCAATCTGATCGCGGCGCTGCGCGACACGCGTGCTTACACCGACGCGCGGGCCGAAATCGTCGCTGCCCTGGGGGCGATCGGGCCCGAGGCGAAAGCCGCAGTGGAAGAGCTGATCGGGTTGTTGCGCGGGCAGCGCCTCGAACTGAAAGTCGCGGCGGCCGAAGCCCTCGGGCGCATAGGGCCGGAGGCTGCGCCGGCGGTGTCGGATCTGCTGGCCATACTCGAGCATGGGCCCGAGCCGCTGAAGGTGGAGGCTGTTCTGGCACTGGGGGAAATCGGGCCGGTGTGGCCGCAGGTCGTTACCGCACTCATTGCGACGCTGGAGTCGGACAGCGACCGCTTGCGCGATGCGGCGGCTCGGGCCGCGGCGAGTCTCGGACCGGCCGCCTCCGACGCGGTGCCCGTACTGATCGAGGCGCTTTCGAAACAGCAGCAACACCAGTTGACGGTCGAGGCGCTTGCCGCGATCGGCGCGCCGGCCGTCGCGGACCTCGGTAACGCACTGGGGCGCGACGACGGGCAGATCCGCCGTGGTGCGGCCCTGGCACTGAAACAGATCGGCGCCGACGCCACCGCCGCGGTACCGCAGCTCAGTGCCGCATTGGCGGACTCGGATCGCTATTTCGCTCGCGACTGTGCCGAGGCGCTGGCAGTGATCGGTCCCGAGGCTCGCGCGAGCGTCCCCGATCTGGTCGCGGCCATGGGCGACTCGGACGAGAAGACACTGCATCGCTTTCATCACGCGCTGAGATTGATTGGTCCCGCCGCGCCCGACGCGGTGCCGGCGTTGCTGGAAAATGTCGGCCACGAGGAGGCGAAGGTTCGCCAGTTCGCCGTCTGGTCATTGGGAAGGATAGGCCCCGCCGCAGCCGCGGCGCGTTCGGCGCTGGTCGCGGCGTTTGAAGATCAGGAGATTTACGTGCGGGTCTGGGCCGCTTGGGCCCTGGGAAGGATCGGTGGCCTCCCGGCTGAAAGGAGCCTGGGCGTGGTACTGGCAGGCCTGCGCAGTCGCGAAGCCGACACCCGCGCCGCGGCGGCCGAGACGCTGGGCCGCCTCGGGCCCGGTGCGGCCCCCGCCGTGGCGCCGTTGATTCAATCGCTGCGCGATCGTCACGAAGGCGTACGGATGTGGGCGGCGTGGTCGTTGGGACAGATCGGGCACGACGCATCGTCCGCCATCGGCCCCCTGACCGAGTTGCGTGGCGACCGCAGTGCGCAGGTGCGCATTTGGGCACAAAGGGCGCTGGAGCGAATAAAGAGGGACAGGCAGGCAGGGGATTAGCGATGGAGCGACGGAGCGACGAAGGGGGAACCAGGAGTATTCCAACCGGACCGCCTCTGTGATGTGCGGATAGTTAATCGATTCACAGGACTCTCCAATCGAAGAGGACGGACGCCCAGACCACACTCCTTCGTCGCTCCGTCGCTTCCCTCCCCCTCCGTGCCTTCTTCCTTACCATCGCGCGCCTGATTTCTTGCCATCACTGCCCTTTTCGGAATCAATCGCCGCCGCCGCGGTCTTGATCGCATCGGTGAGTTCCTGGTATGCATGCGTGCCTTTATCGCCGTAGCTCTTGCGGGTCTTCAGTTCGCGCATGGCGCCCTGGAGATACGCCTCGCCCAGATACTCTCGTGCCTCGGGGAACTGCGGGCGTTTTCTCAATGCCTTGTGGTAGTAGTTCAGGGCATCGTCGATTTTGCCGGTCTTGCGCAGGCTGTAGGCAAGCATGTTGAGGATATCGGCGTCGCTGCGCTTGCGGGCGTAGGCCTTGCGAAACGATTTCAGCGCCGACTCGAAGTCGCGGCGCTCTACGGCCTCCATGCCCTCGCGATACGCAGCCGCCGCACGGCCTGCCGCGCTGACCGTCTTCGATTCGCGGTTCTTCGGTTTTGGTTTCGAACTCGCGGCCCCGAAGACGGCGGCGGAAGCCGCAAGAACCAGAAGCGATATTGTGGCAGTCGTGAGCAGTCGGGACCTCATGGCGCGTTCTCCTGTGCGGCTCTGTAACTGTGCGATAATCGTAGACCGTTTTCACTTCGGAGGTAGATCTTGAAGCGGGTGCTCGAACCCGAGGTGATGGACGGTCCGCGGGAGGCCGCCGAATACGATGCGATGGATCACCGCGAGGCGAATGAGGCGTTTGTCCGCCGCCTCGTCGAACTGGGCGCCTCGGGCCGGATGCTTGACGTCGGGACCGGACCTGGCCACATCCCGCCGATGGTCTGCCGAACCCTTCCGGGCAGCCGTGTGCAGGGGGTGGACCGGTCGTGCGCCATGCTTGTAATCGCACGTTGCCACGCTACGGACGCAGGTCACCATGCCCACATTTCCTGTCAACGCGCCGATGCCCGGCACTTGCCGTTCAGCAACGGAACCTTCGACGCTGTATTCAGCAACACGATTCTGCACCACCTTGCCGATCCGAGGCCGTTCCTGCTCGAGGTGTGGCGCGTCGTCCGCCCCGGCGGGGCGGTGTTGATCCGAGACTTGTTTCGTCCGGCGACGCACGAGCACGCCGACCAACTGGTCAGGCAGTACGCCGCTGGCGCCACGGAGCCGCAGCGATCCATGTTTTTCGCAAGCCTCTGCGCCGCCTTCACGCCGCAGGAGCTTCGCGGCCTGCTGAGCGACCTGGACCTGCGCGAGCTGGGTGTCGTGATCGACAGCGACAGGCATGTGTCGATTCAGAAGGCGCGAACGCTGTAGTTGCACCCAGCAATGACTGCTCCCAATCCGTACCATCCGTTCGTCGCCTCATCGCCTTATCGCTTCTGCTCACTTACTTCGCCGCTCGGACAACCAGGCGCCATTCGGCGGCCTGGGTTTCCATCGCGGTGCCTTCGAGCATCATCTGGATCCGGGGCGTCAGGTGGGCGAATCGCCAGCCGCTGTTCGTGCGCAGCGGGACGTTTCTGTCGTCGAGGAATTCGAAACGGTACTGGATATTAAGGCCGTATTTGTCGTGAATCGATCGCACCAGGACGGTCACGTGCATCGGGCGATCCGCCGTGTCCGGATCCACCACCGGAGGCGTGAAGGCCAGGGCCTCCTGCAGCCCGGACTGCACGGCAATCTGCGGATAGTCTTCCAGCAGCAGCATGTCCAGGCGGCCGCTGGCCGGTGCCTTGATCATGTCCTGCTGGCAGCCGGCCGCAAGCGCGACGGTCAGCGCCAGTGCCGCAGCCCATCGGTTCATGTGGTTGTGTGTCATCGTGGATCCTTTCGAATCAAGGGACATCAGTTCAGTGGTTGCAATTCAAATTGAGCGGGCGGACCATTCGTCGTCGTTCACGTTGCGTCAGCGCCGCTCGACGTTTCCGGTGGTCCGGCGCAGTTGCTCGGCTAGGTTGCGCACCGGCGTGCTGCGCGGTTCGTAGGCCGGATGCCGTTGGCAGAAGATTCGCGCGAACCCCGCCGTCCCCGCGTAGGGAGCGACCAGCGAATCGCCGCCCTCCAGCAGGTGTCGTGCGGGCTGAGACTGGGGCGTTTCGGCTCGGGTGCGGATGCCCTCCAGTTGATAGAGTTCTTCCAACTGTCCCAGCGTCATGTGGCCCAGGAAACCCGCGTCCTGATAGCGCTTCAATACGTGGTGGCTGGGCGGCCGCACACAAGCGCCACCGAGAATGTAGGGCAGGTCCGCGGAGACTGCCGTCGGCGCCGACTCGTTCGTGTAATAGATCCTTCCCGAATCGGCCCACGGTGGCGCCGCGGCCCCGACCGACACCAGGCGCACGTAGCGAAGAAGCGGCTTGTGTCCGGGGGGCGGCGGCTCGATTCCAGTCAGGATCATCCGGCTGGATCGTGCGCCCTCGACCTCCAGACTGATCGTCGTTGAAGCGCTGATGATTCGGACCGGTGCGACGTAGATGCGCTGCGGAAGCAGTTCGCAATGGCGCGTGTCGGCGTGCGCGCCGGCCTTGGCCAGAAGGCCGGCGAGCAGCATGCCCATGCCGGCGTAGGTGGCATCTTCGTTGCGGCGATGTCCGCCGTGTGTGGTCACGGCGGCGCCCGCAATCAGCAGCGCCGTGCCGATGTGGCTCTTGGCGATGCGCACGCCCTCGAGGCTATGCCACATGTGATCGCGGGCCATCGTGTTCACGTCGCACACGGCCGCGAAGGCTTCTTTGTCGCCGCGATCGCTCGTGGCGACGATCAGCCGCCGCCCATCACTGGGTGTTGCGGGCACGAACCGAGCGATCGCCGCGTCCGGGCCGGTACCGATCTTGGTCGGACCGCGGCCGTAGTCGACCAGAAGAATCACGTTCTCATCGCCGGCCCCGATACGGTCAACGCACGACTGCAGGGTCGGGTTCAGCCGTGCAACCTTGTTCAGGTGATCAGACGCCTCCTTGCGGCGGTCCAGCATCGTGCTGGCGATCCCGTGCATGAGGTAGCCGAGTGCGAAGTTTGATTCGACGGCGCGGTAACCGTGACCGAGGTATTCCTCATCACGCACGGCCTCATCGACGAGGTACTGCTGCGACTTTCGGTGACCCGACTGGTTCTCGCCGAAGTCGCGCAGATAGAACAACGAATTGTCCGCGGCGGCCCGCGCGTTGCCCCACTGACCCTGCTGCGCGTAGTGCACCGCGGCGTAATGGAAGGCCAGCGCCTGTTCGAACGGCTCGCCCTTCCAGGTCTTGACCCCTTCGTTGATCACGACCGACGTGATGGTCTTGTCGGCGTTGATGCCGTGCGTGCGCAGGACGTCGAAGAGCTCCTCGAACACCAGGTCGCCGTGCTGCCCGTAACCGTCAGCAAGCGTCGCCAATGCGAGGCTCATGCGGTCCAGGACGTAAGTGCGGTCGAGCTTGCGGCCGCGGCCGGTTGCGGGTTGTTGGCTGACCCGCTCGGTCAGCGCGACCCGGACACGGCCGTGATCCCCGGCCGCGACGGCCCGGGCGATCCAGGCTTCCTGCGGCGCGCGGCATCCGGCCGTGGCAGCCGCGATCGATAAAGCGATGGCGGCCGGCCGATGCCATGTGATGGTGCCGCGTGCCACCGGCGGACTCCTCTGGTCAATCGATCATCAGGCCACGGGCCTGCCGCGTGAAGGAAAATTCGTCGACCCACACCAGGGCGCGCGTGCGCACGTCAGTGATGCGGAACTCCAGGTAATAGGTGTCGGCGCGCAGATCGGTTGTACGGCCGCCGCGGCTGGTGCCCGCACGACGTAGCGATCTGAACGTCGCGGCCATCGCGTGCGTCGGCGCCTCGTCGGTGCCGAGGTCGTCGACGAAGCCTGCCTGGCGCAGCGTTTCGTAGCGCTGCGGCGTGATCTGGAATGCGATGTTCTTCGTTCTGGAAAACTCCATTAGTGGCATCGCACCGCGCACCCGGGCCATGACCATCCATTGTTCGGCCTCGGTGACAATGTCGCTCGAGAGGTTTTCCACCTTGTCGATCACGATCCG
>Ga0310125_10001056_pt1 | contig 13659 bp, 12 predicted proteins | sample CB11b_Tmax_Bot8__FD_203508 | JGI IMG/M metagenome (GOLD analysis project Ga0310125, IMG submission 203508) | Marine microbial communities from Western Arctic Ocean, Canada - CB11b_Tmax_Bot8 | ecosystem: Environmental > Aquatic > Marine > Oceanic | place: Canada: Western Arctic Ocean | collected... | reverse complement strand
GCCTCGACCAGCCGACGTGCCTGCAGACAGCGACCGCCGATCTTCGTCCGACCGTAGTCGTCCAGCAGCGATGCCGGTTCGCTGGCCAGGTCAAAGGCCTCGCGGACCTTCGCCGAAAGCAGCATGTTCAACGCGTTGCCGTAGTGACCCTCGATCGCCGCCAGCCGCGGGTCCGACTCGGCTGCACGAGCCGTCTGCTTGAGCCCCTCGAGGAGCCCGACGCGGCGGCCCAGACGACCTCGGCTCAAACCGCTGGGGTAGACCAGCTCGCGGGGACTCAGGTCCTCGCTGATCTCCGCAGGCGGATTGTCCAGCTTCTTGCCCACCGTGAAATCCGGCTGCTCGGGACGACCACCCACGCAGAACGGCGAGAACTGGTTGCCCAGCCAGCCGCCGACGAAGAGGTTGTGAGGCGGAGGGCCGGGGCGGGTGATGCCGGGGACCGCGATGTAGCCGGGAAGACCGTTCCGGGAACCGTACAGGTGAGACACGATCGCACCGATGTTCGGCTCGCTGAACAACTGGGTGCGGTTCACCTTGCGGCCCGAGAGCGTGTAGACCTGGCTCAGCAGGTGGTCGTTGCTGTCGTGTGAAAAACTGCGGACCACCGCCAGGCGATCGGCCACCTCGGCCAACCGCGGTAGAGTCTCGCAGAACTGCACGCCCGGCAACCGGGTCCCGATCGCCGTCAACTCGCCCCGAACCTCCTCGGGGGCCTCCGGCTTCGGATCAAAAGAATCGATGTGAGTCATCCCGCCGCCGACCCACAGGTAGATCACCGACTTGGCTCGGGCCGCGTGGTCTTCCTGGGCGTGAGTCGATTCCAGACCCAGGCCGGCCAGGACCGAGGCCGACACGCCCAGCGCACCGGCCTGGAGCACATCGCGACGTGGCCACTCCCGAGACGAAACAGAGAGGTTGGGGATCGGATCATTCATGACTCGTACCATTATGCCGCCAGGCTCACCCCGGGGAAAGTGGAGTCCGCCGCGCCAATGCTCTAGCATACCTCACATGAAGATCACAGAAGTCATCTGCCAGGTGTTGCGAGTCGAATCGGTCGAAGAAAAGACCGCCAGCTGCCAGGACGTGGCCCTGGTGAGAATCCGCAGCGATTCGGGGTTGGAAGGGATCGGCGAGGCCGATGCGTCGCCCGAAGTGGTCCAGGCGGTCATCGACGCACCCTTCAGCCACAACATCGCCTGCGGGCTCCGAGAACTGCTCGTCGGTGAAGATCCCCTGGCGATCCGGAGGAACTGGAACCGCATGTATCGCGGCTCGATGTACTTCGGCCGCACCGGCGTCACGATCGCTGCCATGGCCGCCGTCGACATGGCACTCTGGGACCTCGCCGGAAAACACTACGAGGCACCGATCCACCAACTGCTCGGTGGCAAACAACACGACACCATCCGCGCCTACGCCTCGATCCTCTTCGGAAACAACGGAGCAGAAACCGCCGAGATCGGGCAGCGGTGGGTCGAGGCGGGATACTCGGCGGTCAAGTTCGGCTGGGAACCGATGGGGCAGACCGAAGCACTCGACATCGAACTCGTAGAGGGGGCCCGCCAGGGGCTGGGCCCGGAGGCCTCGCTGCTGGTCGACGCCGGCTGCGTCTGGGACGCCAGGACCGCGCTGCGACGAGCGGTGGCCTTTGACGAATTCGGAGTCGAGTGGCTCGAAGAACCTCTGCACCAGGCCGATGTCGACGGGTACGCCTGGCTGCGAGATCGCTCGCCGTTGCCGATCGCCGCGGGCGAAGGCGAGTGTGGCCGAGAAAGTTTTCGGGCACTGATCGATCGACACGCGCTGGACGTCTACCAGGTCGATCTCTCCCGAAATGGATTCACCGACGCCGCCTACATCAGGGATCGGGTCGAGGAGATCGGGGCGCGGCTGTGCAACCACTGCTACACCAGCCCAATCACCGTCGCCGCCAGCGCACACTGGCTCTCGACCTGCCGCGACGCCTTCCTGCTCGAAGACTGCGTCGAAGACGAACCGCTCCGCAATGAATTGACCCTCGAACGGGTCCAGGCCGTCGACGGAACCATCACCGTCCCCGATGGACCCGGACTCGGCGTGACGCTCAATGAAGACTTCGTCGCCGCACACCTGGTCAGCGAGTCACGCTAGGCACTCAACTCAACCGCCACCGCGGTCCAGGAATCACCCGATGAGTGACCCCGACAGAGGACTCCACGCTCTCAAGGGACAGGTCGTCGTGATCGACCTCGATGCCGCCTACGTCTACGCCGGGACACTGGCCGACTTCGACGCTCACCACCTCGTGCTCGAACACGCCGACGTCCATGACCTCCGCGACGCGGCCACCACACGCGAACTGTATGTGCTCGAAACCCAGTTGCACGGAGTGCGAGCCAACCGCAAGAACGTGCTCGTCCGTCGCGAACAGGTGGTCAGCATCTCGGCACTCGATGACGTGATCGAGTAGCCCGCCCCGGTACCGCATGCTCGGGTACCGGAATCCTCAACCGAACAACTTCGGCCATACCTCCAGCTCAACCGCCTTGTAGCTGAAGTAGCCGAAGAAGAGGATCGCCCAGCCGATGGCCAGCATCCGCAGCCAGCTCATCCGCAGCCGACTCGGCAGGACCCGACCGTTGAGATACAGCAGCAGCATCGAGTAGACAAACATCACGAAACCGTTCATCGCCGCGGAGGTGACCAGCAGGAACAGCGGCTTGTCGAAACCGATCAGGAGAATCACCGTACCCAGCAGGATCTCGCCCCACAGGAACAGGTAGTACAGCTTCGAGAGCGACCAGCTGTCGTTGTCTCGCAGGTAGTTGACCTTGACGATATCCGTCGAAATCCGCGCCGTGGCGTCCAGCACACCCAGCTCGGTCGTCAGCAGCACCGCCACGCCCATCACCAGGAACCCCAGCTTCAACAGGCCGCCGCCGGTGGGGTGATTGCCAATCACGGTTGCCTGGCCCCAGACAAAGTCGAGCCCCGAGCCGTACTTTTCCATTCCTGCCTTGAGCGTCCCGTCGGTGTCGTAGAAGACCGAGTAGGTCAACAGCGACATCAGGCACAGGCAGACCACGCAGGCCACGAAGAACGACAGCACGTGCTCGGTGTTGGCCGACCGCCACCAGCCCTGCCACCGACGCCGATTCTCGTCGCTTTCGGGGAACAGGAAACCGGTCCCGGAAATCGCCTCCTCCTGGCCGGTCAGCGGGCTGGTGATCCGGCCGATGAACTGGCCCATACCGAAACCCTTGTCCTTGATGAAATTGCTCTGGCCCAGGTTGGTCGAACCGCCCGCACCGGCAAATGCCAGTGCCCCCAGCAGGCTGACAAACGTCAGGCCCGTCGCATCCAGGTCGGGGATCTGGCCCACGCTGAGGATGCCGGTGCACATGGCGGACACCGCGTCGCCACGGATCAACACCACACCCAGCCCGATCACGATCACCACGATCATCGCCACCAGCACCATCTGGATCCGCTCAACCGTGTTGTAGACCACCGGACCGGCCGTCAACGCGATCCCCACCAGCCACAGGCCCGCGATCCCCAACGCCGGCACATACCGGGCCTCGAACGTGACCAGGCCCGTCTCGGGATCGACCACCTCGGTGGCTCCCAGGAAGGCCCAGCTGAGCATCTGGCCGGCACCGGTGGCCCAGCCCGGCCAAGCCCACGGCAGGATGTTCAGGATCAGAAAGACCCAGGCCCAGTTTCGGTTGATGCGACAGAACCCCGTGATCGCACTCTCGCCGGTCGCCAACGTGTACCGCTCAATTTCCATGTTCAGGAAATACTGGGTGATCACACCCAGCATGCAGGCCCAGAAGAACAGGAACCCGGCCTTGTAGGTGATGTAGGGCCAGAGCACAAATTCGCCCGAACCCAGGGCCAGGCCGGCCAGCATGATGCTGGGACCCACCATCTTCTTCCACGAGATCGGCTCGGGCAGATCTCGCCACTGCAGAGCCGGCAAACGCCCGCAGGGGATCGTCTCGTTGGGCACCAGTTCCCGCGCCGGGGGATCACCGGGCGTCATCTCGTCGGACATCAACTTCCTCTTCCGCTCCCGGTTGCTTCACCAACCCCATTCCCTTCCGGCACCTCGACATCGTGTCACCTCACCCGGTCTGCGGCAACTCCATCAACTCGCCAAATCGCTCCAGGACCCTCTGGTGCAACAGCCGAGCCTCCTCGCCGTCGATTTCACCGGTGCGGACCAGGTCAAAAGCAATCGTACGCGTCTCCTCGAGCAGCTCTCGATCGGCAACCAGGTCGGCCACCCGCAGAGGCAACTCGCCATGCTGACGCACTCCCAGAACGTCGCCGGGGCCCCTCAGCAGGAAATCGGCCTCCGCCACCGCGAACCCATCGGCGTTCTGGTCGAGCACCTCCAACCGCGCCGCAGCCGATTCGTCCTGCCGACCAGCCAGCAGGAAGCAGTAGCCCTGGTAACTGCCGCGGCCGATGCGGCCTCGCAACTGGTGCAATTGGCTGAGACCAAATCGCTCGGCCTGGTGCACCACCATCAGGGTGGCGTTGGGCACGTCGACCCCGACCTCGACCACCGTCGTCGCCACCAGCACCCGGGTGCCTCCGTCGCGGAAGTCCTGCATCGCACGAGCCTTGTCGTCGGCGTCGAGTCGACCGTGGACCAGGCCGACCGCAATCCCCGACAACTCGTTCGCTCGCAACCGCTCCCAGGTCTGCTCCACACCCATCCCCTCACCCGTCTCATCCCCCGCATCGATCCTCGGGCAAACCACGAACGCCTGCCGACCCGCCATAACCTGCTCGCGAACGAACTCCCAGGCCTTCTCTCGAGTCGCCTCGTCCCAAACCACGCTGGTCACCACCGGTTGCCGACCCGGTGGCAGGTCGTCGATCACCGTGACATCGAGGTCGCCGAACTGGGTCAGGCAGAGACTGCGAGGGATCGGAGTGGCGGTCATGACCAACACATGAGGAGCCTGCTGTGAGTCCTCGTCGGCAAACCGAGATCTCTGCAGGACTCCAAACTTGTGCTGCTCGTCGATCACCGCCAGCCCCAACGCAGCGAACTCGACGTCCTGCTGGATCACCGCATGAGTGCCCACGACCAGAGCGACTTCACCGGAACCGATCCGGGCCAGCGTCTCGCGGCGCCTGGACGCCGTCAGGTTCCCGGTCAACAGGACCCGCTCGACCCGGCTGCCACGAAGCAACTCCTCGATCGTCTGCCAGTGCTGACGCGCCAGCAGTTCTGTCGGAGCCATCAGCACCGCCTGGTGACCCGCGGCGACAGCCACCAGCATCGCGTACAACGCCACCGCCGTCTTGCCCGCGCCGACGTCGGCCTGCAGCAACCTGTGCATCGCATGATCCAACGCCATGTCCGCGGCAATCTCCTCGACCGCCAGGTCCTGCCCCGAGGTCAACTCGAAGGGAAACCGACGCCGGATTCTCGAATCGATCTTGGGCGTGACCGGAAGCCTCGACGCACGCCCGCTCGCCTGCCACGCGCGACGCCGCAAGGCCAGCCCCAGCAGGAACTCGAGCAGGTCGTCGAAGATCAGCCGCCGCCGCGCAGCCTCGTACGCCTCGACTGACCCGGGACGATGGACACCCGCCAGGGCATCGGCCAGACCCACCACGTCAAAGCGAACCTGCCAACCCTCGGGCAACGGATCGCTGACGTGCTCGATGAATCGATCGGCCGCCTCGCGAGTCATGCCACGCATCGACTCCATCGTGATGCCGTCGGTCAGAGCGTACTTGGGAAGCAGGCCGCCGTGGGCCTCGAGATCGTCGGCGTCGATCACCTGCAGCCGCGGATGAGTCATCTCCCAACGACCCGCCCGTCGCTTGGGCTTGCCCGAAAACAAGACCGCGCTGCCGTGCTGCACACGGCCCAGTATCCAGCTCTGGTTGAACCAGGTCGCCTTCAGGAACCCGTCGCCGCTGTCGATCGTGACCGACGACATCCGGCGACCACCCGAGATCCTGCGGTCGTCCAGCTCGACCACCTCGCCGCGGACCGTCTGCAGGATCTCCGGTTCCAACTCGCCCACACGTCGCACCTCACTCAGATCGACGAGGTCTCGAGGCAGATGCCACAACAGGTCCTCGACCGTCTCGATCCCCAAACGAGACAGGCTCTCGGCTCGCACCGGACCCACGCCGGGAAGGAATCTGGCCAGGGTCTGAAGAGGCAACTCGTCCATGATCTCTCATGATATCCCAAGATCTCTCATGACAGGGCCTGCGAGTGGCTCGCTATCGTAACGAGTTGACTCGACTGAGGTCTTACACCGCGTCGCACCAGCCATGACACTCGAGATCGATCCCCCCACGGCCTCGAGACAAGTCCCACGCAGCATGAACACCGACCTCATCAGCGACACACTGCGATCGGTCGGGACCATCATCGTGGTGACTCTGATCGGATCAGTGCTCGGGCTGCTCTTCGGCTGCGTGCTGGGCCTGCTGACACCCGACCTGTTCCGAGCCCTCTTCGGAGCCCGACACGTGGTGGTCCCCAATGGCGGACCGGTGATCTCTGCCGAGAGCCACCCGCTGGACCCGCTGTAGATCGGCATCGGCTTGGGCCTGATCAACGGAGCGATCATGGGATTCATCGCCCGGCTCATCACCGTCATCGCCTCGGCCTGGCTCCGCGTTCGCCGCAATGCCGCCGAGTCTGGATGATCTGGATGATCTGGATGATCTGGATGATCTGGATGATCTGGATGATCTGGATGATCTGGATGATCTGGATGATCTGGATGATCTGGATGATCCGATTTGCTCAGGCGTCGAACGAGTGCGAGGCCGCCACGGCCAGCTCGTCGCACCGCTCGTTCTCGGCATGACCGCTGTGGCCCTTGACCACGCGGAAACTGACATCGTGATGCACGAGCAACTCGTCGAGTGCCTGCCACAACTCGACATTCTTGACCGGCTTGAAACTCCGACCCTCACGCCGTCGCCACCCGTTGGCCTTCCAGCCCTTCATCCACTCCGATGCACCCTTGGCCACGTAGACACTGTCGGTGACCACCTCGACCTCCGAGACCCGGGTCAACGCCCGCAGACCCTCGATCACCGCCTGCAACTCCATCCGGTTGTTCGTCGTCGCTTCCTCGCCACCAGAGACTTCCTTCTCGGAACCGCTGGCCGGATGCCTCAGCACAAACGCCCAGCCACCGGGGCCGGGATTGCCGCGGCAGGCACCGTCGGTGAACAACTCGACCCGCGACATCGGCTCACTCGCACCGCAGACTGGCTCACAACTCGGCCAGGATCCCGCGATCCCAACCCCCTCAACTCCACCACCCAGACCGCTCTACCGCTCGCGGTAGACGATCCGGCCGCGGTTGAGATCGTAGGGGGAAATCTCGACGATCACTCGGTCGCCGGGCACGATCCGGATAAAGTGCTTGCGCATCTTGCCGGCCACATGGCACATCACCATGTGGTCGTTGTCCAGCTTGACACGGAACTGCGTGTTGGCCAAAGCCTCGGTCACGTTGCCTTCAGCTTCGATGGCCTCTTCTTTGGCCATGGGCGATCCATCCTCGCAGGGTGTGGGAGTCTCTCTAATGAAGAGGAGGATTATATCAGTGGCAGCACTTGGCAACCAACACCAGAGTGCCCCAAAGACGGCCCGTTGAGCCGACCGCGAGAGCGGACTAGGATGAGCCGGGACGCGAACGGGTGCGATGGAGTGAAACGGGGTGGAGCCGACATGACGCAATTCAGAACCGGAGTCCCACGGCGATGAGCCACTGCCTGGTCGCCCTGGGAGGCAACATCGGAGATGTCGCGGACACGTTCGCCGCGGCGCTGGACCTGCTGCAGGACCACCCCGACATCGATATCGTCCGGGTCAGCCGCTGCTTCGTTACCGAGCCGGTCGGAGCCGACGCCGGCGACACCTACCTGAATGCCGCCGCCGCACTCGAGACCTCCCTCGACCCCGCCGGACTGCTCGAAACCACCAAGTCCGTCGAAGCCGAACTGGGACGCCAGCAAGACCACGCCTCGTGGGAACCCCGCACCGTCGATCTCGACCTCGTCACCTGCGGAAACCAGGTGCTCGAGAGCGATCGGCTGCGAGTGCCCCACCCGGGCTGCTGGTACCGACGCTTTGTGCTCGATCCCCTCTGCCGGATCGCCGGCTCGACCCAACACCCACCCACCGGACTCACCTTCGACCAACTCCGACTCAGACTCCTGGTCCGACCCCTGCCCGTCTGGCTCGATCTCGAAGACCGCGAACAGCAGATCGCCGAGTTGGGAGAGCGGTTTCCCCAGGTCGAGTGGGTGGATGGCCCCGAGGCGGTTGCCGAGGCGGGGTTGGCTCTGCCGGGCAACCCCGCTCCGCCCGACTCGCTCGTCGATGTGCTCACCGCAGCCACCGGTGCCGTCGAACTGGCCGGAGACATCCCAGGATGGCCCGAGACGTAACAGCCCCCAGGGACTGGCTCCACAGGTGCCTGTCCCCCCCTCGACCCTCAAGCTACTTCACGCGGACCTGGGTCGAGAAGCCATAGCGGAGGTCTCCGGCGGTGTAGATCAGGTGGCCATAAAGCACCACATGGCCGCCGGGTTCCAGTTGCACGTCACCGTACAACACGTCGCCGTCACGCTGCATCTGGGTCATCGTGAACTTCGACTTGCGGAAATCGAGTGTCTTGCTGCGGGCCGACCAGAGTTGACCGGCGACCGGTTCGGGCTTCGACCTGATCTCCAGACGCAGGCCGCCCAGCTGGTCCTCGTGCTTCCAGCTGATCACCGGCATCTCGCGACCCGAGGCAATCGATCGGAAGAACAGGCCCAGGGTCGCGATCAACTGACGCTCGCCACCCTCGAGACCATGGCCGGCATTGGGAATGTACAGGGCGTACTTTTGACCGATCAGGTCCTTCCAGTAGTTGTTCAACGCATCGACACACCAGTAGGGGTCGTTGGTGCCATTGACGATCAGCTTGGGCTGAGTCAATCGGTCGAGGTACGCGTGGGGATCGACCCAGCCCCACAGGCCCAACTTGGGCTGCTTCTGCAGCAGGTCGATCAGGCCCTTGCTCGTGTAGTCGCGGATCTGGTCGCTGTACTTGCCCCACTGCTTCTTCTGGTGCTTCATCTGCACCGAAAAGTTCAGCGTGTCGATCACCAGCGGAGCCAGCCCGACCACACGCTTGTCGACGGCCGCCGTCAACCACGTGGTCCAGCCACGCTTCGAGGCGCCCGTGACCACGAACCGCTTGACCTCGGTCTTCCACTTGCTCGAGGCCACCTCCTGCACGGCGTCCATCGCCCGCACCGCACTCTTGACCATCGGGAACAACAGCGGCCAGCTGCGGTCCTTGGTCTTCAGGTGACGCAAAAAGGTCTCGCTGATCAGATCATCCTCGACCCGTCCGCCCAGCAAAGGCTGGTTGGGGACCTGGTAGAGGACCGCGACCCGGGCCGAGCAGTACCGCGCCAGGCGTCCGTACCGACGCAAGTCGCCCTCGGACGGCTCACGACCCGTCGAACCTCCGGTAATGAACAACAGGACCTGGTCGCCGTGAGTGATCCGGCGGGGCTCGACCACCAGCAATCGGTGCTTCCAGGTGATGCCCTGCCAGGTCTGGGAGACCAGCATCAGCCGATGGACCCGGCCTCCCTCGACGTCGTCAGACTTCTCGAGCGTCCAGGAGTAGGACGTGTCCGGTGCGGCCACGTACTCGTCCAGGGCCGTCTTCTTCTCGGCAGCCTGCACGAGGGTTGTGATCGAGACGATCGCCAGCAGGAACCACGACACCGTCGGAGCCGCTCGCCACGAAATGGTCCGCATTTGAAGAACTCCCAGTCTGACTCGCTTCGAGGGGCGTTGGTTGCAATGGAGGAAGATATCTAAGATAGTCGTTTTTCAATGAAATCCGACAGCCACACGGCCTCCCTGGCCCGGTGATCGGCTCGACACGACTCATGCTGCCAGCGGAGAACGACACCCGTGAGTGATCTTGCGACCCAGGTGGCCCAGGCCAAAGAGGCCCTCGATGCCCACACGGTCAAGATGGTGCAGTGGCACTTCAGTCCCGAAACCGGCTCACCCTTCTGGCTCGAACAGGTCGCCGACCTGGGTTTCGATCCCCTGAGTGACATCAACTGCTTCGAAGACCTCAACAAGTTCCCGCTCTTCGAAGACGACGCGCTGCGAGGCGGCCCCGTCTCGCGGTGGATCCCCAAAGGCCTCGCAGGCAAACCCGCCTACGTGTTCGAGACCGGAGGCACCACCGGGACACCCAAGTCGCGAGTCGTGATGGACGACTTCCGGATCGACTACGAACTGTTCAGCGAAACGCTGCCCGATGACAAGTTTCCGCCCGGATCCAACTGGCTGATGCTGGGTCCGTCGGGACCCCGACGACTCAGGCTCGCCGTCGAACACCTCGCACAGCACCGCGGTGGCATCTGCTTCTGTGTCGATCTCGACCCACGCTGGGTCGTCAAGCTGCTCAAGCAGGGCAAGACCGACGAAGCCAAGCTCTACGCCGAACACGTGATCGACCAGGCGATGACCGTGCTCGAAGCCGGACACGACATCAAGTGCGCCTTCTCCACTCCCAAGCTGCTCGAAGCACTCGCGCTGAGACTGATCGACAATGGCTCGAGCGTCGCCGAGACGGGGATCACCGGGATCTTCTGTGGCGGGACCGAGTTCACTCCCCAGTGGTACCGCTTCGCCCGCGAAGAACTGCTCGGGCCCGATGTCTACATCACTCCGACCTACGGCAACACCCTGATGGGCCTCGCCTGCGGAAAGCCGTTTGACCCCGCCGACGACTACAAGATCACCTACTACGCTCCCCAACCCAGGGCCGTGGTCGAGGTGGTCGATTTCGATGACCCCGCATCGGTCGTCGGACACGGCGAGACCGGTCGAGTGAAACTCTATACGCTGACCGACGAACTGTTCATCCCCGGGTTCCTCGAACGAGACGAGGGTGAACGCGAAGAGCCTCACGAGTTGTACCCGTGGGATGGAGTCAGCAGCGTGAGACCATTCCACGTGTTTGCCAAGACGACCACCGTGGGAGTGTACTAGCACACCTCCGGACCGCGTCACTCGAACTCAAGATCGGTGCCCCATCCGGGCACATCGAGACCAAGGACAAGACCATGATCGAGATTCCTGTCGTTCGCTGGGGTGAGCCGTACGAGAGCATGGAGAAGATGGACGTGGTCCACTTCGAAAGCGGCGAAATCCTGGCCCAGGTCCACGAAGCCAACGCCGGGCTGATCAGGATGGACATGCGGAAGGCCAAGCGGGCTCGTGAGATCCTGCGGGAATTCAGCATCGAACAGCTCGTCGGCATGGTCGCCGAGGCCGCCGACTACTACGTCGACGATACGCTGCCACTGGGCAACGGCGTGCAGTCGCCCGATGACTTCTGCAAGATGCAGTCGGCTACCACCGGATTGCCCGAACACATGTGCCGCATGAACATGACGAAGAACGCCTTCGTCATGAAACACATGGACCAGATCCTCGATGCCCTGACCCGAGGCCTGCCCTACGACATCCTCAGCAACGGATACGGTGTCGAGGATCGAGGCGTGATGGTCAGCTACCAGGCCAACTGCAACGCCGCCGGATGGGTGCTGCCCTCAAACAGCCCCGGTGTCCACACACTCTGGCTGCCGGTGATCCCGCTGCAAATCGGACTCGTGCTCAAGCCCGGACCCCAGGAACCCTGGACCCCCTACCGGATGTATGAAGCCTTCGCCAAGGCGGGAATCCCACGCGAAGCCATCTCGATCTACCCCGGGGGAACCGCCAAGGGACCGGAACTGGGCAGCGCGGTGCTCGAGTCCTGCGAGCGGAGCGTGATCTTCGGCGGATTGGCCACCATCGAACGCTACATCGGCAACCCCAAGGTCAGCGCGCACGGACCCGGGTTCTCCAAGATCTTCCTCGGTGACGACAAGGTCGACGACTGGGAACAGTACATCGACCTGATGGCCGACAGCGTCTATATCAACAGCGGACGCAGCTGCATCAGCTGCTCGGGGATCTGGGCCTCTCGTCACACCGCAGAAATCGCCGACGCACTGGCTCAGCGACTCGGTCCCATGACTCCGCTGCCCATGGACAACCCCGACAGTGGACTCGCCGCGTTTACAGTTCCCGGAGCGGCCGAGGCGATGAGCGGGCAGATCGACGACGGGTGCGACTCACCCGCAGTCACTGAAGCGACCGCAGAGTACCGCGATGGAGAACGCCTGATCCAGAACGAACGCTGCGACTTCCTCAGGCCCACCGTGCTGCACGTCTCCGACGCCGACGACACCATGGCCAATACCGAGTTCATGTTCCCCTTCTGCAGCGTCGTCGAATGCCCCCAGGACCAGTTCCTGGACAAGTGCGGCTACACGCTGGTCGGCTCGCTGCTCTCAGACGACGAAGCACTCGGCCGACAGTTCCTCGATGCCACCAACATCGATCGACTCAATATCGGTGAAGTCAAGACGATCCAGCTCAACTGGCTGCAACCCCACGAAGGAAATATCATCGATTTCCTCTTCCGGGCACGAGCCTTTCAGGACGCCCCGCCACCGCCGCATTGATCGACCCCGAGACCCCGTCTTTCCGAGTCGACGATTCCCGGTTATGCTCGCGGCATGACGCCCCCAGGCAGCTCATTGCGATTCGGCAACAAGACGCACACGGTCCTGTGGCTCGCGCTCTTCCTGCTGGCAACAGACTCCGTCGCGACCGGCCAGGCCACCCCCAAACCCACGTCGCGGAAACAGATCCGCACCGAGGTGAGGGTCGAGTTGATCACCGATCGACGCGGGGCGCCCCTGGCCGCTCAACGATGGGCCAAGCTGTTCCAGAACTTCAAGGTTCCGCTCAGAATCCGACGGAGCGTCGGAGGCGAACGGACCTCGGTCCGAGAAAAAACCAGCTCCCGACTGCGACAGGTGACCGTGATCGGACTGCTCGATCGCTCGGGACGCATTCTCGTACCCGGCAAGTCCTTCTCACCGGGTAACCCCAATGCGCTGGGCAAGTGGCTCGAGGAACTCAAGGCCTTCGGTGCCAAGGGCAACCCCACGGGACAACCCGCCTTCGGACTCTCCGAAGGACAGTTCAATACCCTCTTCGAAATCCTCGCCCAGCCGTTTCAGAAGGACCTCAAGGGACAGACGCTCGGAGAGGCCATCCGCTCTCTGGGACTCCCCGCACACCTGAAACTCGACCTCGCACGGCTCGGGTCTGACTCCCGGTACCGGCTACCGGCCCGGACCAACGGACCGGGACTCTCACGAGGCACCACGCTGGCAGCACTCCTGGCCACCAGAGGCCTCGCGTTCCAGCCCCGACGCACGCCCGCCGGAGATATGGAACTGCGGATCCTCAAGACCCCCGCACTGAAACGGGGAGCGAAGACCCCGCCCAAGGGACGGGCCTGGCCGCTGGGATGGCCACCACGACTCAGCCGAATCAAGACTGCTCGACCGCTGTTCGAAATCGTACCCGTCGAACTCAACGACGCCGCCTTCCTCGACGTCATCGACGCGATCGTCACCAAGACTGAAATCCCCATGCTCATCGATCACCACCGACTCGCCCAACAAAACATCGACCCCAATACGCTCACCGTCACCATCAAGCCCAAGAAAACCTCCTGG